>Ga0126381_100000529_pt1 | contig 41785 bp, 66 predicted proteins | sample PanSoiMetPlot_28_FD_96465 | JGI IMG/M metagenome (GOLD analysis project Ga0126381, IMG submission 96465) | Tropical forest soil microbial communities from Panama - MetaG Plot_28 | ecosystem: Environmental > Terrestrial > Soil > Tropical forest > Bulk soil | place: Panama | collected 2016-02-17 | reverse complement strand
GCATGCAGAGCAGGTAGTAGGTGCCGGGCGCCCGGACCCAGCCCGACGTGGCATCGGCGGGCAGCGCCGCGAACGTCACGACCGCCGTCTCGATCCGTACGCCGATCGCCCGGCCCCGCGCGTTGGCCACGCCGAAGTCGACGTGGGCGGTGGTGCGCGTGCCGTCCACCGTCTTGCGGCTGGTGAGAATACGTGTCGTTTCCATGATTCTAGAAACCTCCATTGGGTCCAGGGTCCGGGCCACGCCCCCATGGCGGGCCCTACTGAGTAGACGATAACCGAAGCGCGTTTGGGTTGTCAACCAGCCGCGTTAGGCCCGGAATCGTGCTACAGCCCCCCGCAGATGCCTGGTAAGCGGAACCTGGCCCGCGAACGCGACGCGCATGGCAAGACGTATGCCGCTCGCCTGGCCGCCATCCATCACCAGCTCGTCACGCAGCTCCCCGAGCTGGATCGCGCCTTGATCGGCTGGCCGGCGATCCTGGCCCAGCTGCACCGCTGCGGGCTGCGCCGGCTCGACGGCCGCCCGATCTCCGTCCGCATGGTGCGCCGCTGGCGCCTGGCCGCCTGCTGCCCCGTGCTCGCCGGCTCGCATACCATCGGCCGCTGCTACACGCCCCCTCTCTCGACGAGCTACGCGCTGACCGCGTGGACCCTCAGCCAGCGCACGACGGACGAGCGCGCCATGGGCTTCCGCGTCGCTCTGGCCCCTGCGCCAGCGCCGGATGGGAAGGCGCCCGAGCAATCTGACAAAGCATGCCGCAAGCCGCGACGGGCATCGGCCGTGCTAGCATCGGGCACCGCCCCCTTGCATCCGCCCTTGCGTCGGGCCGAGCCGCGCTCGTAACCCTGCGGAAGCGCTCACGCATCGTCCGATGCCCGTCAGGCCCCCAGCCCGATGGGCGGCCGCCAGGGGTTGCCGACCTGCCCGAGCTGCGCCCTGCGCGGGACTATGCGGCCCCCGAGCGTGCGAATGGCCATGGCAGGCCGCAGGCCCCGGGGCCACCCCCGCCGTCGCCGACCGCTTTGACGCCATGCATCAGGCCGTGGCCGGGAACCTTCCCCGTCCGTGAGTGGTGCGACTCCCCGGCAGACGCCCCTGCATGGCTACTAGGCAATGGCCGTGCCAGGCCACAGTCACAGCCACAGACAGGAGCCCCTGGCCCCTCTCTCAGAGAGAGAGAGAGAGAGATTATATATATGGTACAGGAAGGCGAGTGTGGGGTTTCCTGGGGGTTAGGAGCGGCGACATAGGCGAGTGTGCAGCCATAGGATAGGGGGCCAATGTTGTCGAGTGTTGAGCTGAGGGAAATCGGGGGGTTAGTGCGTACGTGCCTATGGTGCAGTCTGGGGAAAGGATGGGCGATCATGGCGAGCGCGATTTGGGAGATTCGGGACGACACGGTGCAGCATGCGATGCTCCGGCTCTGGTGCGATGGGTGCGGGCGATTGCTGGCGAGCTATCGCGTGCCGGCGGCGGCGGCGCAATGGGCGGGGCCGGCGGGCGGGACGGCGCAGAAGGTGCTTGCGCGGCGGGACGTCGTGGCGATTGAGCGCGGATGCCTGGCGGGGCATCAGTGTGGGGGCTCGGGGGCGGGGGGCTCGGTGGGCAGCGCGTAGGAGCAGGCGCCGCCGAAGAGGGGCCGGAGCAGCCGGACGCCGAGCCGGCCATAGGCGGCGCGCCAGGCGTAGTTGGAGATCCCGAGGCGCCGTTTTTCCTTCATGGCGAGCTCGACGGCGAGGGGACCATGCCGGAGCAGATCGGTGAGCACGGTCATGGCATCGGCGACGGCATGGGGGGCGTCTTGATCTTTGGGGGGTGGGGCGACGAGCTGATCGGCGTGCAGGGTGCTCGCGCCGAGCCAATCGACGCGGAGCCGATTGTGGGCGGTGGTGGTGAGCCGGAAGCGGAGCGCGCCGGGCGGGGGACCGAGATTGGATTTGACGGGAGCCAGGATGCGGGTTTCGGGCTCGTCGGGATCGGGGGCGACGAGCAGGACGGAGCGGGCGACGCCGCCGAAGGCGATGGAGCCGCCGCCGCGGTAGAGGGCTTTGGGGCCGGGCTGTTTCGTCAGGTGGCGGACGAGCAAGACGGCGACGTTCAACTCGGCGGCGAGGGCGGCGAGGGGCCCGAGCACGCGGCGGACGTCTTGGTCGCGGTAGGCGTCGGTGGCGGCGGAGAGCACGGCCATGACGGGATCGATGATCAAGAGCGCGGCGTTGCAGGCGCGGATGGCGTCGCGGACGGTGGGCAGCCCGTCGGGCAGTGTCGGGATGCGATCGAGATCGAAGGCCAGGATCCGATCGAGATCGGCGCCGGCCGCTTCAAGCCGGGGGCGGAGCGTATCGCCGATGCCGTCTTCGGCGTTGATGATGACGACGCCGAGCGGTTTCAGCGGGGCGAGGGGATCGCCAGGGAGTGGTTGTTGCGTGGTGATCCGGGCGGCGACGTCCATGGCGAGCGCCGTCTTGCCGAGCCCGGGATCGCCGTCGAGCACGGTGAGTTTGCGAAACGGGATCCACCCCGTCCAGAGCCATTCGACTTCTTCCAGGGGCACGGTAGAGACTCCAGTCCAGGGTTTGGGCCGATCGCCGTTCAGCCCGAGATCGGCGACCTTGGCGCCAAGTGTCGCCAAGGTTTCGCGCGTCTCGGCCTGGTCGGCGGTACGGGCATCGGCCATGGTGCGTTTGACGGCTTCGGCGAGCTGATCGGTCGTGCGGGCCGTAGCCGTGGTGAGGAGCAGCGCCAGCACGGGTTTCGGCATCTTGGCTTCGGCGGCGAGCATCGCTTCGGCGGCGAAGGTTTTGGGATGCGGGATGCCGGCGGCGTCGAGCGCGGCGCTGGCGGTCGAGAGATCGCCGCCGAGCTGGCCGGCCTGGTGCGCGGCGCGGAGCGCGCGGAAGGCGTCGCCATGGGCGGCGAAGAGTGCGGGCGTCACTTTCGGGTGGGCGAGCCAGGACGGATCGGCCATGCAGAAGCCGAGAAAGAGTTTCTCGGCATCAGCATCGACGAGCAGCTGCGGGCCGCGGGCCGTCATGCGGGGAGCGGGCGGCCATGCCAGCGGCGATCGACGTCGCGCGGATCGGGATCGCGAATGCCGTCGAAGAGCGGGCGATAGAGCGTGCGCGTGCCGGAGGCGCCGCGGATGCGGCGGGGCCGGGGCTGGGGTGCGGCGTCGGCATCCCAGCGGGCGACGGCGGCCGCCTGGTGGACGGCGAGCGCGGTGTGCCAAGGATGGGGCCGGAAGAGGGATTGCGGATCGAAGCTGACGCCGTCGCTGATGCGCGCGGTGCCATGCGCGCTGCGCGGCGGCCGCCAGACGGCGGCCCGCGGCACCGCGGGCGCCGTCGGCCGGCGCGGCCGTGGCGGCGTCGGGGCGGCGGGCGGGGGCGCGGGGGGCGATGCGGCGCCGATGAGCACGACGGGGACGGGCGGGGGCGTGGCGGCCATGTACGCCCGCCAGGGGCTGAGATCGCCCGGGGCGCTCCAGAGCGCACGGGCCACGTGCAGGCGGACCACGCCATCCGGGCCGACGCTACAGCCGCCCGTTGGCCCGCAGGCGGCGCTGGCCACGCGGAGCCAGGCGAGCAGGCGATCGGGGGCGTCAGGCATGGGGCACCCAGCGCTTGTCGCGGGCGCGGGCGAGTGGGGGCGCGACGGGCAGCAGCTCTTGGCCGCAGCGCCGGCAGCGGATGCGAAACGTCTCGGTGCCGGGCTGATACTCGCGTTGCTTGGATGGATGCTTGCAGCGCCGGCCGGCGCCGGCCGAGCGGGCTTCGCCGATGGTGCGACGGCGGCCCATCACGTCACCGCGGCGCCGGGGCGGTGGTTGGTACGATAAGGCGACTTGTCTCACTCACGCTGAGCAGTGCCACATCTGAGCCCCGGCGGCGCGGCGTCCCCGACATCAGGCATTCCCCCTTTCGTCGATTCTCGAAACCTCGCGCTCGAGCGACGCCGCGAGGGCGAGCATGACGGCGTCGGCGTGATCGAGCGGAATCGGCTCGCCCGGGAAGCGCCGGGCGGCGGCGAGCCGGACGGCTTGCTTCAGGGCCGCCTTCGGCGCCTTCGGCTGGCTCGGGAGCCCGACCGCGGCGCGCCAGCGCTGGGGCGGGACGACGACGAAGGGAATGCCCGCCGCGGTGAGCAGCGCGTGCCAGATGCCGGCCCCGAAGCCCGTTTGGAAGGTGCTAGCAAGCCCTTGGCCGGGCCGAGCGCCCTGTTGTTCGACGTAGGCGAGCGCAATGGCGGGCAAGCGCTCGATCTGGCGCCAGAGCGCCGGCAGATCGTAGCGCCGCACTTTCCCGGTGCCTTTCGGAATCCAGACGACGGGCGTCGGCTCGATCACGAGCGCGGCGGTGCGGCTGTAATTCTCCGGGGGCCCCAAGAACGCCATGGCGCCCGTCGTGCCGGGATCGATGCCGAGAAAGACGCTCATGGCAGGCGCCCCAGCGCGGCGCGCACGGCGTCGAGCGCACGCCGGAAGGCGTCGGCGCCGCAGACGCAGCCGTCGACGGCGAGCAAGCGCTCGCATCGCAGATCATGCTCGCCGACGCAGCTGAGCCAGCCGCGGTGGCTGTCGCACTCGTCGAAGGCGTCCACCAGCCGACGCACCGCCCGGGTAAAGTCGCTCACCGGGCCGCCCCGAGCACCATTCCGACGAGCACGCCGGCATAGAAGGCGACGCAGAGCGCGAGCTGGATGGCGCCGAGCCAGGGCGGCCGCGGCAGCATCACGGCCCCTTCTTCCGGCGCCCCGTCGGCGGCCGATCGACGTCCCGCTTGTCGATCTCCAGATAGAGCTCGTTCCGTTCCGGCACGTAGCTGACGCCGACGACGTCATAGGCGCCGCCGGGGCCGGCGACGGCGAGTGTCATGTCGACGCGGAGCCCGGGACCGACGGCGCGCTGGCGGGCGCGGATCAGGCTGACGAGATGGCCGGGCGTGAGCGCGCTCATGAGCGCACGATCTCGAGCCGGAACCGTGTCAGCGGCTGCGTCCCGTCAAGAATGCCGTCCATGCAGGGCGTGCAGGCGTACTCTTCCGCGTCGGGATCGCCGTCGAGCTCCAAGACGAAGAGCAGCTCGGCGAGCGGCCCCGTCTGCGGCTGCTGCGCGCCCATGCATTGCGTGCAGAGATAGCGGCCGCGGATGGTGCCGCTACAGGCCACTGTCATGCTGTCGCCCCCAGCTCGGGCGGCCATTGCCGCAGGACGCGCATCGGCACCCACCAGGCTTTGCGGCTCTGCTCGTAGGCCTGCCAATCATCGACGCGGGCGAGCGCCGCGGGCAGCCAGCCGGCGATCTGCCAGTCGGTGAACCCGTTGCCATAGACGAGCACGTAGGGCCGGGGCGTCGTCTCATGGCCCGGGATGATCAGATGGGGGCCGGTGGCGACGATCGAGCCGAACAGATGCCAGACGACGCCTTTGACTTGCCAGCCCGCCACGTCACCCGTGCCGTCGTCGGGCCCGAGCGTCGGGCACCAGCGCACCCCGAGATGGACGGCCAGGGCCATCTCGGCGAGCGCGCCGACGATTTGGTCGTACCAGCACCGATCGAAGCGGCGGGGCGCCCGCATGAGCTCGGAGCGCCCTTCGAGCCGCATGCGGTAGTACCGGGCCACCCCGAGCTGCGCCGCCGTATAGGCCGCCGTCGCCGAGATCGTGACGGGGACGGGCCGGGGCGCGGCCGTGTCCCCAGACAGGTCGAGCACGTCTCGATCGTCGACGTCTGGCATCCATCCACCCCTTCCCGCCACGGCCGCGCCGCGGGCTGCTGCTCAAGGCGGCCGCCCGCGGGGGATGCTGGCAGCCGTCTTGCCGGGGGCGGGGTGCGCTTGGCAGGGCCGAACGGGGGCGTTCGGGTGAGCCCCACCCCGAGCCGAACAGGGGGAACAGGGGGAAAAGGGGCGGCCCCCGATGCAAGGCGGGCGCAAGGGATGCCCGGGCATCCGGCGTGAAATGCCAGCCGGGCGCCGGCACCAGGCCGCACCTAACCCAGTGAAATCGCAGATTCCTTCTTCAGGGTGGTGCGGGCTGGTGCTATGCGGGGTGCGCGGGCATCGGATTCGAAGCCAGCCGCTCTGTCCATGCTGAGCTACGGGCGCAGGAAAATCAACTATTTGGCGGCCTGATATCGGACCTTGCACCAGGATGCAATGAGAATGCAAGGAGTTGGGTTGGCTCTGGTTTTGCATCCGGCGCTTTGGGGGGATCGGGATCACGCCTTTTTCGCGGCGTCGTGGAACGTCTCGACGTGCTGCGTGCGGTCGACCCGGCTGGCGGCCAGGCGCGCGCGGAGCGCTTCGACGTTCCCCAGATTGTAGGTCTTCAGCATGCTGAGCGTCTTGTGATTCGAGATCGCCATGGCGTCGTGCGGCGTCATCGGCGTAGGGCCAGAGAGCATGTCGGTGACGGCGGTGTTCCGGGTATGATGGAAGACGATGCCGCCCGCCTTGCGCCCGACGGGCATCCCGGCTTTGCGGCACGCCGTCTGCCACGCCTTCTTGAAGTCGCCGACGCAGCCGTAGTGCTTGTTCGGCGTGCGGCCGGGCCGGCAGTAGCGGCCGTGGAAGAGGTACGGGCACCAGGGATTCATCGCGAGCTGCCGGTCGACGATCTCGAGCCCGGGCCCGTCGAGCGGCATCGGGTGGGGTTGTTCGTTCTTGGCTTCGTCGCCCGGCCAGCTGACCATGGCGCGGCCCAGATCAGCCATCGTCTTCAGCGTCCGTGAGAGTTGGCCTTTGCGAACCCCAAACAGGCGGGCGAATTCGACCAGCACGACGACGTAGTCCGGCAGGTACTCGGAGAGTAGCGCCTGATCGGCGCCCTGGATGTAGCGAGCTTGAATGGGCCGCGGCTTGAGTCGGCGGATGTAGGGGGCCTGCGCGATCGTGCCCTTCTGCTTGGCCAGGTTGAATGCGCGGCGCAGGATCTCACACCGCTTGTTGATCGTGGCGTTGGTGATGGCGTGCCGGCCCGTGATCGCCTGCCAGGCGTCCTGCATGGCTTCGATCCGCTCGGGCGACAGATCCTTCACCTTCATGGGGCCGATGGCGGCGCGGAGCTGGGCGACATGGCCGTGGACGGTCCGGAGCGAGGGCAGGTTGTTCGCCACGTAGTAGGCGAGCACGCGATCGAGCAGCACGTTGACGACGAGCCCACAGGGCAGCGGGCTCCCCGTGGCCGTGGCGGCCAGGCGGATGGCGCGGAGCTTGCGGGCGTCGACGACGGAGCTCGTTCCGGTGCGCTCGAATTTGGTCTGGCCCTTCAGCTGGTAGGTGATGGTGAGAAACCGGGAGACGACGCCCGCCTTGGAGATGCGGCGCCAGATCCCGGGTTCGACGGCTAGGAGGTTCTTCGCCATCGCTAGCTCCGGGCCGGCGTCGCCAGGTAGGCGGTGAGCGCGCGGATGATGATCGCGCGCAGGTTCGTCCGCTCGTCGGCGGCGCGGATCTTCGCCCCCCGCCAGAGTGCGGGGGGGAGCTTCAGCGACGTCTTGATATCGTCGTCGACTTTGGGGGGAGCCACCGGGGTGGCCGTGCGTGTTTTCATACCCTGGAGTATACGGGTATCGAGGTAATGATAGCAAGCCCATGGTCCCCGCTCAGGTGCTATGGCTGCTGAAGCTCTCGATCCACCGTTCAATGGCCCGCCGGGACCAGCGGACGGCCCCATTCGGGACGAGCTGCCGGCGCCCGGGGATGGCGTCCCGGGGGCCGTGCTTGATCGTCGAGACGGCCCGGCCCGTTAGCCGGGCCACTTGCTGGATCGTCAGCCATTCGTCATCGGGGCCGCCCAAGGGTGCCGGCTCGGGCTCGTCGTCGCGGAGCGCGCAGCGGCGTTCGGCCACCGTTCGCAGCTCGTCGGACAAGTCCAAGAGCAGCTGATCGAGATCGGCGGCGTGCCCGATCGTATCGATCAGCTCGGCCATCTCGGCGTGGCGGCGGGCGATCAGCCGGGCGACGCGTCGATCACTGCAGGCTCGCTTGACGTTCGACGCCGCCATACCAGCGGGGGCCGATCTAGCCCCGGGCCCCGGGATGTGTCAAGGTGGGCGAAAGCTTGCTGCCTAGCCTGACATAAATGACAGTATCCTACGCGAAACTACCCAAAACGACACGATTTTCACTGTGGACAAGTCGCGTCGGCTCAGGAACGGCGCGGCTTTCGGCGTTTCGGCGTGGCAACCATGCGGACACTCAGCGCTTTCACGCGGGCTTCAAGTGCGGCGATCCGGGCTTTACAGAGCGTGTGTTCCCGCAGCAGCCGATAGAGCACTTCGGCGTCGGTGCGTGCTTGGAGTCGGACGCGCTGGGCGTCGATGTAGGCCAGCAAAGTTGCATCGACGCCGACCACGAAACGTTTCACGACCCAGCCCCGCCCGCCCGGCGGATCAGTCTGCTTTGGTTTGTCCACGGCATGACGAAGCCGAAAGTGACGCGATTGAGCAATAGGACGGTTTCCCCTCTTGACCATTTTTGCACGATGTTGCACGATGCGCCTTCTTCGTCCTACCTGCAACGTAGTCAATTCGTCAGATTGTCCCGCGATCTCGATGCAGGGTGGTTGTGATGACGAAGCATAGACGGAAGCGCCCCAGCAATGGGCGTGCGGCGCCTGCGCGGGGCCGGCGGGGCCACCCGCCAGAGCGCATCGGGCCGCTGACGCTGCCGCTCCGCGATGCCGCTGCCCAGCTCGACATGCATCCGCGGACGCTCATGCTGCATCTGCGCCGGACGGATGCCCATTGTCTCGTGAAGGTCGGCAGCCGCTTCCGGATCGATCGCAAGGGCTTTTTTCGGTGGTGCCGGCAGCTCGGCTTTGAGAGCGCCGGGCCGCCCCACTGAGCGCGGGGGAAGAAAGCAGGCGCGGAATGCGGGAAGAGCTGGCGCCCTGGCGGCGCGATTGCATCGGCGGCTCGGATGCCCCGGCGATTGCCGGCGTCGATCCCTTCCAGACGGCGGGCGACGTCTGGGCGCGGAAGACGGGCCGCGTGCCCGATGGCGGGGACGAGGGCGGCGGGCTGACGCCGCTCGCGCTCGGCTCGGCGCTCGGGCCGCTGCTCGTCGGCGTCGCGGCGAAGAAGCTCGGGCGGCCCGTCGCGCCCGAAGTCTGGTATCGCCACCCGACGCTGCCGATGGCGGCGAGCGTGGACGGGATCGCCCTGGATGCCCCGGCGACGCTCGTCGAAGCCAAGACGAGCGGGCTCTTGGGGCCGGCGCCGGCCGTCTACGCCACCGCCTACGGCGACGACGGGACGGACGAAGTCCCCGAGAGCGTGCTCGTCCAAGTCCATCACGCCTTCGCCGTGCTCGACGCGCAGCCGAACATGCCGCCGGTGCAAGCCGCCCTGATTCCCGTCCTGCTCGGGGGCCGGGGGCTCCGCTGCTACCGCGTCGAGCGGGACGACGAGATCGTGGCCGAGCTCCTGCAGCTCGAGGGCCGCTTCTGGCGGGACTACGTCGAGCGGGATCGCTGCCCGCCGGACGATCCGCCGTCGCTCGATACGCTGCGCCGGTTCCAGCGCGAGCCGACGGCGCCCCCGATGCCCGTCGATCCGGTCTTCGTCAGCGAATGGCTGGCGGCGAAAGCGGTGCGGAAGCAAGCCGAAGCGAACGAAGAGCACCTGCAGCGCCTGATCCTGACGGCGCTCGGGAACGGCGAACACGGCATCTGCGAGCTGGGCCGGCTGTCCTACAAGGCCGCCCAGCGCCAGGCGTACACCGTCAAGGCGTCCATCGTCCGGACGCTTCGTTTTGTCCCGAACGACAAGCGGAAGGTGGCATGAGCCGCGGCGGCTTGAAAGGGCCCCTAAACGGCCATTGGAAGGGTGGCCGTTACCGGACGGCAGATGGCTACATCCAGATCAGTCGGGCGGATCATCCCCGGAGTGCCCCCAACGGCTACGTCTTTGAGCATATCATTGTCATGGAAGAGGCTCTCGGTGGCCCGATTCCCACTGGCATGGTCATCCATCATCGAAATGAACGCCGCGACGATAACCGACCAGAGAATCTCGAGCTGCTCAGTCGGGGCGCTCATTTGATTCTCCATCGCCGTGCGCGATTGGCGAAGCAGACGGCTTGCAAGAAGGGCCATCCTTACGAGGGGAACGTCTATCCGCAGTATCGGGATCGACGGTGCATCATCTGCAGTCGTGCGCGGGCGCGAGTACAAAAACAGCGGCGCAAGCAGGCGCCTAGAAGGATGATTGCATGTCAGACGTAACAACGACGGAGCGGACGATTGATGTCGTGCTACCGGAGCCGGTCAGCTTGCCGCCGACCGCTCTTGAGGTACTGACCCGAAGTGAGATCGACGTCGCCATCGCCACCGCGCGCCGCTATCCCCGCTCGCTGGCTCTCTTCAAACAGATGGCTTTGACGATGATCCGGCTTGATCAGGAAACCGCAAGCGCTTGCTTTTGGAGTCTTCCCCGGAAGCAACGGCAGGAAGATGGATCGTATAAGCGAGTCAACTTGGAGGGGCCATCCGTCCGTCTCGCCGAGATCGCGCAGATCGCCTATCGAAACATGCGAGCTGGCGCACGGATCATCGCTGAGACGGATCGAGAAGTCGTCGCGCAAGGATGGGCGCATGACGTCGAGAGCAACGTCGCGATTGTGACCGAAACGCGACGGCGGATCGTTGATCGGAATGGACGCCGATATTCGGACGATATGATGGTGCAGACGGCCAATGCGGCGTGTTCGATCGCCATGCGGAATGCCATTTTCCGGGTCATCCCCCGCGCCTTTATCAATCCGCTTGTCGAAGTCGCCAAAAAGGTCGCCGCAGGCGATGCGAAGACGTTGACCGAAGGTCGCCAGCGGGCGCTCGCTGCCTTCGCGGAATTCGGTATTTCAGCGGCAGCCGTCTGCGACAAATTGGAGCGCCGGGGTATCGAGGATATCGATCTTGAAGATCTGACGCTGCTCGGTGGTTTACTAACAGCCATCCGCGAGAAAGAGACGAGCGTTGAGGCTGAATTTCCATCAGCAGCGGGCTCCGGAGAATCAAAGCTGGCCGAAACGCTGCGACGGCGGCGGGGGGTGGATGCTGCCGCCGATGCCGGCGGTCGCGGGAACGAGCCGCCCGGCAGTGTCCCCCCCGCCCCCCCACCACCCGATGCGAAGCCGCCGAGCACGCCCGACACCGCTGCATAATCAGGGAGGTTCCCGTGAAATGCGGAATCACAAGCTCTGCGTGGAATGCTTCGACGCGCGCCATCCGGGCGCCCCGGCGCACGCGCTCGTCGGCGACGCCGGGACGCGCTGCTGCGTCTGCGGACTCGGGCCGGCGCGGATTCCCTATCGCCACGCGGCGCCGTTCAAGTATTGCCGCGTGATCCATGGTGATGGCGACGATGCCGCCGGTTGAGCATGTCGCCTTCCCCCGCCAGGGGACCGTGCATGCTGGCCGGCCCGACGAGTCGCGCACGCTCTGCGGCCGGCGGCGGCGGTGGCTGCGGGTGACGCCCGACGCGCTCACGTGTCGCCTGTGTCAACGCATCATCGCCCGCGCCGAAGCCGACGAGCGACGGGTGGCGGCCGTGCTCGGGCGTCCCTGATGCTCGACTTCGCCAATCTATGGGCAGTCTGCGATCTGCACAGCTCGCGCCTTGGCCGCCTGCCCATGTGGCCAATCGATCGGCTCGAAGACCGCCCGAGCTTCTTCGATCGCCAGGGCTTCCCGATTCCGAGCGTCGATGGCGCCGAGCCCGCGCTCGTCTGGGGGCGGCTGTTCGAACATACCGACCGCACCATCGGCATGGACGAGCTGCCCGATGGCTCGTATCTGTCGACGGTCTGGCTCGGCTGCGATCACGCGCTCGTCGGGCCGCCGCTGCTGTATGAAACCATGCGATTTAAGGGGACGGGGCGCGAATCGCGTTTCTGGAAGGGCCGCGAAGAACGGGACGTGCTCGACTTCCCCGATCCCGAGACGGACGAGCCCGTCGATCAGCTGCGCTATCGTACCGAAGAAGAAGCCGCCGCCGCGCATCATGAGATCGTGCGCCGGCTACGGCTACGGGAGGGGCACTAGATGGATTGGCGCGGCGTCGCGATCGGGCTGGCGGCCGGCTATGCCACCGCCTGGCTGGTGCAGCGGCTGACGGGCCGGACGCTCGTCGAGCGCTTCTTACGCTGGCGCTACCGCCGCCGCGTCGAGCGGGCTGGGCCCATCCTGCGAAACGCCATCGATCGGCTCGAAGCGGAGCGCGAGCGGCTGCGCGGCATGCGCTGATGGGCTCGACGCTCGGCCGCATGGAGCGCGATGGCGTGCAGCGCCGCGAAGCGAAGAAATGCCCGCCGCATCCGCCGAATAAGCAGACGTGGCAGATGGGCGACTACGCGACGCCCGATCAGCTCGTCTGCGGCCGCTGCTTTGCGGTGCTCGCTCGTCGGAAGAGCACGCGGGGGAAGGCGCCCTAGTGAACAGCCGGCGGCTGCTCGTCCTGGCCCGTCTCAACTAACGTGCGCGCGAGTGTGAGCATTTGCATGGCGGCGCCGCGCGCGGCGATGGCATCGTCGAGCGCGCGCCGCGCCTTCTGCCCTTCGCGCCAGGTGTAGGCCGCCATGGCGAATTGCGCCACCAGCCCCCCGAGCTGCACGATTGCCCACCAGGGCATCTAGTCTAGGACGTGGCGCATCTCGGCGTAGATGGTGTCGAGCTTGCCATCGATCGAGCGCGCCATCTCCGCGTAGACTTCCCGCAGCTTCTTCTGCTCCAAGAAGAGCGCCGCTTCAGGCGGGGAGAAGAAGCGCCGCTGACGGAAGATCAGGACGAGCATGGCGGCATTGAACGCCGTGGACAGCGCGCCTAGTACCAACATCCCGAGCACGGCCGTTTCAAAGTCCATGGACTCGATTCTAGCCCCAGGCGGCACCAGCCGACAAGGGCCGGCGGCGATAGCGCAGCTGCGCTATGGACTCCCAAAGCCCGCCGGACGTACGTCTTTGCTCTAGGGGCAGCATCAGGCTGCACCAGAAAGGCTTACCATGAAGCATCTTGTCATCGTCGCCGCCGTCGTGCTGACGGCCACCATCGCGGGGGCTCAAGTCCAGCTCTACGCGCCGAACGGGCAGTATCTCGGCAACCTGAACAGCAACCGCTTCGATCCGAATTCGGTCGCGAACCCCTTCGGCCGCTACGGCAGCCAGTTCAGCCCCGACTCGATCAACAACCCGTTCAGCCAGTGGGGTTCTCAGTTCTCCCCCAATGGCGTCCGCAACCCGTTCGCCACGGGCGGCCCGAGCCACTTCGGGTCGACCTGGGGCGACGACGACTAGGGGGCCGACCATGAGCTTTCCGCTCTTCTTGATGCTGGCGGCGATCGTGCTCAAGATCGGCCGCATCGCCGATCGTGTCGATCCGCAGCCGCAATGGGACGATCAGCCCGGCCGGATCGGCCGCCTTGTCGCCCGGATCCCGGAAGCGTTCACGGTACTCTCCGTGATCTTCCTGCTCTTCCTAGGTGTGTGGAGCATCATCGTCCACGGGTTTCCTGGCTAGCCCGCTGATGGTGGCTCAGGGTCGGTGCTCTTTCCGCCAATCGAGATAGGTCCGCAGCAGTATCCCCGCGACGACGATGGCGCCGACGGCCGCCACGATCTTCAGCAGCGTGCCCACCGTCACCATCATGCGAACGCCGTAGCCGTATGCGTGATGGCGTTCGTGAATGCTTGGGCATAGCTCTGGATCTGCGAAGCACAATCGAGCCCGTTGACGATCTTCCGAGCGTTGTAGAAGTCGGTCGTATCGTCCGGGGGCTTCGACACGGTAATGTATTTCGGGAGCCCGACGCCGGTGAAGTCGCCGTCATACATGCCGCCAAAGATGATCTGGGTGGCGAGCTGCAGATCGAGGGCGAGGTCGGCGTTCTGGACGAGCGCGCCATTCAGGTTGAGCTTCGCGTCTTGCTTCTTGTAATTATCGTACCAAGTGAGTTGGACGAACCCCCGGCCGTAATAAATCTGATTGTACGGTCCATCGGGCACGCCGTACGGCTTCCCTTTTCCCTTGCCGTATTCCGCGATCGGCTGCATCGTCTGCGCCGTCTCGTGGAATGTCGTCGCTAATATATAAGCGAGATGACGATCGTCGCAGCCGATCTGCTCGCTGTAGTCGAGCAGCGCCGTCATGCCGTCAACTTGATCTTGGCTCATGGAACCGGAGAAGAGCGACGAGCGGACGGAGTCAAAGAAGTATTTTCGTTCAATCATCTTAGGGCTCCACGCAATACGCGGTGACGGTGATGATAAGCGAGGATCCGGGAGCGAAGCGGCTGATGGCGGCGACGCGACCGAGCCAGCCGGTATCGGTTGGGCCGTCTTCTTGGAGATGCAGGCGGGAGACGTCGGCGGGATTCGTGGTACTGACGCGGACGCCGCCGCCGATCGGGACTTCCGAGGAGAGGCAATCAGACGTGACGGTGATCGGGGGGCCGACCGGGGGCCGGAGCGTCGCGACAGTCTGGGAGCGCCCGTTAACGATCTGTCCCATCGATCCGGTCGGGCCGGTTGCTCCCGTCGGGCCGGTCGCTCCCGGGATTCCCTGCGATCCCCGCACGCCGGTCGGGCCGATCGGTCCCGGTGGTCCCTGCGGCCCGGAGGCTCCCGGGGGTCCAAGTGGTCCAGGCGATCCGGGCTGCCCGGAGGGTCCAGAGGCACCGGGCGAGCCAGTCGCGCCAGTCGGACCAGTCAAACCGGGCGCTCCCATCGGGCCCGGAGGGCCCTTGCACTTCTTCGCTAGTTTGAGGGGTATCGGGAGGCATTCAGAAGTTGCCGCCGAGGCCGAGAGTAGGAAACACGCGATCATCCCGAAGACCACCACGGTTGAGCGCATACGACCCCGCTACGAAGACGAGCAGATGGGGCGAGAGAACGGCCCGGAATCCGAAGGCGAGAATTTCGGTATGGCGCTGGGCATAGTCCACGCCGAAGAGGATCAGCGGGTCTTCTGCGCCGGTGCCGGACTGGCCCAGGAACTCGAGCGCCATGCCGAGCCACGGGAAATAGACGGGCGCGGCGATGCCGCAGCCGTAGCTCAGACTCGATTTGTTGGCGAAGGAAAGATCGACGTTGTAGGCGATGCGAGCATTGAGTTGGACGGGGCCGACCGTCGTGCCGGCGGCGAGGCCAGGGCTGAGAAAATAGGAGCCGGTGCCGAGACCATTTTGGGGGTTCCCGGTCGGGAAGGTCGCTTTCAGCGTCGCCGCGAGCCCGGGGATGAGCTGGTACTTGAGCCGCAAGCCGAGATCGGAGGGGCCCGAGAAGCTGACTTGGGTCCGGCCGGAGAGCGCGCCGGTAGTGATGGTGACGTGAACGTTCTCTTGAACGATCGGGAGAACGAGCGAGCCGTCTAGGCGGTCGGTGAAGCCGTGGGAGAATGCGAGCACAATCGTATTGGCCCGGACGGCAAGGGCGACGCCGGAAGACGTCGTGAGCGTAAGATCTTCGGTCTGAGCGAGGACATTGGCGTTCGAATTGCCCTCGCCAAGCGTGTCGTCGTGGGGCAGATAGATCGGGCCGACGGGATCCATGGTCGAATCGATCGCGCCATCCATGTTGGTGACGGACGCCGGGGAGAGTACGACGGTATCCCCAATCGTCTGCAGGCAGAGCAGCATCACCGCGACGGCGCTCGGCCCGCTCGGCATCAGCCGCGGCCCTGGCGTTCCAAGAAGGCGAAGCGGCGCGCCACGTCGTTCCCGTAGTCGATGACCGCCGGATGCAGCGAATCGGCATGGCCCGAATTGTAGCGCTTCGCCGCTCGCCGGACGCTGCCGCCCGTGGCGTCGAGATCGTCCCGCAAGTGCAGCGCGCCCGCCACCATGTTGTCGATCGGATCATCGATGTTCGCGGGGCGCCCGGTGATCCGCTCGATCCGGGGCGCGTATGCGCGGAACGTAGCGGGCATCAGCTGCATCAGCCCGCGGCCCCCATCCGGCGCGAGTGCGCGCGGATTGCCGCTCGACTCGCGATGGATCACGACGCGCATCAGGTTTTCAGGGATGCCCGTAACGCGCGCGATGGCGCCGATCTCACGATTCCAGGCGCCCCCGTAGCTGCGCGGATATGTGCTCGGCTGCCGCGGCGCTGCCGCGGGCCGGGCCGGCGTCGGCCGCGCTGGGGGCGTCTCGGCGCCCGTGTCACGAAACGCAGGCGACGGATACGCCGGGCCGCGCTCGGCGCCCGTATCGGCGGGCGGCGGCGCAGCCCCTGGAGTCGCCGGACCCGTCGTCGATTCGACGCCGCCGCCTTGACTCGCCTTCTCCGCAGCGTCCAGCAAGGGATCGCCGCTCGGCCCCGCGTTCAGTACCTTCTGCGCGGGCACGGCGGCGCTGGTGATGGCCCGGGCCGCCGTCGGGCCGCCGTATTCCGCACCCTTCAGCGCTTGCCCGGCCATCTTCCCGAGCGGCAGCTCATGGCCCGCGAAGAGAATTTCGCCAGCGGCCCAGGGATCGCCGCGGACGAGCTTATACATGGCCGTCGCGGCGACCAGCGGTTTCGTCGCCCAGCTCGCGCTCGAGCCGGCTTTCTGCCATTTCGCCATCCGCTGGAATGCCTGATCAGCGATCCCGTCGGGATCGAAGACGGCTTTGACGTCTGGATGGATCTTCCCCCAAATCGCCCCCGCCTTCTTCGCATCGCCGCCCGCGTTCTGGAATATCTGCCCGTAAAAGCCTTGATTGACTTTCGACCAGACGTCGGGATGATTCTCGGCTAAGAGATCACGCGCGAGCTCTGCCTTACTGGCGTTGGTATAACTACCGCCGACAACCTTAAATGCGGTGATCGGATCGGCTTTGCGCGCCGCCCGAATGATCGGCTTTTGCAGCGCTTCCCGCGTGGCCGTGATCGGCTTCCAGGCTTCGGCGCCGGCTTCGCGGAGCCCTTCCGCCGGTGTGCCCTTCAGCATGTCTTGCAAGGCGCCTTCGATCAGCTCGGTGACGCCTTTGACCTGCATCCCGCCTTTCTTCGCGATGCGGAGCTGCTTATCCAGAAAGTCGTAATCCGGCGTGATCGGCTTTCCCGCCGACGTCTTGCCGCCCGTGATCGCGTCGATCACGTTGTTGGCCGCCTGGCGCTCGCCCCGCGACATCGTCTCGCCCTGATCGGCGAGCAGATCGCTCAATCCGTGATAGAGCCGCTGCCCCAGCGGATTCTCGGCGGCGGCGACGAAGCCGGTGGTCCCCGGCGCGGGCGGCCCGGGGAGATTGGCCACCGTCTTGGCGGGGGCGTAGGTTTCGGCGCGGGCGGCTTGGGCGGCTTCACGCGTGGCGGCTGGAACCGCTGTTTCCAGCGCTTCGCCCGCGATCTTCGGGGCCGCTTCCGGCGCTTCGCCAGCCAGGCTCTTGGCGACGGTCGTCGCCGCCCCTGCTTGGCGTGAGGCACTGATCGCCCGGCCGACTTGCACGCCCCCGAGCCCGAGCTGCGTCAGAGCATCGACGGTGCTCGAAGTCTCGGGCGAAAAATCCGCGGCCCGCATGCCGGCGCCGACAGCCGTCCCGGCCAGCGTCAGCTCGGGCGCGGCCACGGTGCCGAGCGTGGTCAGGATGTCGCCGCCGGTATTCCACCAGCTGCGATTGGGATCGGGAGCCGGGGCGCCCGCGGCCACCGCTTGCTGCACCGCAGTTGAGCCCGGCAGCGCGCCCGCGACATCCATCCCGAGCCGCTGCGCGGCGTCGCCCCAGTCAGTGATCTTTTGTTTCGCGTAGTCGGCTGCGCGCGAGAGCGACGGCCCCACGCCCCCTTCAAACCAGCCCGGCGACTCGTCGGCCGGCGGTGCGGCCCCGGCGACGCCGGGCGCGTTTGCGATGATCTCGTCGAGCTCGTCGTGCGTCGTCGGCAGCCGATCGACCGTCACCGTCTGCGGCTTGCCGCCGATCGTCAGCGTGATCGACGGCATCAGGGATTGAATTGATACTGGATGCCGCTGCGCGTCCGGCCCGCGCTGGGGAGCTGGCCGCCACTCGGCATCGACGACGACGTCACGTTGCCCGTGCTGGTGCTAGTACTCGTTGTCGACGGGGTGCGCTGTGCGGCGGCGTCGTCGATCTGGTCTAAGCGCCTGAGCACCATCCGCTTGAACGCCTGCGCGCGTTCTTGCGTGATGCCGCCTTCGGCAAGCCGATTCCACGCGGTGCCGAACATCTCAATTTCCGGCATCGTGATCCGGACGCCTTTCGACGCCGCGTAGGCTTTGATCTGCGGAATGATGTTCGATTGCCCTTGCCGCAGATACTCGATGTGATCGTTCCCGGTCTCGCCTTTCGCCATGAACCAGAGCTTATTGGCGTGCGCCTTGAGCGCCGCGGAAATCGGCGTTTTCGCGCTCGGCAGCTCGGACAGTGATTCATCCCACATCGGATCATTGAGATACGCGCGGATCTTGTCGCCGTTCATCGTGCCTTCCGCCTGCGCTACCTTCCGCCCCTTCTCCACTTCGGCGTTGGCGGCGTCTTCATACTTCTGTCGCCGCAACTCGTCGAAGCTCCGCGGCGGCCGGCGCGCGGACGGTTGCGCGCCGCTCGGGCTGGGCGACGGCACGCCACCCTGGCCGCCGCCCGGGGGCGGCCCCGTGTCAGCCGGCCGGGCAGGGGGAGCGCCTGCGTTTGCCGGTGGTGCCCCACCGCCGCCCGCACTACCACCACCGCCACCCCCACGATCGTACTGCTGCCCGAGCGGCGTATCGGCGCCGACGGGACGGCTGCCCGGCGAGACGTATTCGTAGCGCCCGGGGAATTCCTTGCTCGGCACGCGCACCAAGCCCGTCTCGTCTTCGTATTGGTTTTGGCCGACGGATTCCCCTTCGGACTTCGGCGGCCCAGCCGTCATCTTGTAGCGAAAGCCCTTCTGCGCGAGCTGGTCCTGATACCACTGGCGCATCATCTCGTATTGCCGCCAGAGTGCTTGTTGCTGGATGCCCTGTAACCGCATCTGCTGCGCGGCATCGTGGCCCGTCAGCTCCATGGCGTCGTGGGCCGCTTTCGCGTCGAGCCCGGAGTTGAAGCGATCGACGCCCGCGTTGTACGCGGTGCGGTAATCGCGATCCATCAGCCCGGCCATGCCGAACGTAAACAAGTTGGCCAGGAAGCCCGGCTTCGTCTGCTCGGGCAGATAGGGCCGCTTTGATGGCGCATAGGCGCCCTGCGTCAGCTGCAGATACTGCTGAAACGCGGGCCCGAACGTGCCCGTGCCGGAATACGGCGGCGGTTGCCCCGGCGGCCCGGGCTGCCCCGCTTGCTGATTGTCCCCGAGCGTCTGCTGCGGCCCTGGCGGTAGGGCGCCTGGCGGTGCACCGCCACCGCTCGGATCGGGCGCGTCCGCGGGCGGTGGGGGCGCGGTGCCCGCGGTACTGCCGACGTCGCCGAGCGTCGGGAACTGATACCCGCTCGCCCACGGGCCCGGCTGCGCCATCAGCCGCCGCCTGCCTGGCTCCCGGCTTGGGATGCTTGGCCGCCCATGCTGCCGATGCTGCTCCCGATCTGCGCCCAGCGGTTGCCACTCTGGCCCATCATCTGCCCCATGAATTGCGTGGACGTCGGATACGTCGACATCTGCGCCTGCAGCGCGCGATCTTGCTGATAGGGGCCCTGCGCGCTGACGGCGCCGGACGACAGCCCCGCCATGCCCGTCCCGAAGTTGGACGTCATCTGCGGGACGTTTTCATAGAGCCCCATCTGCGCCCCGGTGTTTTGCAGCATCGCCGCCTGGCCGCCGAGCTGGTAATTCCGGAGCCCGAGCGCCTGATTGTAGCCCTGGCCACTCAAGGCGCCGTAGGTGCCGCCCTGGCCGGTGGCCGCCTGATTCAGCTGCCCCATGCCTTGCTGATAGCGATCCAGATAGCCTTGATAAGTATTGTACGCCGACTCGGCGAGCGCGTTTTGCTGCGTCTGATTGAAGAGCGCGAGCGCCTGCGCGCCGGCGGAACTGTTGGCGTAGTCCGGCCCGAGCTGCGCGCGGAGCTGATCCTGCAGCTGCTGTCCTTGCACTTGGTAATTCTGCTTGAGCATCGGATCGGCGAGATCCGTCGTGCCTTGCTGGTAGCCGAGAATCTGATTGCTCAGCCCCTGCATCTGCTGCTGCAGCGGGCCGAGCATCGCGCCGTAGGCGCCGAGCGTGTTGGCGCCTTGCTGGCCGTACACGTTCCCGAGATCGAACGCGCCACCCGTCGCACCGACGGCGCCCGGCAGCGTCGACATCGCGCCCGTCGCGATCACGTCTTGATATGGCTGGTTCAGCTGGCTTTCGAGTGATGGGTTGTATTGGAGCCCGTAGTTGCCGCCCGTCGATGCCGTCGGCCCGGGCCCCGGCTCGGGCGCGGGCGGCTGCGGCGTCGCCTTCTTCGCCTTCCCCTTCGCGCCCGCCTTCGGCGCCCCGGCGCGGACGGCGGGATGCGCGGCCGCGCGCGGGGGTTGGGGCGTCGCCGCTTTCTTCGCCTTCGCCATTTACCCCGTTGGATAGTTCGTCGGCGGGCTGTAGATCGGCGGCGCACTCACCGGCGCCGCGGGTCCGGGGCCCGTCCTGCCTGATTGATAGAGCGACGAGAAATCCGGCGCGCCCGAGCCGCCGCCGAAGGGCCCGCTGGGCCCGAGCGGGCTGGTGCCGGGGGGTTGCTGGCTGACGGCCGGCGTCTGGCCCGTCGAGCCGTGCAAGAAGCCCATGATCTGCGCCAGCGATGATTGCGTCGACGGCGCGAGATTCCCCAAGGGCCCCTGGCCGCTGTCCGATGGCGCGCTCCCCGGCGCGCCCATGGTGAACGTCGGCGGCGCCGATGCGCCCTGGTAGACGGCGCGTTCCGCCTGCGGCGCAGTGATGTCGCCCTTCTTCGCTTTCTTCGCCGATTTGAGCTGTTGGCGCACCGCCGTCTTGTCGGCGCCCTTCTGCATGCCCTTCAGCTGCGCCTTCAAGCTCTGGATCTGCTGATTGCGGCCGACGACGGTCTGATAGTTGTTCAGCGCGGTTTGGTAGTTCGACTGAACCGGGCTCGCCGTGCCTGCGCTCGGCGTCGCCGATGACGGCATGCCGAGATTCCCGGTGCCATCGCCACCGCCACCGCCACCCGCGCCGCTGCCGCCCCCCGTAACCGTCATCCCGGGCAGCATCGACAAGAGCGTTGGCGTCATCTGGTTGTAGAGATTTTGCCCGGCGGCATACTGCAGCCCGCCGCCGATCAGCTGATCTTGGACGATGTCGCGCAGCCGCAGCTCTTGACCGCCGGGCTGTGGGAGTTTGGGGCGCTTGTAACCGATGGCAGAAATGATGTCACCAATGCCGCCGAGTGTGCCGCCCATAATACCAAGACCAGCACCTACCCCTGCACCTCCCGCCATATTATATATGCTCCCATTCTAGCCTGTTGACGATACGGCTGATGTGGCCCTGCGATGTGCCATATCGTCGGGCCAGCGCAGACTGCGACTCTCGTCGAGCCGCATAATTATCGCGGATCGCGATGACATCGGTGAGTCGCAGATGGGCCGAGCTATTCCGTTCGCCACGCTGATCCCGATTCCGGCCCTTCTCAGCGCGATCGCGATTGTTGTCCGCTTGGCTGCCCAACCAGAGATGGGCTGGATTCACGCAGAGCTTCACATCGCAGCGATGGAGCACGCAGCAGGCGACCGGGATAGGACCATATGCCAGTTCCCAGCTCAGCCGATGGGCGAGAACCCGACGATCCCGCCGCAGCTTGAAATTCCCATAGCCCGCTCCGGTGCGGCAGCCCTGCCAGAGCCAGCATCCATCTTCAGTCGTATGAACCCGCTCCCAGAAGCGGATCGTCACCGGCCGCCCTGAGCCCTTACGCATTCAGACGCCCCCGATCGTCGCCCGGGGATAGGGCGCCGGGACGATCGCCGGCCCTGGTGCCGGCGGGGGCGGTGGGGGGGCCGGGGGCTCGACGGGCGTCGCCGCCGCCACCAGCAGCCGCAGCAGCTCGGCCAATCCATCGGCCCGCTGCCGGGCGGCGGCTTCTTGCTGCGACAGGACGTGATGCACCAGCTGATAGCCGTCGCCGCTGAGCAGCGTATCGATCAAGAGCGTCGGCGCATCCTGGCTGGCCGCCTGCAGCGCCCGCACTACTTCCCCTTGCATGGCCACTCGGGCTTCGGGACTCATGCCAGTCTCTCTATGCCCGGGCGCCCTAGTAGCGGCCGCCGAGCCCGGGGGTTTTCACGGCGGGCTCGAAGCCGCCCACCCCCCCGAGCGCCGGCTTGGCGGCGACGGGGGCGGTGGGCAGGTTCGGGGCATTCGGCCGCAGCTTGGGCGCCGGGGGTGCGAGCTTCTTCGGCCGCTTCTTCTTCCGGCCGATCGCCGCGGCGAGCGCGCCGGGGTTCTTCACTTTGGACCCAAACGGTTTGAGGGTCGCCATCAGTATCTCCCCGTGGCCGTCGGCTTCTTCACGGTGAGCGCGTCGCCGAGATCGGCCGTCTTTTTCTTCGGCTTCACATGGCCCGGGAGCTTCGTCGTTTTCGTCGCGGCGAAGTCGCGGAGCTGGCTCGCGCTCATGCTGGAGCCATCCATGGACGCCTTCCCGCTCTTCGCGCGTTTCGCCTGTGCGTATTTCATCCCCATAAAACGTTGCTGGGCAATGGACTTGCTAGGCATCACGGGCCTCCACGGCGGTCAGGCGTGTGGCCAGCTCTTTGGCGGCATTGACGAGTGCGATCAGGATGCCATGGATATCGAGCGCCAGGACGTCCGTCTCGTCGGCGTCGTCCGGATGCAGCTTCTGGCGCGTCGACGTGACGCAGTCGGGGAAGACGGCGCGCACCGCATCGGCATCGAAGCCGCACGCCTTCGTCCCGGCGGGCGTGCCGGCGAGCCCGTTCAGCGTGTAGCTGATCGGCTCCAATTGGCAGATGTCTGCGAGCCCGTGCGGGTAGGGTGTGACATCGTCTTTTAGCCGCGGGTCGGAAGGATTCGCCCAGGTCGTGCCGCTTGCTTTCGTCGCAACAGCACCCGTGATGGTCAGGTTGCCGGCAGTGTCGATGATAAAGTTGTTCGTGGTCACCCCGGCGGCGGTCGTATATTGCCAGGATAATTGCAGGCCGACCTGCAAGGCGGCAGACGCCTTGCTCGCGTCGTCGCGACTCCATGCGGAGCCGTTATATTGCTGGTTGTAGGCGATTCCCGCCCAGTCTGTGCCCGGTAACGACAGGACCCGTCCCTTGGCAACGAGCGAGCCAAAAATCACTTGGCTCTGATCCGCGCCCGCCGCTGTCGGCCCGGGTAGCGTCAGCTTGCCCGCGTTGTCGAGCGTGAGCAGTGGTACGGTGCCTGCTGTATTGCCGGCGGGTGCGCGTAGCACGCGGTAGGAGTCGGCAGTGGCATTCAACTGCATGAGCCACGACGGTTTCGTGGCATCGTCTTGTGTTAGCGTGGCACCGTCCGCCGAGACAGCAAAGTTATGCGATAGGTCGCTCAAATCGCTATTTCCAACAGCCAGCCACCGACCTTTCGTAGTGCGATTGCCTAGGAGCATCGTAGCGGTCTGCCCCGAAACTCCTGCCACGCTCAACAGCTTCGTCGCGTCGGTCGGCGTCAGCGCCGTGCCCGTATCGGTCCAGTACGCAGTCTGCGGCGCGCCGGTTGTCTTCCACACGGCGCCGTCCCATGTGTAGACGATGCCGCTCGGCGCGGTGTAGGTCTGACCAACGGTTGGGGACGCGGGGAAATCTGGCGCCGACATCTCGCTAGTTCCCTTCTAGTCGGCCGGCGCGCTTCGTTCTCAATCCATCGGGGGCTGCCATTCGCCTACCTCATGTCGCCAAACGCCAGAGCGTCAGCGACGCCGTAACCGTCAATGCAGAGCCACTATTCTGCGTGACGACGAGCACGACGTAATCCGTCGGATCGGTGACATTGAAAATCACGGTCGTCGCCTGCTGGGTGTTTAAGCTTGCGACACTCACGGGGCCGACGTTACTCGATGCGAGCGTTGTCGCTGCCTTGTTCTGGATGAAACATTGTCGATACCCGGCCGCGTTAAAACTCCAATTCACCATTGCGGACGCGAGATACGCCCCCGCAACGGACGTGAAAATCCTGTCCGGAGTACCTGCAACCCATGCATTCGCCCGCACGATCAGCGACCCATCGAAGGTGATGGTGGGTCCCGCCCCACTATTCACCGTGAATGCCGCCGTCCGTGTCGCATGAGCACCGACCGTCGCCAATGTCGGTCCTGGATAACTCCCCGTTAGGTCACCGGACGCCGGTCCCGTCGGCCGCGACACCGATGGCACCGCATTCACCCATTGTTTCGAATTCCCATCGTCATAATAGAGGTAGAGGTTTTGATCCGGGTCGCTGCGCCACCAGAGATCGCCCGTCGGTGGATTCGACGGCGCCGAGGGGCCGATGAAGACGTTATCGGCTGGCTGCGTCGTCCAGGCGACGCCGTCCCACGTGTAGAGGGTTCCGGTCGCTGAGGTGAATTGTTGCCCGACGGTGAGCGGCGGATTGGGGAAGTCGATGGCTGCCATGTCAGGATCCCTTCATGCCGTCGCCGGCACCCATTGCTGCGATGTCCCATCGTCGTAGTAGATGAAGAGTCGGCCCGTGTCGGAGCGCCACCAGAATTGCCCGACCGTCGGCGACGGCGGCGGGAGCGGCCCGATGAATGTCGCGACGCCCGTGACGGTGATGTTCGGTGCCGGGACGATGATCGTCGGCGAAGCAGCGGGCGTCTGAAAGAGTGGCTTTGGCATCGCGCGTGCTCAGGGCGACGTCGGCACCCATTGCGACGACGTCCCATCGTTGTAGTAGAGCATCAACTGCCCGAGATCGGAGCGCCACCAGAGCTGTCCGGCTACCGGACTGGCGGGCGCGCTGGTGCCGATCGAGACAGGCACCAGGGCGGCGGTGCTGGCGGCCGTCACGCGCCCTTCGGCGCTGACGGTGATGATCGGAATTTGCGTGGCCGAGCCATACGCCGCCGCCGCGACGCCCGTGCTGCTCAAGCTCGGGTTGGGATACGTTCCTGCCAATGAACCCCCGGCCGGTCCCGATGGTGCCCCGCTCGGCGCCGCGGACCAGACGGCATCCGTCCCGTTGGATTGCAGGATGTAGCCCGATGGGCCCAGCGCCAGGCGCGCGAGTGCGGGCGTGGCATTCGCCACCAATAAATCGCCGCGCGCGAGCGGCGTCGTCGTCCCGAGCGCCGCGCCATTCAGCTTCGCCACCGTCGGGCTGGGATAGGTGCCGCTCAAGTCGCCCGATGCGGCGCCCGACGGTGGAAAGCTCGATGGCGTCCCGGTGATCTTCCCCCACGCCACGTCATTCACCTTGGCATCCGTCACGGCCAACGCGGCAAGCGCGGCCGTCGTCACCTTGAGGGGGCCAATGGTGGGGTTGGGATACGTGCCAGTGAGATCACCCCCCGCTGTCCCCGATGGTGGGAAAGTCGCCGGGGCGCCCGTCACCTTCGCCCAGGCGACGTCGTTGATCTTCGCGTTCGTCACGGCGAGCGCGGCAATCGTCGGCCCGGGATAGGTGCCGGTGAGATCGCCCGACGCCGTCCCGCTCGGTGGCAAGCTCGAGGGAAAGGCAATCGCCACGCTCGTCGCCGTCGTCACCCGGCCGTCGGCACCGATGGCGAGCTGCGGGACCGTCGTCGTCGTGCCATACGTCGCCGCGGTGACACCGCTCGCCGCGATTGTCGGGTTGGGATAGCTGCCCGCCAAGCTGCCGCCTGCGGCGCCACTCGGGGGCAGCGTCGTCGGGATCGTCGGCGGCGTCACCCAGGCGGTGGCGTAGTCCGTCGCGCTCGTCTTCTGCAGCTGCTGCCCCGTCGTGCCGCCTGTCGGCACGCCCGGGCCCGCGGGCCCCGTCGCGCCGGTGGTGCCCGGATTGCCCTGCGGCCCCTGCGCGCCCGTGGCGCCCGTTGGCCCTTGCGGCCCGGTGGCCCCCGTCGCGCCCGTCGGCCCCTGGGGCCCTGCGGGCCCCTGCGGACCCGTCGGTCCCACGGGGGGCGCTTGCCAGGCGAGCGCCGGCCCTGAGGTAACGCCGAGCACCTGGCCCACGTTGCCACCACTCGGGATCGGCGGCAGCCACAAGTCACTCGCCGTCTTCGCGCGCGTGACGGCCCCCGTCGCAATGACCGGGCTCGGATACGTCGACCCGGCGAGATCGCCTGCGGGGACGGTGCCGCTCGGGAGCCCACCGCCGCCACCGCCCGATGGCGCTTGCCAGCTCATGCGCGGCGCGCCGTTCGGCCCCGTGCCCGTCACCGTCAAGACGTCGCCGACGACGCTCGAGGTCACCGGCGGGATATCAGGCGGCGTCGACGTGACGAGCGCATGCGAAAAAAGTGGGCGCGGCATCGCTTACGACTTCCGCGAATTGTCCGACCCGAGCAGATCGAAGTAGACGATCAATCCGATGATCGGGAGATCGCCGACGACGCTGCCATCCGTCGAGAGATGCGGCGTGCAGGCATAGCCGTCGCCGACCTTGAGCGTCTGCAGCCGGCGGCGGTTCACGAGCTGCGGGAAGCCGAGCGATTGGCGCTGCACGCCGTCCACATCCATGGCGATCGTCAGCACTTCGCCGGTATTGAGTGATGCTTGCGTCACCAGCTCGATCGCCCGGAAGGCTTTGCGCCGCGCCAAATTCGGCTGCGTGGACGCGCCCAGCGCCGTATAGCCGAGCTGGCCGCATTCGAGCTCAGGGAGATCGATCTGGATCGGGATGCCCTGCGGGGCATCCGCCTGCGCGACGAAATCGTAGTTCGTCCGCCGGCCGTAGGTCTGGGGTTCGACGAACCAGGCGTTGCCGTACTCGCCAATCACCATGCTGGCGCGGCCGTTGAAATTCCGCTGCTTCACGCATAGTGAATTCGGCGTCCAGACGCGCGACGTCGTCATCCGCGGCGAGCCGCCAGATGGCATCTGGCTCAAGTCCCAGCGGATGACGAGATCGTTATCGCCGGGGCTGTTGGAGGGCGCCTGCAGGCTCCGGAGCCCGAACCACGCCGTCTTCGTCTGTGAATCATACGCGGAGACGAGCGTATTCAGCGCTTTTATATCAACCGTGTCGATAGTCCAGCTATGCAACCCGAGCGCACGCGTGATATCAGAATCCCGCGTGCCGCCGAGCGTCGCCACCGCCGACAAGAGATGAAAATGGCCCTGCGGATCGCAGAAGATCACGTCATCATCCGTCGCCAGCACGGCATGCGGGCTCGGCGCGCAGCCGAGCGCCGTCGATTTGATGCGGTAGCCCCATTGCGTGCGATCCGTGACGGTGTCGTCGAGATAGAAAATGCCCGCCGGATACTTCCAGAAGTAGAGCACGCCTTGGAATTCGGCGGCGCCGAAGAGCCGGCGGCCGATATGGGACGCCAGCCGCATGCTGATCGTCGACGACGAGCCGAGATTCGTCGTCTGGAAATCCTCATGGTTCGACGGGACCGACAAGTAGATCCGGTGCGGATCGTTCAGATTGCCAAACAGGATGAGCGAATCCTGGCCCGCCGGCCCGGAATGGACGATGCCGTTGATCGGTTGCTTCGTCGAATCGCGGACGGTCCCCCAATCGAGCGCCGGCTTGGCGATGGCCGCCCCCGACGTCGCATCCCCCGCCATCACTTGCACGGGATCGACGGCGTTGAGATAGAAGAGCTTCCGGAGATTCGTCGCGACTTCCTTGCCGCCGATGACGAACCGGCCGGGCCGGACCTGGGCGAGACTCGAGACGAGCGTCTGATAGTCGAGCTGGCCATGGGCGCCATTGCTGCCGGCTAGGGGCTGCTCAACTTGAAGAAAGCCCTGTGCCGTCCGATTGTCGTTCAGCGCGGTCACCAGGACGGGGCCCGCAATGCGCGTGGCGGCGCTGGCGGTCTGCGTCGTTTCCCACGGTGCGATCGTCGTGACGCCATTGGCCCACGTCCCGTTGATGACTTGCTGCTCGCCGCCGATGATCAGCGTGTCGCCGGGCCGGACGGCATTGACGAGCGCGGCGGGGGCCGTCACTTGCTTGGAGCCAGCCGTCACGCTGATCGGGCTTGCCGAGATGGTGGACGTGCTATCCGGCGTCCATTGGATCTGCGTCACGATCTTGGTCGGGCCCCAGCTGACGGGCATCGTGAGACTCGCCTGGCTATGGCCGCCCGTATTCAGCACCGCATTGCTGGCGAGCGTGAAGCCGCCTTGCGTAAAATCGACGCTGACGTTGGTGGCCGTCGACATCCCGACGCCGATCCCGACGACGGGATAGGATTGCGTATTCCCATTGGCGACGAGTCCACTCGTCGAGAGCGCCGATGCCGTCACTTGCGACCGCAGCCGCAACGGGAGTGGCATGCCGACGAACGCCGTCCCGATCATGTTGACATTGGCCGTACTGGGCGCTGGTGTCACGATGACGAGATCGTTCAAAGCGAGCGCGCCGGCCAGAATCCCGATCCAGAGCTGCGCGCGGAGCGTATAGCCGCCGCTGGTATACGTCTGATCGGCGGCGAGCGTGTAGACCGTCCCGCGAGCATCCGTCACTGCGCTGGCCCCCCCGGCGAGCGAGGTCACGCGCACGGCATGCACGGCATGGGCGGGCAGCGCCGCGGTGACGGACTGCGTCCACGGGGACGGCAGCGGACCCGCCACGCCCGCCAGCACGGTGCGATCGATGATCGTCGTCGTCGGCAGGGCATCGTACCAGAGCGCCGTTTGGAGTGATGGCGCGCTCGGCGCATACGGGGACCAAGCGACGGTGAAGACGAGCTGATCGATCCCGTCCGGATCGTAGTACGTGGCCGCCGGTTCTTTGTTGACTAAGTCGTTTTCGAGCGTGACGTTTTGCGCGAGCACCATCTCGCCGGGGGTCGCCCGCCAGCGGTTCGGGTGAGCCACCATTCCAGCAGAGCCGAAAGGTACGAAGAAAGGCTGCCCTTGCTGCGGCATCTACCAGTTCCACACCGGCAGGCCGCCCGTCGTCCACAAGGGCGGCCCCCACGCCGCCGTGACGCGCGACGGCTGCACGACGCCCCAGCGGGTCGACATCCGGCGCAGGGTCCGCCGGTACTCGTCGGCCATCGCCTTTAACTGCGCCTGGAATTGCTGCCAGATCATCGCCGCCGTGCTGTCGTCTTTGTCGGCTAGGATCAGATAGGCGAGCCCGTACGAGAGCGCCCGCCGATGCTGGATCGGGATGGGCGGCACGCTGCCTTCCGCGAAGACATCCGGCCGGCGGATGTAGTCAAACTCGATCTGCACGGGATAGGGCGTATCGGGCGTGTTCAGAAAATGGGACAACCGGACCTTGCTCTCGTCGACGCGGGCCGCAGCGATCGGTAAGCCGCCCGTCGAGCGGCCGGCGCCCATCGGCCAGATTTGCGGATAATAGCGATCGAGATCGCTGGCGTCGGCGTAGACGTCGATCGTATAGGGGAGTCCGAAGCTCGGATAGGCTTGGATGAAGAGCGGCGAGAGCCCCCGCACAAAATCCGTCGGCAGCTCGTAGGTATCGGGATACGCCATCCAGGCCGAGGTGGCCATGGTGGCGCCTGTCCATGGTTCCTGCAGCGTGATGAGGGTTTGATTGTTCCCGTAATCTTGCTGGCTGACGCTGATCAGATGCCGGGCGGGCGTCGCGTCTTGCTGGATCCGCCAGCCCGAGAGATCGAACGGATCGGGCAGCATCGGCACCGCCCGGGCCGCCCGGCTCCCCATCGTCACGGTCAGGCTCGCCGTGTAATTCTGGTTCGCTGGCTGCGTCAGCTGAATGGTGCCCCGCGGCCAGGCGCGCGCCCAGAGCCAGTCATAGGGTTCGATCGGCGACGGCCCGAACTGGCCGCCCGAGATCAGCGCCCGCTGAACGGTGGTCAGCCACTCATAGGCGAAGGCGTCATATTGCGACGTCCCATCGGTTGGTTCGCCTGCGAGATTCAGCCCGTCGATCTTGAGATCGGCCGCCGTCGCCAGGTAGCTCATGCCGGGCCGCTCAGAGCCAGAAGAGCCGCACGCCCGACACGGCGGCCGCCAGCTGCACATAGACAACCGGCGGATTGGGCGCCTGCGGCGGCGACGCGAAGGCGATGACGCTGGCGCAATTCGGGCTGTAGGGGATCCCGGTATCCCCGGCGGCCCCCTTGAAGATCAGCGGCGTCAGATTTGTCGACGGCGGGACCACGACGAGCATCGTCGTGCCGATCGGGACGGCGAGCTGCGTCGTCCCGGCGGCCCACGATGCCACATCGATCTCGCCGATGGCTTGATCAAACGCCCAGGCGGCGCCGATCGGCACCGATTCCGGCGTGAGCGACGACGCCGTCAGCCCGTCGATATGCCCCTGGAAGATTGCGCGGGCCGTGACTCCCACGGGGCTCCGTTACGCGGCGGCTTTGCTGCGCTCGCGGGTTGGCGGCGGGGGGGGGGACAATGGCGCCGGCGGCTGTGGCGCCGGCTGCGGGCTGCCGGCATCGGCCATCGTTTTCCGGACGTGCTCGATCAGGTGCGCTTCCTTCTCCGAGCGATTCATCTTCGCGCCGCAGAATTCGCAGACGGCGACGACGGCGGGGCCGCTCGCATTGACGACGATGGGCACGCTGGCCATGGTCTGCCGGTACTCTTCGGGGACGTCATCGACGTTCTCGATCCATTGGCCGCCCGTGCCGAACCAGTTCCCATTTTGCCAGGTATAGATCGCAGCGCCGCTCGGATTCATATGGGCGAAATGGCGCGTCGGATTGATCCGCGCGATCTCCATCTTCATCGTCGCCCGATCGAGCTCGAGCACGTGGACGGGTTCCAAGACGGGGATCATTCAGTACCCTTCGACTTCGCAGTAGAGTGCCTGCGTTGCGGGGATCGCGGTGGCTGCCGCCATTTCCTGATCGCCGCCGCCCGCAGCCGCGTTCGCCATGGCGACGAGCTTCGGATTGTTGCCGTCGGCGTTCCAGATCCAGCCCGGATTGTTCGCGCCCGCGACGGGCGTCATCCCGATCACGTCCAAGCGCTGCACGCGCCGCGGACAGCCGAGCGCCCCCTTGTCGAGCGCCACGCCGCCCGCGGTGTAGCCGTTGTTCGTGCCCGCGTTGGCGCCCGTCGGAAACGAGATCAGGACATTGCGACGGATCTTCCCGGGCGCGTCGACCAGCCGATCGACCTGGCTATAGGTGATCTCTGCCAAGGTGATGTTCGCCATCGGCCCCTCTTACGTCGAGCTGACGACGTCGGCCGTGCGCGAGCCCGCCGGATAGACCTTCGCGTAGAGCTGGCCCGTGCCCGTGGCGACGGCGCCCGTGATCGACAGGCGCAGCACCTGGCCCTTGTCCAGATGGATCTTGGTCGACTTCCTGAGACAGCCCCCGGCGGGGAGCCCCGCCGCCGGGCCCGTCACCGTCGCTTGCACGCTGTAACTGCCCGCGATGGCCGGCGCCGTGGCCGCGGTGAAGACGAGCGCGCTGGCGGCGGTGACGGTGCCGATCAGCGCGCCGACTTCGACGACATCGACGCCTTCCGTCGCGATGAAGAAGCCTTTATCGCCCGCGGGCGTCAGCGCGCCCGCCAAGGCGCCATCCGTCGCCTGGACGTTCGCCGGGACGCTCCATGTGTACGTGCCTGCATCCATGCTCATTGGCTGGTCCCCTTCCCCATCTCTGTGCCCGCGTTACGGCGTGGCGAAATTGTTGCCCGTGACGCGCAGCACGCGGGCTTCCCGCGGGTTGGCGTTGGGGTGATAGAGCCCGAAACCTAGCTGTCCATACCACGCACATCCTAGGTTCCTACCATAATCGTCGGCGATCTTGAGGCGCAGCTCGGGCGTCTGCGCTTCCGCGAACGCGACGGCTTCGTCCCCGAAGATGAAGCCCTGGCCGATGTTCGTCGATGCGGCGGTGGTCACTTGCAGCACGGTGTCGTGGTTCGTCTCGATCACGCGGATGTTCTCGACCATCCCGATTTCGCCACGCTGCAGCTTCTCCGGGTTGCCGAGCACGTACCACTCTTTGAAGAGCGGATCGACGCGGATCGAGCGCGTGGCGGCCCAGTTGAAAATGCCGATGTACGCGTCGCCTTCGCCGAAGTACGGCATCTTGAGCGTGCCATACGCGTAGTCACGGCCAAGCTGGAGATGCGCGATGCCGACGGCGGCGGATGCGGCGACGGACGGCGTCCCGGTGGTGTCGATCGTGACGCCGGACGCCGATGTCGGCGTGAACGTGATGAGCCCGGTCTTGAACGCGGCCCCCGCCGAGACGTCGAGCGTCAGCTTCATGATCTCGCGCAAGCGCTTCTTGACGAAGGCGGGTAAGTCATACTTCGCCCAATCGTCGTAGACATTGGTCCACGTCACCGCTTCGCCAAATTCTTGGATGATGAAGCTCGTGCCGGAGATGCCAACGGCCGTCTCGGGGATGCGGATGTTTTCCTGCAGGATGCCCTTCGTCGGCGATTCCGGCGGCCCCGTCATGGTGAACAAGTTGACGGTATCGCCCTTCTTCTTGCCAAATCCGTCAACCGGCTCGACCCACTGTATGACTTCGGCCTTTTCAAAGCTCGCTTCGTACAGCTCCTCGCTCAGGAAATGATTCCGAAAAGGTCCGCTCGGTGTATCTTGGCTCCAAGTTTGCATACTAGCTTTCTCCTATTCCCCTCAACCGTCGCTCATGCAGCCGTATGTCCCAAGAGCACCGCCTGCCGATGGCGGATCAGATCGGAAATGGTTTTCGGCTGATGGCCCCCGGAGGCCGACGCGGCGCTGGCGCCGGCCCGCCGCGCCGACCGCAGCATGACGGGCGGCGTCGTCTGCGCGGCGGCGGGTTCCGGCTCGGCGTGCGGCACGGGATGCTCGCCGCGGATGGTGGCGATCTCGTCTTCGGCGAGCTGGCCGATCTGATCGATCGCCATCCCGAGCGGAAGGTGCTGCAGGTTGCCATACTGCTCGTTGTAGATCGTCTGCACGATCCGCCGATGGTCGCCGAGCTTCCGGCGCTCCAACATCTCTTCCATCGTCTGATCGTGGACGGCTTGCGCCTGCGTCCGGAGATCGCGCCGCTGGAGCTCTTGATCGACGGCCGCCACCGCGCCTTGCACGAGCTGCGCGTGCGCCTGACGCTCCCGTGCGAGCCGCCCCTCGAGCGCCTGCCCCAGATTGTCGGCCCACGCGTCTTTGTTGGCGAAGAGCAGATCGGGATCGGGGATCGCGACGATCTCGGGCTCGGCGGGCGCGCGGACGGGCGGCGCGCTCCATTGCGGCGTGCCGATCGATTGCAAGAGCTGGCGGCGCTGCTCGTCAAGCGACGAGCCATAGGCACCCGCCAGATCGGTGAATGCCTGGCGGACGGTCGCGGCGTCGTCGGGCGCCAGCTCGACGATGCGGCTGCCGAGCTGCACCTGCTCGCGTGCCGGGGTGGCTGGGGCGGGGGGTTGGTAGCCGTTCATGCGAAGGTTTCCTCACTGCGCGCGGTGGCCAGCTCGTCCCGCTGACGTTTCTCGGCTTTCTCGCCGGCCGTGACGGCCTGCTTGAGGCGATCGACGATCCGGCGATAGGCGGCGATCTCATGGCAGACGGCGAGCGCCTGCTCGGCCGTCAGCGTGCGGTTGGTGACGCTGTCGCTGAGCCGCCCGATCGTCTCGACGGTCAGCCCGGTACAGAAGACGTCGACGGCGTCCAAGATCGAGCGCGACGCATGGCCACGCATGATCAGATCCTGCACCTTCGGGTTGAAGTCCATTCAGCTCGCTTCGATCAGCTGCTTGCCAAAGCGGTCGGTGGTGAGCTCGATCTCCAGCGCGTGCCCGGCGCGCAGCGTATCGATCTCGCGCGCCAAGCGGACGTGCTGCTTACAGGCGCCCTCGAGCACGTCGACCAGTAGCCGGAAGCGCTCGGGGATGTCGGGCCGCAGCCGGAGCTGCGTGGCACGATGCGCCAGCGCGTCAGCTTTCGGCTCTAAGCGGCCCGTGTCATCCGTCATGGAACCCTGGAGATCCCAGCACGGGTTGCCGCGGAGCCGCCGGGCCGCCGTGACGATCGCGTGATGCAACTCGAGAAGCGTGTCCCGATACTGCGCGATCCAGCCGTGATCGGCAGGCAGCTCGGCGAGATGCCACGCCAGCCACTCGAGCCATTGGCGCGCCTTCGGCAGCGCCCCGCCGCGGATCGGGGCCACACTTACTCGCCCCCACCCCCGCCGCCATCCCGGGCCTTGCCGAAGGGATACGCCTTCGGGACGTTCTTCCAGCGCGCCTTCACCGTCTCGGCCATCGTGCCGGGCGGATAGTACGTCTGATACGTTGGCCGATTCGGCGCATCCGCCTCTTTCGGATCGGTCGCTTCGTAGCCCTGTAAGAAATCGTCTGGCATTACCGCACCGCGCTTTTCTGTTTTGCGTGGATGAGATCGCTGATGGTCCGCTTGCCTTCGGGCCGCACGCTGACGCCATGCACGGCCAGCGAGAGATCGGCGTGCCCGTCCCGCACGCGGAGCTCGTCGGTGGTGGCGTCGAGCGTCACGCGGAGCGGCTTCCCGGGGGCGAACGCGCTCTTCAGCCGGTCCGGGTGCGGATCGTCCAAGCAGAGCTGCGCCGTGCTGCCGCTGTTCGGGCTCGCGCTGACGAGCATCATACGCCGCTCGGGGGCGGCTGCCCCTGGCCTTGGCCAGCTTGCTGTTGGTTCGCTTGCTGCGCCAGCCGCGCTTGCTGGCCGCCCGTCGCGTACTGATTGCCGCTCTGACCCATCATGTTCGACATGAAGCCCGCTGGGCTGGCATAGCCGCCGGCCCCAGCGCCGCCATACATGCCGCCGGTCCCTTGGCTCCCCATGCCGCCGCCGGCTTGCGGATACTGCCCGAAGCCGCCGCCCATGTTGCCGCCCGCCATCCCCCAGGGGCTCATGCCGCCGCCGCCGTTCCCCATCGTGCCGCCGAAGCCGCCGCCATAGCCGTAGGCGCCACCCATGGCGCCCATGTTCGCGAGCGGGCCGCCGAGCCCGGCTTGATAGCCCATGGCGCCCGCCTGGCTGGCCATGCCGGCACCAGGGAAGCGTGCGCCTAAGACGCTCTGCATCCCCGGCGAGTAGCCGGCGAACGGATTCGGGTTGCCGCCCGCCATGCCGCCCAGCTGGCTCATGCCGTAGGGCGTCAGCTGATCCCCCGCCTGCGTTCCCCGCGGCCCGGCGAAGCTTGGGGGCGGCTGCGGCGTGCCGCCCGCCCCAGCGGGCCGGTTGAAGCCGCCCGGGCCGCGCTGGCCAGTCAACATGAAATTCTGGACCGCCTGCGCCTGCGCGCCGGTCGGATCCATCCGGTTGATCCGGTTGGCGATCCCGGGATGCTGGTAGGCAAAGCCGGGCGCCGTGCCGGCTGCCTGCGCGCGCTGAAAGGCCTGCTGCTGCTGCCGGTTCAGCCCGAGCCCCAACCCGAGCCCCTGGCCGGGCCGCGCCGCAGGCGTCGGAGCGCCAGGGGCGGCCGCGGTCGCAGGGGCGCGGCCGGGTTGGCGGGGGGACGGGACGCCCGGCACGCGGCCGGGCCGGCCACCCGTCGCCTGGCCGAGCGTCGGCTGCGTGCGGGTGGGGGCAGAAGCTGGAGCACGGCGGGCCATCTACAAAGCCTCTCTATGCCCAGCTGCTCAGACCCATTCGGTATCGAAGTCTGCCGCACTCTTCTTCGTGAGCGTCTGGCCCGCCGCGCCGCCTGCGGCGACGCCCGCGCCGGACGGTCCCTGCGCGCCTTGCGGGCCCGTGGGGCCGGCGGGCCCGGGTGGCCCTGCCGGCCCTTCCGGGCCCGGCGGGCCCGCGGGCGGCGTATGGCCGGTCGCGTGCCAGGGTGTCGGATGCGGCCACTCGATCGGTAGCGTCATGCGCTTCCCCCCTTCTCACGGCAGCTGCGGGCCCCGCTGGCCCATTGGATTCGGCGGCGGGCCGCCCGACGCGGCCGCGGGATTCGCTGCCGGATTCGCCGGGCCCCCGGCGCCGCCGCCTTGATTCGGGGGCGCGCCCGCTTGCGCGGCCAACAGATTGGGATCGGGCATCGGCTCGCCCGGGTCGCGCTCGACGTCCGCCGGATCGATGCCCAGACTCTGCAGGATCACCGCGTATTCCTTCGTCGGCGAGAACCGCTGCGTGATCACCTGCATCAAGGCGGGATTCGCGGACGCTTGCTGCCGCAGCATCATCAGTTTTTGGAGGTTCTTCACGGCTTGCAGCTGGTATTTGTAGCCGCGGACCTTGAACGAGACGGACGATGCGAAACAGACAAACCGCTCCTGCGGGGTCATCAGCGCGAGCGTCTGCGCGTTCTCCGGGCCGACATACGCCCCCCAGCGCGTCACCATGCTGGCATCGGCGAATTGCCAGAGCGTCAACCAGCACAATTCGAGCAGCGGCTCGATGCCGGTGTCTTCGAGTCGGAGCGCGATGTTGGAGAAGAGATCGTTGCCGGAATCTTCCACCTGCATGATCTCGGTCGCCGACTGTTTCCGCTGCGGCAAGCGGCCGAGCTGCAGATCGTTGATGCGGAACGCTTCCTGGCGCATCCGCGCGATGCGATCGAGCACGTTCAGCATGTCGGGCGTCAGCGTGCCCGTGTCGACGCGCTTGACGACATCGATATCGCCCGCCGCTTGGCTGACATCGAGATCGAGGCCCGGCGTCAGGCCCTTCGCGACCACGCTCGGATCTTCGAGCGCCCAGCTCCGGACTTCCCGCACGCCGAGCGCGGCGTTGAACCCGGCATCGATCATCAGGTTCGTCAGCTCGCTCTCGGCTTCGACGAGCGGCCGCGCGATGTCGACGAATGCGTGATGCATCTCGGCGGTCGGCGTCGGCAGCAACGGGATCGAGATGATGGGCCGGCGGCCCGCCCAGAGCAGGTCGCGGATCTTGACGGGTTTCCGCACCACCGCCGTCCCGCCCGCCGTCAGGAACATCACGTTCCGCATGAGCAGCGTGCCGCGCTGCGGATGGATCAGATCGCCCCAATACTCGCGCAAGAGCACGCGATGGAGTGGTGCCCGCAGCCCCGGCGTGATGCCTGTTCGCCGTCGCTGCTGCTCGGTCTTCTCCATGCCGGGCGACGCGCGGCGCATCTTCTCGATCTCGTCATCCGTGAACCCGAGCTCGGGCAGGTCGGCGATCGCGATCTCGACTTCGTGGATGTCGTAATGCTGCGCCGGGGACGGATCGGGAAAATGATCCTCGAAGGGGATCAGATCGATCTTGAGGCGCATCGACGGCCGCATATATTGGGTGAGCGACCCGTCGGGATCGACGCGATACTCGGCGACGGGCTCCGACGCCATCAGCACCTTCCACGTCACCACCGATTCGATGCAGCCGAGCTTGATCGAGTCATACACCAGCCGGCCGATGCCGTAGGTCGTCGGCATCTTGTCGCCTTCGACGGCCAGCCGCTCGAGCTCGGTCGCCAGAATCCGCGCCGCGGCCTTCGCGTTTAACCCGGGGAGCGGGGGCTCCAAGCCTTCGTAGGTGGCCGTGAACCATTCGGAGAAGCCGACGAGCTGCTGCGAGAGCTCGGCGCAGACTTGCTCGAGGCTCGTCTCGAGCGACGGGATCACCACCGCGGATTGCCCCGGCTTCTTCTTCGCCAGGAATTCGAATTTGCCGTGGAACGCATCCCAGTTCCGCCGATTGAGTTTCTTGCGCGTTTCGCGGGCCGACTTGGACGTCTCGTAGGCTTGCTGCATCGCTTGCAACAAGAGAGCATCGTCGACGTCGGGGAGCGGCTGCTCGTCGTCGAGCGCCTGCAGGATGGCGCCCGGCGGCAGGTACTTCAGCTGCTCGGGATCGAAGGGATCGGGCGGCTGCGGCTGTTGGGGCGGTGGCGGCGGCGCGCCGTTCCCCATGCCGGGCGGCCCGCCGAGCGGCGGCAGCGGCGCCGGGTTCGGCCGGGTCGCCAAGAGCGCGCCGGGATCGAGCGGGACGCCGGGGCCGTTCATTGCGCCCATTCCCGCGTGAACCCGTAGACGGGGGGCAGAATCGTCGCCCGCCGGACGGGTTGCTTCCCGGCATGCGCGATCGCGGCCGCTTCGCGCATCCAGAGCACGTACGTCCACGCGTCGGATGGATGCGTCCGCTGATAATACGGATCATCCTTCTTGTGGCTCTTCTTGATGTGGCCGCCGTCGGGGCTCCAGAGCACTTGCTCGAAGTCCGCGATCAGCTCCGGGCAGCTTGGCGCGATCTCCATGCGGACATCGGCGCCGCCGATCCCGAAGAGGAAATTGCACAGGTTGACGCGGTTCCGATCGGGCGGATTCTGCGGCGGCACGGCCAAGCGCACGCGCGGGCCGCCGACCATGGACGCCAACAGCAGCTCGTAATCCGTTTTGCCGGTTTGCGCGTGGACGTGATCGGCCATCGCGTCGCCGCAGATCACCAGCTCATGGCGATGCGACGCGTAACGCTCGCGCAATTGCTCGCCCAGCTCGCCGATGGTGCCGGGCCGCAAGACGATCTCGTCGAGCGCGCGCCAGATGCGGCCGTGTTGCTGGCCGATCACGCAGCACAAGGGATCGACGTTCACGTCGACGCCGACATACAAGGGTTTCAACGGATCGATGGACTGCGGGCCCAAAGCCTTGTTGACGTGCAGCCGGCGCTCAAACGCCGCGTAACAGCGGGCGCCGATCAACCCGGGCAGCAGCTCGCCGAGAATGCGGATGCGGAAATCCAGCGAGTCCCGGGCATACAGCCGGCGCGCCATCGCGAGCTGCTCTTCGGTGATGTAGGGATTATCCGCCATCTTGACGTTGATCAGCTTCAGATCGTCGGGCGCCCGGCCATGGAGCCAGGGCTCGATTTTTTCGCTCCAGAGCCACTGACAGATGCCGCCCGCCTGCCCCGGCGGCGGCAGCAAGGTCGCCGCCATCCGAATGAGGCAGCGCTTGCCGGCGCCGAAGCGGATCGCGCATTCGTTGTAGATCGGCCACGTCGGCGGTTCGTCGTAGTCCACTTCATCGACGGCGGCGCCCGCAAACTTGTCGCGGCCCTGCTCGCAGCTCTTCAGCACGCACCGCCAGCCATCCTTGCCGATCACCTCTAGGTCCGGTTGCGTGCGGATGGTTTCGATCTCGGTGCTCGGGATAAACGGCGTGATCCCGGGCGCGCCTTCGTAGAGCTGCGGCACGATGTTCTGCCGCGACATCGCGTTGGATGGGGACACAATCCAAATGAGCTTGGCCGAGCCCGAGCGCAGCCGCCGCGCCACCCGCGCGCAGAGCCCGATCGTTTTTCCGCTCCGGTTGGCGCCAACGAAAAGCACTTCGCGGGCGTCGTCGTCTTCGACGAAGTCCCGCTGCTTGGGATACGGCCGCTCATAGTCGCGGAAGTGCCGGAGCGCGTCTTGCGACACGCGCCGCTCCCATTCGTCGACGATCTCGGCGGCGTAGTCGAGATTATCCAACGAACCGCCCGGGCGGCGCGCCCATCGTGATGCGCGCCGGGATCAGGCCGACGAGCGACAAGAGCCAGAGAATGATCGCGACGACCAAAACAACCCGAATAATCTGCTTGATCGTCGGATCGATCGGTAAGAGCGTTTCGACGAGATACAGGACGAGCCCGATCACGATCAGGATCACGATCAGCTGGATCAGTGGCATCACGCGCCCCCTTCCGGCGCCGCGGCGCCGTTCCCCGTCGCGACGACGAGCGGCTGCGTCGCGTGACACGTCGGGCAGACGCCGGTTTCCGTCCACGCCCGCTTGAAGATCGCCACCATGGCACTGAGGAGCTCGGCTTGGCTCTGCTCACTCGCCGGTCGGCGGGTGGCGCCCGGGCCGGCGACGAGCAGCGCCAGCCGCGTCTGCCCCTCCGACGCCCGCATCACCTGCGTCGCCGCCGTCGCGATCTTCGCCGACACGTTCGCCACCTGCCCCAAGAGCTTCGCCCCGTCCGCGATGTCGGCTTTCTTCTGCGCGACGTAGTCCCGCACCATCCCGACGAGCGTCTTCGCGATCGGTTCGAGCTCGTCCCACGTCCCGAGCATCCGATCCGACGCATCGAGCGTGCGCCGCGCGACGTCCACCATGCGCTCGCCCGAGAGGGCTTCTAAGCCCTGCGGCGCCGTCAGATCGGTGGCCGGCGCGGCGCGCGGGACAAGCCCGCCGGGCTTTTTGCGGTGCCCGGCCATGCGCCGTTAGTCGCGGCCCGTCTCTTCCGGCGACTCCCCACCGCCCGGGCTCCCCGGCCGGCAGCCTTCGGTGGTGCCCCGGGACCAGCCCGGCCCGGGACTCTTGCGCGCTTCGTTCTCCGCTTCCGTCCCCGGCGCCGCCCCCGGCGATTTGTCCCCGGGCGTCACTGTCTCGTAGCCGTCAATCCATGGCATGGCTCAGAGCTCCCAGACGACACTCTTCGGCGCCGTCTCGTTCGGGTCCGTCGGCTCGTCCGGCCCTCCCGGCGGCGGCGGCCCCTCCGGCGCGGGCTCCTCGTGCCCCTGCTGCTCCTGCTTCGTCGGCTGCTTCGGATGACTCATGCCCTTCTCTCTATGCCCACATCGTGCTATCAGGCCCCCGTGCGCCTGTTGGCACCAGGATACCGAGCAGCCGGTGCGGCGGCGACGATCGCTCTCGTGCTCCCAGATCGTCGCCGCCGGCCGACCGCACCGCCTATGCTGGGGGCCCCATTGCAGCCGTAAGGCTGCGCGCCCGCGCCCCGCTCCCCGTCCCGGGCTACCTGCCCGGCCCCGCCCGGGCCGTCGTCCCGTGGGCCCGCCGCTACTGCGCCGCCACCGCCCGCCGCTGCCAGCTCGATCTCGATGACGCCTGGGATGAGACGCTCACCGCGCTGCTCCGCGCCGCCGTCTACTTCCGCCCCGGCGCCGGCACCTTCCGCCACTACGCCGCCCGCACGGTGGTGCGCGCGCTCTGGCGCTACGGCGCCCGCACCACGCATCGCCGGCCCACGATGCCCCTGGAACTGGCCACGCATGAGCTGCCGCCCCTGCCATCGGCCGAAGAGCTGGCGAGCGCCGTCGAGCTGGCCCGCCGCCTGGTGGCGCGGCCCCGGGAACGGGCCGGCGCTGCCGCACCGTCGCCCCCCGTCGGCCGCGCCGTCGCGCGCCGCTAGCGCGCGCTGGTGGGCGGATAGCCCCGCCCGTGGCCGCGCCCGGTGCTGCCCCCCGGCGTGCAATACGCCCGGTGACACGCCCGGCAGCGATCGTTGGTGCAGTAGTGCTCGCGCGTCCCGCAGACGTCGCACGGCCGCACCGGCCGCCCGCCCTTCGCTCCGTTCGCCGCCGCCGCCGCCGCCTTCCGCGCGCTCGTCGCCCGCCCGCCCACCGCGCCCGCCCGCGCTGCCTGGCAGCACGGGCAGACGAGCGCCACCTGATGGCGGTCGCAGATCGGCGCGCTCATGGCTTCACTCCCAGCATCGCCCGCCACGCCCGCGTGACGTCCCGCTTAAGCTGCGCCCAATGCTCGGGCGTATCCCAGACAGCGAGCTTGCAGGGCCCGCAGCGCCAGTGATAGCCGCCTTCGCCGTCCCAGGGGCCGACGTTCCCGCGCGCCTGATGGCAGCGCTCGCACGCCCGCCGCGCAATCTGCCGCCGCTGCGCGGGCGTCATGCCGCCCCCGCCTTCGCCACCGCCCGCCGCCGGCTCGCCGCGAACATCTTCGTCATGGCGGCCGTGCGCTCGGCGTCGGTGGCGAAGTAGTGCGCGGGCTGCGTCGCCCCGTAGCGCGCGCCGTTCCGCGTCGCCTGCATGCAGAGCAGGTAGTAGGTGCCGGGCGCCCGGACCCAGCCCGACGTGGCATCGGCGGGCAGCGCCGCGAACGTCACGACCGCCGTCTCGATCCGTACGCCGATCGCCCGGCCCCGCGCGT
>Ga0126381_100000528_pt1 | contig 41789 bp, 18 predicted proteins | sample PanSoiMetPlot_28_FD_96465 | JGI IMG/M metagenome (GOLD analysis project Ga0126381, IMG submission 96465) | Tropical forest soil microbial communities from Panama - MetaG Plot_28 | ecosystem: Environmental > Terrestrial > Soil > Tropical forest > Bulk soil | place: Panama | collected 2016-02-17 | reverse complement strand
GCCGGAACCGGGTTGCCGTTGGCATCGCGAATGAACGTATGGCTGAAGTCGCCCTGGGCCTCCGCGGGCGTTGGAACCGACATTAGGGAGGTGGTGGCTCGATTGTGCAGCAGGTAGTGATAGATGCTGAAGAAGAACAGTTTGTCCTTCCGAATCGGGCCACCAACGGCCCCGCCGAACTCGTTCACTTTGAAGGCCTGGCGCGGAATGGCGTTGGCGTTGTTGTACATGTTATTGGCGTTGAGGGCTTCGTTTCGCAGTGTGTAGTCGGCCTGTCCGTGATACTGATTGGTTCCCGACTTTGTGTTCATCGAGATGACTGCCTGCCCGTGGCCATATTCCGCGCTGAAGTTATTGGAGATGACTCGGACTTCCTGCAGTCCCTCCGTGTTTGGCATGACCGCGGCCTCGTTGTAGCCACCGCCCATTACGGGAAGACCGTCCAACTGGATGTCGTTGGTGAACGCGCGGCCGCCGTTCACACCGATGGTGGACCCTTGTTTGCGGGCTTGCGCACCGACGCCGAACGAGTTTAGCGAGGTCGTGTCGCCGAGGGCCACGCGCCCAACCACGCCCGCCTGTAACGAAGCGTAATACAGCGGGTTGTCCGTGGGGTTCGGAAGAACGTTGATGGTTTGGGATTCGACAGCCTGCTGCACCGTGCTGCTGTCGGTCTGGACTTGCGCAGCTTGCGCAGATACTTCGACGGTTTGCTCCGTCGCCCCAAGCTTCAGGTTCACGTCAACGCGCACGGTCTGGTTCACCGCCAGGACAATGCCGGTCTGTTTGTAGGGAATGAAGCCGGACACCTTCACCGTAACCGTATAGGTGCCGGCCGCCAGGTACGGCGCGGTGTAATCGCCGGCCGCGGTTGTCTTGACCGCAGTGGCGGTGCCGGTCTCCTGTTCTGTTACGACCACTGTCGCATTGGGGATGACGGCATCGCTGGCGTCTCTGATGGTCCCCGTAATGGTTGCGGACCGTATTTGCGCGAATGAAATCGAGGGAACGAGCACCCCGAACAGAAATAGGGTGAACCCACCACTACGCACTGACATGATGAACCTCCCCGAGCAGTTCCAGATGTTAGTCGTCTAAAGTTCGAATTGTGAACTTTATATACCAGCGACGGGACGGAGTCAAGACTTGTGCTGCCAGAATTGTGTATTATTTACAATTAAATGTGCATAATACGCACATTTTGAAAGAGACGGTTGCGCTGAGGCGACCACCCAGTCCACTTAAGCGCACCGGGAAGCTGCTTCCCTGCCCTCCTTACGCGGCTCGCTGCTCGTATCGATGATATAGGCCACCTACCTGCGGGATCGCCACTACTCCACCCGATGCCGGCTCTTGCACCGGTCGAAGCGACGGCGTGTCCTTCTTCAAACACAAGTGCCGAAGCGTCTCGTGATAATAGGTCAGAAAAGACTTCCGGTGCCGCAACAGCGGAACCCTCATCGAACACAATCAGATGGCCCAGGTACTGCCGCCGAATGGTTCCGATTACCCGCTTACCCGCTTACCCGCTCGATATGTGCCGGCCGGCGCGGCGCTCCCGGCACACCAAGGACTTCCTCAATCCCAAGTTCTTCGACTTGCTTCGTAAAATCAGAACCGAAGACGCGGTCTCGATCTCGTAACCAGAGACGCGGTGCGCTGTCCCATGGAGACGCCTCCCTCGGTTGCTGCGCCGCCCATTCGGTCGTCGGATAATCGTGCACCAGAACCAGTTGGAACAACCGTGGAAAGACAAAATGGCGTGGGGCTTTACCAACTCGGCATCCCAGAACGGAGATAAACCCTCGACTGCTCTTGCAACTGGTCGTCTTCGCAATGCCGATAAGCATGATTTGGGTGGGCGTAGGGGATCTGCCGGGCAACAACAGGAGTCGTGGCTCCAGGACACACCTGAATCGCCTGCGCACCCAGACCGGCTCGATGGGAGAAAGCAATGCGGACGACGATGCACTCAGCCTTGGCGATATCGACACCGCCGAACGCTTTGGACGGCGCACCGCTCTGATCACTCGAAGTCTTGCGGGGGGAACTCCATATCAAGCAGAGCGCCTCACCGACCCCGAGTTTCGCCAGCAGAATTTGAGACGAAAGGAATCCAACGGCGAGACCAAGAACTGAATGACTCGGCCTAACGGGGAGGAACCGGAGTCCCCAGTCTCTACGTTGAGATTGCGAATATAAGCAGGATGACGCAGGCGAAAAGGCCCTTCCTTTCAAGTGTTGCCCATATTTCCTTTCTGCCTGAAGTACACTAACCTAAACGTCGGAAGGTGAAACGGGCCAACCCGTGAGAACAGCGTCAGGGATTTCCGGGGAGATCCAGGGCGCGCGACTTGATTTCCGCCAAAACGCGCGGCTCAGCCGGATCCCTGGTCTGGAGAGCAGGGAGGTGAGGTGAGTATGTGGACCAGCCAGTGCTTCAGCAGGCGCGGCCTGCTCCTGACTTCGTTAATTGTCAGCTCGGCGAGTTTCGCGCAGGAGATACGCGGGTCCATCGCCGGTATGGTCTCCGATCCCAGCGGCGCGCCGATCGCCGACGCCAAAGTGACGGCGGTCAACGCGGCCACCGGCGTGGCCACGAAAGGCACCTCGAACAGCACCGGCAATTACGTCCTTCCCTATCTGATATCGGGAACGTATTCGCTCACTGTCGAGCGCGATGGTTTTGAAAAGCTGGTTCGAAATGGCATTGAAATCCGCGTGGCGGACGAACTCAAGATCGATTTTAAGCTCACGATCGGAAACGTCCAGCAGACCGTCATCGTAAAGGAAGACGCGCCGATCGTGGAGTCGGAGAGCGCGGACGTCGGAGAAGTGATCGGCCATGCGCAACTATCGGATCTCCCGATCCCGGACGGAAATCCATTCATTCTCGCGCGACTGGTTTCCGGGACCGTCTTCACCGGGGACCCCCATTTCACCAGGCCGTTCGACAACGGAGACGTGTCCGCGATCCGCGTCAACGGAGCCGAAGGAGGCAATGATTTCACTCTGAATGGCGTTTCGAATACGGGCCACCAGCCCGGCTACGGTGGCGGAGGGTTTACCGTCGCGTATGTGCCGCCCGCCGATGCCGTCCAGGAGTTCAAAATGACCACCTCAGGCTTCAACGCGCGCAACGGAAATACCACCGGAGCGGTGGTAAACGTCAGCACGAAAAGCGGCGGCAACAAGCTCCATGGCACCTTGTACGAGTTTTTCCGGAACGAGCATCTCTCGGCCAACGATTTCTTCTCGAATCGCGCGGGGGTAGCCAGACCCGTACTCCGCTACGACCGTTATGGGGGTAGCGTCGGGGGACCGGTGTTCCTTCCCAAGCTTTATGACGGCCGGAATCGCACCTTCTTCTTCTACGCCCATGAGAACCTTCCCGACATCTATCCCGAACCAGGCACGTACACCGTCCCAACCGCAGCCGAACGGCAGGGTAATTTCTCGGCGTTGGGGCAACTGGGCGATCTAATCTACGACCCTCTGACAGGCGTCGACGATCCGGCCAGGGCGGGTCACGTGATCCGGACGCCCTTCCCCAACAATCAGATTCCTGACAGCCGTCTCAGCCAACTCGGTCTCAACTACATCAAATATTATCCGCTTCCCGACCAGCCCGGCAGAATCGACGGCACAAACAACTATTACAGTCAGAACTCCAGAACCGATCAATTTCACTCCGACTTGGTCCGGATCGACCACGTCCTGACCAACCGGCAGAAAATCTTCGGCACTTACTTCACGAACTGGCGCAATGAACAGCGGGGCGATTGGGCTGGAACGATCGATGGAGTCAGGCCTGCAGGCGCCAGCCAATACTTCACAAATACCGGCGGCAGCCTCGATGACACGATCACTCTTTCGCCGTCGCTCCTGTTGGATATCATCGGCGGCGTCAACCGGTTCCACTTTGCCAAAGATCCGCAGAGCATAGGGCAGGTCAATCCTCTGACCTTGGGGTTTTTATCCTCGTCCACGCAGTTCTTTGTAGGTCCGAACTACTTGCCGGCGATTGGCATTGCCGGATATTCGGGGCTGAGCAGCGGCTTTGGCGACGATCAATTCAGCACCACGTATTCCATCGCTCCCACGCTGACGAAGGTTGCGCACCGGCACACGCTTCAGACGGGATATGACTTTCGCACCTACCAGGAGAACTGGAGCTCCTACGGCAACTCGGCCGGCGCGTACACGTTCAATCAGGATTTTACAAAAGCGGCCGATGATGGCACGACCTATATGGGACAGGGCCTCGCCGCCTTGCTGCTCGGCCAACCGACCGCGGGGAGCATCGACCGCAAAGCGGGGCGCGCCAATCAGCAACGCCGGCAGGCCGCTTTTCTGCAAGACGATTGGAAGGCGACCGGCAAGCTGACCTTGAACCTCGGGCTTCGCTACGAGTACGATGGCGCGACCACCGAACGCTTCAACCAAAACTCGCGCGGCTTCGACCTGACCGCGCCGAACCCTGTGGCGCCAGCTTATACTGCGGCTTTTGCCAAGGCTTTTCCCAAGGGCCTGTCGGTGGAGGGCCAACCGGCGATTACAGCGAACGACCTTCACATCGTGGGCGGATATTTGTTCCCGACCTCGGGAAACCGCGGTTTCTGGTATCCGGAGAAACTCAATTTCATGCCGCGAGCCGGCGTGGCCTATCAGATCGCCAGGCACACTGTCCTCCGGGGCGGCTGGGCAATCTTCTCAAGCCCGTTTGGCTTCACTTACGCTCAAAATCAGCCCGGCTATGCCATCACCACACAAATGGTCCCATCAATCGACAACGGCAAGAGCTTCCAGGCCACCTTTGCGAATCCATTCCCAAGCGGAGTAGCGAATCCTACCGGATCGAGCCTTGGGCTGGCGACTCTGGCGGGTGGCGACGTGTACGACTATCCGCTGAACATTAAGACACAGAAGACGCTACGCTGGAGCGCCGATATCCAGAGAGAACTGCCCCGGAACTGGCTGCTCGACGTCCAGTATGTGGGATCTGCCGGCTACAATCTGTCCAGGGATACCTGGTATCTCAACACGGTTCCACGCCAGTATCTTTCCACCAGCCCGCTGCGCGACAACACGGTAATTGGCGCACTGACGGCGCAGGTTTCCAACCCTCTCCTCGGCATCGCCTTTCCGGGCACTGGATCAAACACCGCAAAGACCGTCAATGCGTATCAACTCACCCGGCCTTATCCTCAGTTCACGGGTATCAGGACCCCTCTATACAACGGATCGAACCATTACGAATCCGGTGCCATCAAGGTTGTGCGTCGTTTTAGCCGCGGCTACACGCTGGGCGCCACCTACACCCGGTCCAAGCTACTGGAGCACTATGGATTCCTGAACGAGTCGGACACCGAGCCCATCAAGCAACTGGCCGGCAACGACTCGCCCAACACCGTGGCTACCTATTTCATCACGGAACTACCGTTCGGCCGGGGACACCGCTGGGGAACCAACTGGCGCGGGCTTCTCAACACGATGCTCGGAGGCTGGCAGCCGAGCGGCGTCTACCAGTTTCAGGGCGGGTGGCCACTGGGTATGGGCGACATCGTGTACTTCGGCGCCTTCCAGAACCTGCACACGAACATCGGCAGCGGAACCATCGATCACACATTTGATACGAGCGGCTTTTATTTTCACGATGCCGCCGTTCAAACCAACGGCATGGACGACTTCAACAAGCAACGGAACGACCCTCGCATTTACCTGCAATGGAACCTACGCAGCTTTGCGGCGAACTGGGGCAACTTCCGCGGGCCGGCGCAGAACAACATCGATCTCGCGCTGAAGAAAAGCTTTCAGCTTCAGGAAAAGGTGAGGCTCGATTTCCGCGCCGACGCGTTCAACGGCTTCAACCATGCTTGGTTCAACAACCCCAATCTCGACCCGAGGAACGCGGCCTTCGCTACCATCACAAGTCAGAAGAACCAGCCGCGCCAAATGGAGATCGCAGCCAAACTAATCTTCTGACAAGGAGTGTGGTCACGCAGGGCCGCAGCAGGCGCCATCCACCCCAGTGCCAGCTTAGCGCGATCCGCCGGGCTGCGCTTTTTGATTATGGGCTGGGGTGCAGCGATTTTCCTCCCTGCTCGCCTCGGCGTTCAAAATACGAATTTCGCTGCAAACTGTAGGATACGCGGATCGGCGGCACCTAAGATTTTGCCGAAGGTCGACGAATTCTTCGAACTCACCGGCAGACTGAAGTTGGTGTGGTTCGCCAGATTGAAGAATTCGAAGCGCAGATCGAAACGCTGGTGCTCGCGAATGGGGAAGGACCGCGTGAGGCTGGCATCCAGATCAAAGAAGCCCGGACCGATGAGGCTGTTGTATCCGGCATTGCCGAATGTGCCGAGCGGGTTCTGCGTAAACGCCGATGGGTCTATCCAGATCAGCGCACTGGTGTTCTTGACGTAGGGGTTTGCCGAGATCACGTCCGGGCGGTCCTGCTTCACTCCGGTCAGGGAATTGTCCACGCCGCTGGTTGGAGTAAACGGAAAGCCAGTGTGCACGGTCACGAGCGTTCCCAACTGCCAATGCCCAACAATCGCATTCACTGCGCGATCGCCGAATTGCGGCATTTCATAGATCAGCGAATTCGTCCAGTTGTGCCGCAAGTCGAAATCGCAAGGAGAGATATCCCCATTCCTATTGTAGGGATTCTGGTACGACGCTGAGCCAATGCTGTTGCGGTTGCCGTACGTTTCCGCATTTTGCATGCAGTGCGACCACGTGTAAATCGAAAGCAGCGTGAAGTGCAGCGCGAAGCGATGTTGCGCTGAGACTCTCAAGGCGTTGTAATTGGTGTTCACGCCGTCGTCGGCCAGGGTGATGTTGGAGTAGAACGAGCCTTGCGTAGGATTCAGCAGCGTGAGCATCCTTCGCTGCTGCGTGTTCGAAACGGTGGATGCCCCAGGGATGTAGACTGCGGGGTTCTCTTCTACCGACGCGCGAAGGTGAGTGGCTTTGTTTCCGAGATATGCGACTGTGACGAGCCAGTCCGCCGCCAATTGCCGCTGATAGCTGAGGTCCCACTGCTGATGATACATGTGATGGAGATTCAGCGGGAAGTTGATGTACTGTCCGGCGGTGGGGAACGTAGCATTCGACGAGGGCGGCAGGGGTGTAGGAAATGGATTGCCACCCGGGTAGCCGAGATACGGATTCGCCAAGCCGCCGGCCGGGGCCGTCAAGGAAACGTTGTAGCCCCACGGCGCGGACGCCCCGAGGTCGCGTGCTGTAAAGGTTTCCGGCGTGTCGAAGAACACACCGTAGGACAACCGGACGCTTTGTGTACCTTTGCCCGAAGGGTCCCACGCTAGCCCTATGCGCGGTGCGAACCCGATCCAGTTGCTGCTGGCGTACGATTCGGGAATGCCGGGGTCGCCGCGGAATTGCAGACCCACCGGTGCATTCGGGTAAACGCTGGAATGCTGCCCGGCGAGAAACGCCGCCAGTGAGAAATGCTGGCCGCGATCATACTCGTCGTGCTCGGGCAGCGAGGGCTCCCAGCGCACTCCGACGTGCAAGTCCAGACCCCTGGCGAGGCGGATGTCATCCTGCACGTAAGCGCCGGCATACATCTCCCTTAGGCCGATGTTAAAAGCATTGCCCTGCGTCAGAAGGCTCGCCTTGCCGAGCATATAGTCCGCCAGGGCGTCATTGGTGAATTGTCCGCTAAACGTCCACTCGCCGTTGACGACATTCACATTGACCTCTTCCATCCGCATCTGCATGACCTCCGCACCGAGAATGATATGGTGACGCCCGCGGATCAAGTCGATGTCGTCGGAAAGTTGATAGGTGTTGCGCGTAAACGTGGCCGGAGCATTCGACCCTCCGCCGACTGTAAACTTGTTCGAGACGGTCAGGTCGATGAAATGCGGATAGCCGTTGAACATGCTCGACCCTAGCGAAACCAGGTTGGGCATTTGTGGAGAGACCGCCCGGTTGTTCACGAGGCGGTTATAAGTAAGGTGCACAGCATTCACAAATGCCGCCGTGCTGTATTGGTCGGCCGCCACAGCCGAGGTGGCGCGCTCTTCCAACCCAGACCGCGTAGTGGTCAGGATATTATTCGTGTAAAAGACCGGGTTGTCGTAGTCGGCGACGAAGAACCGGCCGTAAATGTTGTTTCGTGAGCTTTGAATCCAATCGGCGCGGCCCACATACTGATTTTCGTTGTTAGGGTTCGGAATGGCGTACACCAGTTTGCCGCAAGGGTCGTTGGAAACCGGAATGAGTTTCGCCAGGGCAACTGCCGGTGTGCTGAAGAGAGTGGGGCTGATCAAGTTATTGGGGAACGGTTGGCCGGTGGTGGGATCCAGCAGGGTTACCGGCTTCCCGCTGGTCTGGCACGGACCGGACTCGATACTGCTGAAGTCTCCGTTCAGGACCGCCTGCGTCGGTACGAAGCTGATGGTGGCCGGCGGCGCCGTTCGGGTTCTGGTTGCCTGGAATCCATTAAACAGAAATACCTTGTCCTTGCGAATCGGCCCGCCTACGGTTCCGCCGAACTGATTCCGGCGTAGCGTGTCTTGTGCCGGAGCGAAGAAGTTCCGTGCGTTGAAGTCGCCGTTGCGCACGAACTCGAACAGATCGCCGTGAATGTGGTTGGTGCCCGATTTCGTCACGGCATTGACCACGGCGTAAGGATGGAGCCCATACCGCGCGGAGACACCATTGGTCTGTACGCTGAATTCCTGAAGTGCATCCGGAAACGGAAACGGTAAATTGACGCTGGAGTGTGTATCGTTGTGGTCGCCGCCGTCGAGTAGATAGTTGTTGCCGTTCTCCTGGCCTCCCGCGACCGACACGCCCACGGAGCTCACGTAGTCATGTGTAGTAATGAACCTGCCGGCCGCTCCAGGCGGAACGCTGGCGCCGCCCGACAGAAGGATCAGATCGGTGGCCTGGCGGCCGTTGAGTGGAAGGTCGATGATACGGCGCTGATCGATCACCTCGGACACCGAGGTCTCCTGGGTCTCCACCATGGCAGCGTTCGCGGACACCTGGACTTCCTGCGAGACCGCTCCTACCTGGAGAGCGACATTGATCAGGACATTATTGCCGACCTGGAGGGTAATCCCCGATTGAATATAGTTGCTGAACGACGGAGCGCTTACCTCCAGACGGTACGGTCCGACAGCTAGGTTCGCCAAAACGTAGGAGCCATCGGCTGCCGAAACCGTGTTCGTCGCCTGGCCGGTGTCCGTCTGGGTTGCCTTGATTTGCGCGTTCGGGACGCCGGCACCGCTTGCGTCGGCGACTTCACCGTGAATCGTGGCATTGGCCACCGCTTGAGCATATGCAAATGCTGCGCACCAGAGAGTAAGCACCGCGACCCATAGATATCTCATCTTGTTCTCCTCACGGTTTGTTAGCCTTTGCCCCAGATTCCGCGTAGTGTATCGCCCGCCGCGGACAGGTTGGCAAGCCACATCTCTACGTATTCGCGCGAAAGAACCACGCCGTCGGCGCCTGCCTCCAGCGCCGCCCTCACAGATTTGCGCACGTCTTCGGGCGTAGTTCGCTTGTCCGTGCGGGCCGTGGGAACATCGATATCGATGCCGGGGTAGATCTTCACCCCACCGCCGACGCCAGCGATGGCGCGTTTGGTTTCACGAGCGACATATTCCGCCGAGAGGCCGCTCAGATGCAAATGTTCGTACGGCCCCTCCTCATAGTTCATGATCTTGTAAAAGAACGGCAGAAAATCCTGCGGCTTGGCGTCGTGAAATATCGTAGCGCTGAGCCGGTCGAGATAAGATGCCAGCCTCGGACCTGCCGCGTTGTTATACGTGGCCAGTTTCAGGTAATCCGAGTAATTCTTAGTGCGCGAGTAATCTTCCTCCGCCCGATAGAAGGGGCTGAAGGTCATGTTCTGCATGATATGGAAACCGAACGGCTTCTCGGGCGCGATGGATTTGCCGATTCCGTACAACTCGCTGCGCACTTCGTGATAGCTATCCGTCCAGATTGCCTCCCAGCTCAAAATCTCCGGGTATTCCGTCAGAAGGCGCCAGAAGGTGACGAAATAGCCGTCTATTGGACGTTGGTCCCGGCTCGCAGCCTGGAACAACTCGTCGAGTTGCCGGTATCCCTGTCGCGCTCGCTCTGCCGAGACGCCCCGAGTTCGCGCCTTGGCCTGGCAATGCTCACAGAAGCACGCGATCCCTCGGGTGGCCCATGTTCCGCCGATCATGTTCTGCAGCGGTCCCATGCGCTCGCAGCCCCAGGCTATGCCGTCGATGAGGTCGGGGTATCCGTTCAGGAGGCTCTCGATCTTGCCCGCCAGGTGCGCCCGATAATCGGGATGGTTGAAACAGGGGCAGATGGTGCGGCGGCCGTACACATCGATTTCCGCGACTTTGGCAAGGTTGGGTATACTGCGGCTCATGATGGCTGGTGAGTTGTTGTAGTCCCACGCGAAGAAGTCCATGCCGCGCGCCTTGGCTTTTGGCGCCACCTCGGTAATCACGTCGAACTTGCCGTAGTCCGGTGCGCGGAAGTCACGCAGGATCGTGTCGCGGAAATACTTGGGGTCGTAATCGTAGAACGCGCCCCCTACGAATTCGGGACTACCGGACTTGCCGTGATCCGGCAGCGGGATCGTCCCGTCGCGAGTCATGCGGGCCTCGGCGAAGTCATAGGTGTAAGCCCAGACCGTGTTGACCGCGCCCTTCTGTTGGAGATTGTCGAGGGCCCGCTCGATGCCCTCATCCACCCAGGCATACGGCTTCATCTGGATGGCGACGAAATGCTGGCGGTGTTTGACGGCAGTTGCAGCACGCTGCGGAGCGGATCGCGCCGGCCGATTGCGGCTCTGTGCGAGAAATGTGGCGCAGGCGGAACACAACCGCAGAAAGGCCCGCCTTCCGCTGGAGATGGACGTCATGTCAACCCTCCATCTACATCCCAACTGTGGGGATGTAAAGCCTTACATCATGCTGGGAAGATTCTATATCAGAGGAGAGGCAATTGCATTCCCGGGCCGTCGGAGGGGGATGAACTGAAGTGGTTCTCGTGTCGAGGGGATCGGATTCCGGTTTTTGACGATCCTGTTATCCACGTGGGCAGATTCCACATTTACTCTCCGCCGACTGGCATTCCACATGCGTTGGGACCGTAATTTTGGCCTCGGGAAAGACCGCGCCGCATGGGATGATCTTCCGGTCAGGGAGCCTCGTTTCCAATGCCGTACAGCGACCGGGGAAGCGAAGAGGACGATAAAGTCTGACTGCGGGGCTACGTTTCAATAGGGAGCCGTCTCCTGAGCGCTGAAGTGTAAGAGTTTTCGATATAGAAGCTAATAAGAATTTAAAACTTTAGGTCAGCCGACGCCGGGATCTGCGGGAGGTGCCGATGCGTTTCTCCAAGTGTCAACAACATCAGGTTTCGTCACACGTAAATGCGTTCTCAGGCATAGGTGATTTTCACCCTGCTTTACTGCTGAAAGCAGCCGGTCGGTGAAAAGAGCTGAATGCATGCCTTCTTAGAAGATCATTTTCAGCGCCAACTGCAACTGCCGGTCGTCGTTCGTCTTGCCTGTAATAGTCCCGAATGCCCCACTGGTGGGCGTCGAGTTGGGCGATCCCCAGTTCGGATGGTTCAGGAAGTCGAACACGTCGAAGCGGAATTGCATGGTCAGCCGTTCCAGAATTGGAAAATTCTTGCGCAGGCTGGCGTCCGCTGCCCAGAACGGCGGATTTCTGAGGTTGTTGCGCGGCTGAATGCCGAAGGTTCCCGCCGTCGGCTGCGAAAAAACCGATGTTTTGAACCAGACGAGGCCGCTGGGCGTGAAACTGCCTACGGAAGACGAGCTATCGCCCGTCTGATTCCAGAACTGGTTCCCGCTGCCGGTACCCACGCCCGCGATATCTTGGCTGGTCCGCACCGAAAAAGGCGTACCCGACTGATATTGGTAAATGCCCGAGATCTCCCAGCCACCCAAAGCGTATCCCGCTAAGTCGTGCCTACTTTTGAAGAACGGCAGCTTGTAAATGTAATTAAATACCAGCACATCGGTGCGGTCGAAGTCCGATGGTCCGAAGTAACTGCGAGCATCATATGCATTCGGCAGTACGTCGGTGAGGCTGGAGCCGTTATCGGTGGAACGCGAGTGCGTGTAAGCAAGGCTGAACTGAAGGCTGTTGGTGAACCGGTGTTGAATGCTGAGTTGCAGCCCGTTATAGCGGGACAGCCCGGCGTTCTCGGAGATGCCGATGACCCCCATGCCCTGATACGGCCGCAGGGCGCTGGTGTTTACGCCCGGATTGGACTGTATTGTTCCAGGCTGCAGCTGGTTAATGTTGCGCTTGATCTGATTGTGGATGCCACGCCGGCCAACATATCCCACCTGGACCGTGGTTCCCCATCCCACGTCGCGCTGAAATGTTCCGTTCCATTGCCACGCCGTCGGGATCTTAAAAACAGGATCCTGAATTGTCAAGTTGAATGGGAACTGTGTAGCAGCAGCGCCTCCGGGATTGTCCACGGAACCGTTGATTACCGATGCCTGCGGCTGCAGCGGTGCGTTGCCACCGAGGGCCGTATCGCGATTGATGGCCGTGCGATTTGCGAATGCGCCGATTCCCCCGCGCACGACTGTCTTGGAATTGATCGCATAAGCCAGTCCCAGCCGGGGCTGGATCACTTTCCATTGGGTCGCGGCAAGGCCATCCGGCAGGCCGTGGTAAAGCGTCGCAAATTGTGGATCATGGAGCGCGGGAACGCGCCCCCCTTCCGCAGAGGGCACCCCATTTCCCGGAAAGACGATTCCGTCGTAAGGATTACCGCTCACCACATACCCCGTCTTGGGATTGACGATGGGCGCGTTCGGCGTGGCATAGAACTGGGGCAGGAACTCGGCCAGATTCCCCCATTTACTGTGCCATGGCGGCCAGAGCGACCAGCGCAATCCGAAGTCGATATTCAGCTTCTTAGTCGCTTTCCAGCTATCCTGTGCGAAAAGATCCATTGCCGTGGCCACCCACGGCGTGTAGGCTTTGGCTCCGAACTCCTCGTAATTATCGAAGTTTCCGAGGATGGCGTTCGCGATCGCGAGACCCGTGGTAGCGGGAGTTCCGCCGGTATCATTGAATGTAAAATCGCCATTCTGATTGACGGTCGTGCCACTGCTGGCCGTGGTCGCCTGGATGGCGTCGTTCTGTCCGGAGTGCTCGATGTATGCGCCCCATTTCAGTGTGTGGGTGCCAATGACCTTTGAGGTTGTGTTCGTCAAGCTGTAAACGTACCCGGACCAGAACCCGGGATACGGTCCGGCATCGAGCGTCGTAAGCCCCTGAATGCGGATGCTGGGTACTTTTTCTGGCGCGATCTTCGTACCCGGAAAGATATATGGGTAATTCAGTCCATAGGTGCTGCGCAAGCAAGCCGTGCAGTAACTGCCGAAGTCGATGCTGCCCTTGCCGTCCGAGTTGACCGAGAAGTTCAATTCATTGACCAGCGTAGGCGAGAAGGTACTGATGAGGCTGACCGCGCCCACGCGATTGGGTCGCGACCAGACCTCCTCCATTCGTCCGAAGGTATCCTCGAACGGGGAGTTGAAGTGCCAGGGATCGTAGCCCGCCCGAACCGACAAGTGCTGTTTGTCGGTGATCAGGTAGTCGAACTTGTAAGTGTCCTTACGGAAGTCCGAATGAGTCGACTTTGTCCCGATCCAGTCCGTTGTGCCCTGCTGGAAACCCGCCACGGGCGAAGGGAAGATATCGAGCAGCGCCTGTCCGTTATGACTGATGCGGTTCGATGGAATCATATTGCCCGGAAACGGCGCGCCATTTGAGGGGTCGTTGACGATCCGGACTTTCCCGAAGAAAGAATTGGCCGGGTTGAGGAGCTCGCTGAAATCGCCGCCCCGCATAGCGAGGCTTGGGACGGTTCCCGTATTGGTGGTGTCGTACCGGCGCTTGATCCACTCCTCTCCCCAGAAGAAGAACAGTTTGTTGCGGTCCGAGTTGAAATGGTTCGGGATGTAGATCGGCCCGCCGGCGTCGAACCCATACTGATTGAACCGGTAGGGCGCTGGACCCTCAGCGGTCGAGGCCTGCGGGCTGTGATTGCGCGTCCACGTATTTGCATCCAGCGCCGAGTTACGAAAATTCTCAACCAGTTCCCCATGGAAGTCTCGCGTGCCGCTCTTGGTGACGAAACGGATCTCCCCGCCGGACGACCGGCCATACTCGGCCGAGTAGTTTCCCGTCAGTACCTGCGCTTCCTCCACCGTATCGACATCCAGCGTGCCCACCATCGAGCCCGATGATCGAGTTCGCGTGGCCATCGCGCCGTCGATCACCACGATGTATTCATCCGGACGCCCGCCGTTGATATTGAAGCTGCCATTGCTGACGCTGTCGGGGTCGAATGTTCCGATCGTCCCTCCGACCACACCGGGACTCAGCGCCGCCAGATAAATCGGATTACGCCCGTTCAGCGTCAGGTCCTGCATCTGCTTGGTCTCGATCGTAGTAGACACCTGAGCGCTTTCGATCTGCACAGAGGCGCTCGAGGCCGTCACCTCGACCGATTCGTTCGCCGCGCCCACTGTCAGATCGACATCGGAACTTACCTTGGCTTCGGCGTTCAGAGCGATCCCTGATTTGACGTAATGCTTGAATCCTGGTGCATCGATCGTGAGCGCGTAGGTCCCCACCATCAGTTGTGGGAAGACGTAGTAACCGTCGGAATTGGTGATCGTACGATGTGGTTCCTTTGTCCCCTCGTTGGCCGCCACCACGCTGGCGCCTGGTACGACGGCGCCACTGGGATCGCGGACAAATCCGGAAATCTGTCCCGAATCGAACTGGGCATGGATTACGCTGGCGGCGAGGAATCCCGCCGCGGCGAGGGAGAGTACTCTGGCAAACATATCCATTGCAGGCCTCCCGGATGAGATTTCGGCAGAAGTCTATCACACCTAGCCGGGGTCTGTTATACTTCTCGCAAAATTCACATATGGCTACGAGGCGGGAATTCGTGACAGCCCTTGGCGCTGTCCTTGTCGATGCCGGCGGAGCTGCCGCCGCCAACTCCGAACCGTGGTATCGCCGTACATACCGTTGGGGCCAGACGAATATCACCGAGAAGGACCCAATGCGTTACGACATTTCCTGGTGGCGGGAGTTCTGGAAGCGCACCCGCGTCCAGGGCGTGATCATCAATGCCGGCGGCATCGTCGCCTACTACCCGAGTCAATTCCCTCTGCAGCACCGCGCAGAGTTTCTGGGCGGCCGCGACTTATACGGCGATATCGCTCAAGCGGCTCACGAGGACGGCATTGTGGTAATCGCCCGCATGGATTCCAACCGCACTTCGGAAGACTTCTTCCAGGCGCATCCCGATTGGTTCGCGCGTAACAGCGGCGGTAATCCATACCGCGTGGCAGATAAATACGTTGCTTGTGTTAACGGACCCTATTACGGCGAGTATCTGCCGTCTGTCCTTACTGAGATCATCGAGCGCAGCCATCCAGAAGGATTCGCTGACAATAGCTGGAGCGGACTGGGCCGGGACAGCATTTGTTATTGCGAGAACTGCGCGCGAAAGTTCCGCGACAAGGCCGGAGCCGCCCTGCCGCAGAAGAACGATTGGAGCGATCCTGTCTACCGGCGCTGGATCGAATGGAGCTATGCGCGACGCATCGAAATCTGGGACCTCAACAACCGCACGACCAAGGCCGCCGGCGGACCCGATTGCCTTTGGTTCGGAATGAACAGCGGGTCTGTCTCCGCGCAAAGCCGCTCGTTCCGCGACTGCAAGGCAATCTTCGAACGCGCTGAAATGGTCTTCCTCGACCACCAATCGCGCGGCACATTGGGCTTCGAGGAGAACGCCGACACCGGCAAGTTGGTGCACGGTCTCCTCGGATGGGACAAGATCGCGCCCGAGAGCATGGCCATGTACCAAGCCGGCCGGGGAACCTTCCGTGTGGCTAGCAAGCCCGCCGCTGAAGCACGCATGTGGATGTTTGAGGGCTTCGCGGGCGGCATCCAACCCTGGTGGCATCATATCGGTGCATATCACGAGGACCGGCGCATGTACCACACTGCGGAGCCCGTGATGAGATGGCACGAAGCCAACCAGACATACCTCATCAACCGCCGACCGTTGGCCACGGTGGGGGTGGTGTGGTCGCAGCGCAACACCGATTTCTACGGGCAGGATCGCGCCGCCGAACTGGTCGATGCGCCGTATCGAGGCTTCACCGCCAGTTTGCTTCGCGCCCGCATACCCTACCTGCCAATCCACATCGACCGTGTCGAACGCGACGGCGCCAATCTGAAGGTGCTGATTCTGCCGAACGTCGCCGCACTCTCAGACGCGCAATGCGGTGCGGTCCGCAAGTTCGTGGCCAACGGCGGAGCGCTTATCGCGACTGGTTTCACCAGCCTGTGTAACGAATCCGGAGACGCTCGAGATGACTATGGCCTCGCCGATCTCTTCGGCGCTCATTTCACTGGACCGCCAGGCGCAGAACATTCCATAAGCAGTCAGACGCTGCATTCCTACCTTCGTCTCGATCCCGAGTTGCGCGCTGGCGTACCAGGACCTCACATCGCCGGCGAGCCCCCCATCGCCGCCCGGCGCCACCCGGTACTGCGCGGTTTCGAGGAGACAGACATCTTGCCCTTCGGCGGAACGCTGACCGTCTCGAGACTCGATACCGGCGTTATGGTGCCTCTGACTTTTATCCCGCCGTTCCCCGTGCTCCCGCCCGAAACCTCCTGGATGCGCCAACCGAAGACGGACATTCCCGGCCTGGTGCTGAACGGCCGTGTCGCGTTCCTAGCAGCCGATCTCGACCGGCTCTACTCGCGCGACAATCTGCCTGACCACGCCGCCCTACTGGCAAATCTCGTACGGTGGGCCGCGAACGGCGACATCCCATTCCAGTTGGAAGGCCGGGGTGTGTTCGACTGCAGCCTTTACACCCAGCCCGGCCGTGTAATCGCTCATGTCGTGAATCTCACGGCGACTGGCCGAATGCCCGTAACCGACGACGACCTCGCCCCGTCGCCATCGCTGACTCTCGGCGTCCGGCTGCCTGCCGGAGTCCGTGCACGCGTCGCGCGAATGCTGGTCACCGGAAAAACGGCAACGCCCGTCATCTCGAATGGCTGGGCACGTGTGGTGATTCCATCAGTCCTCGATCACGAGGTGTTGGTCATCGAATAGGCCCATCCCGACCGACTTGAGCCGTAGCGCCATTGCCTGCACGAGGCGGCGGCACAGGTTGTCACGCTCCGAAGACAAGGGCCAGATCACTTCTATTGGAGCACCGCTTGTGGGGGCGCTGATGGGTGGGCGTTGGGCCAGTCCGGACTCTGGTGCTTGCAGGAGGAAAATTGCACTTTGAGTAGCTCTTGCCCCCAACATGTCGCAACTTGAAGTTTTTGACCCACAGGCCTCGAACGACGACATTGCTTGGCCTCAGTTCAGTGATCTTTTTTGCAGCACAACCGAAACACGGAAACACGAGCGTCGCGAATTTCTTAGCAACGGCCGTCACAACGATCCTTGCCTGGTTTCGAGCCGTTGACGTTAAATCCGATGGTAAGGTTAGGCGGGGCGAAGGTCTGCATGGGATTGACGGCAAACCCATGGAAATGCGCACGCACTCAATTCACCCCTTCAAGGCCCCTGCGCGGGACCATTTGTCGCGCCAATTTGTGGCGGATTCTATCATCAGCTCCGCCAGGGTCAATTGGGTGTCAGCGCCAAATCGAAATCAAAACTAATTGAGCTGCAGCGCTGCCAGACCGACGGCTTGCAGCGCGGCGCTGAGTCTTGCGGCGTCTCCCGTCCATAGGGCATCGAGTTTCGCCTGAGCGTCGCGGGCTCGTTGATTGTAGATGCCAATGTATTCGATCTGCGCCGTAGTCGGGCGGCCCAGGTTGCCGTTCACCTGTTCGACGAGCCAGCGCAGCCTCGCGGAGAGCTCGCCGGTATCCTGGGTGATGGCTGCAAGCGCGGACCGCAGCTTGTTCGACTGGTCCGTCAATTCCGCATTCGGCAGCTTGCCGTTGAGAGCCGACAGTTGCGATTCGAGGAGGCCAACTCGCATCGAAACGGACGAAATGGCGCACTCGGTCCCGTGCAAGCGGCTCACTTCGCGCTCGAAGATCGCTAGGTCTTCCGGGCCGGATTTCACTCGCGGATCAAGCCGTACCGTGAATTCCTGTTCCTCTGTCTCGCCGAGGGCAGTGAGGCGAACACGGTAATCGCCGGGCATAACACGCGGACCTGCACCGGCGCGGCGCCCACCACGGCCTCCGCCCCCGCGGCCGCCCCGTCCACCGCTCATCGCAGCCATCGACGCGGGCGGCGCTGGGCATCCCGGACCCTGCAGGCCCCATACCACGCGGTTGACTCCCGGGTTACCGCTGCCTTGCAATGTCTGTAGCGCCTTTCCCGTGGAATCCAGAATCGTTAGCTCCACGCGCGGGAGGGCGCTGGACAGGTAATACGAAATGATCGCGCCGTACGGTTTGTTCCGCGCTACCCAGACGCCGTTTCCAAGGACGCTGGTGTCGCTTGCCTCGACATAACGTGTGGCGCGCATGGGCTTGAAGAGCGTCGCGTTCTTGTCCAGCGATCGGGCTAGGCCTTGCAGCGCAGAGACATCGTCGAGAATATAGAAGCCGCCGGAGTGGCTGGCGATGATCAAGTCGTTATCACGGGGATGCACCTTCATGTCCACCACCGAGATATGCGGCTCGCCGAGGCGAATGTCTGTCCAGTTGTCGCCGCGGTCGAAGGAGGCGAAGATCCCCAATTCGGTGCCCGCATACAGCAGATTAGGTTGCTTCGGATCCTCCATCACGATATGCGTATAGCTGTTCAACCCGGCGGAGATCTCTTTCCAGGTTTGGCCGTAATCGGTGGTCATGAACGCGTGCGGGCGGAAGTCGTCCTGCCAATGCTGGTCGATCGCCACGTAGGCCGTTCCCGCATCCTTCCAGGACGCCTGAATCGACTTAACCCATGGCGCGGGAAGATGGCCGGGGATGTTCTTCACCACGTTGGTCCAATGGCCGCCACCATCGCGTGTCACCTGTACGTTCCCGTCGTCGGTGCCCGCCCAGATGACCTGCGGGTCGCGCGGGCTCTCGGCAATCGTCACGATCGTGCAGTGGAACTCGGCTCGCGTGTTGTCCGGTGTGATCGGCCCGCCGCTCGACCGCTGCTTCTCTTTGTCGTTGGTCGTCAGGTCAGGGCTGATGACCGTCCAGTTCATACCGCCGTCGGTCGTCTTGAACAGCACGTTGCCGCCGTAATAGACCACGTCCGGATTCGTGGCCGACATGTGGATCGGCGAATTCCAATTGAACCGGTACTTTTCGAGATCGGCGCCGCCGCCTGCAGGTCCTGGAGGGTACGGCTGAATGAAGTGCTCTTCGTTATTGCGCCGGTCCAGCCGGGTGATGTCGCCAAAATGGCCGTTATAGTAAATGATGTTCGGATCGCGCGGATCGGCCAGAGCGTACATCCCATCGGCCATGTTCCGGAGCCGGTGCCAGTCGCCTTCGCGCACCCCCGCCTGGTTCCATTTTTCGCTGGGGCCAACCCAGATCTCGTGATCCTGAAATCCACCCATTACGTTATAGGGCTCGGCCATGTCCACGCCTACGTGATAAGGCTGCGCCACCGGCATCTTATTCTTAAAATCCCAATGTTCGCCCCCGTCGTTGGTGATGAAGAAACCTCCGTCCGTTCCGGAGAGCATCCGCTTGGAATTGGTCGGATCGATCCACAGGGCATGATGATCGCCGAACATGCTCGCGCCGGGAATACTGCTAAATGTCCTGCCGCCGTCGTTCGAAAGGTTGAATGATCCCGAAAGCGTGAACACCCGGTTCTCATCGTTCGGATCCACATGGACTTGCGTGTAGTAAAACGGGCGGTTGTTGATGTTGCGGCTTGAGTTGACCAGCGTCCAATGCAGGCCGCGGTCGGACGATCGCCACAACACCCCCGGCTCCTGCGCTTCCATCAGCGCATAGACCACGTTCGGTTTCGAGTAGCAGATGCTGATGCCGATGCGCCCCAACAGCTTTGCGCCGGGCAGGCCGTTGTGTAGTTTGGGGTCGGTTAATTTGGTCCACGTCTCGCCGCCATCTTCCGAGCGGTAGAGGCCGCTTCCCGGGCCGCCGCTCGAATAAGTCCAGGGCTTGCGAATATATTCGTACATGCCCGCATAGACGATCCGCGGATTCTGCGGATCCACCGCGACGTCGCTGGCGCCGGTGCGGTCGTCCACAAACAGCACGCGTCTCCACGTAGCGCCGGCATCGTTCGACCGGTAGATACCGCGCTCGGGGTTCGTCGCAAAGGCATGACCCATGGCGGCGGCATAAACGATGCTCGGCGTTTTGGGATCGACCACAATCCGGGAGAAGCGTTGGGAGTCGCGCAGGCCGGTATTCTTCCATGTCTTTCCGCCGTCGGTCGTTTTGTACAGCCCGTCGCCATACGAGATGCTGTTGCGCGGAAAGCCTTCGCCCGTACCGATGTAAACGATATTGGGATTCTCCGGCGAGATAGCCATCGCCCCAACCGAGAGTGTGCCGCCGTCGTTGAAGACCGACTCGAAGGTGATTCCGCCGTTGCTGGACTTCCAAAGGCCGCCGGTGGAATTGGCGGAGTAAAGAATGTCCCGATTCCCGGGAATGCCGGCAACGTCGTCCACGCGGCTGGAGAACATCGCCGGACCAATGTGGCGCCAGTGCAGCCCGGATAACAGACTGGAGCTCACAGATGCGGCGAAGGCGCCGCCCGCCAACGCTGCCCCTAATCCGGCGGCCAAGATCCGCTTGAAATTCCAGCTTCGCAGCCAAAGACAGAATGACATGAACCCTCCTCAGAGAGATTATGAGCCCGATTCCGGCACCGAGGTGATCCATAGCCTGCCGTCGGCGCGGGTACCTGATGTATATTGACACTCGGGAGTCGCCGGTCCGGCTACGGTAGGCCGGCGGGCTGACCGCAACCATGACTCTCACCCGAAGGTCCGTATTAATGCTGCCGGGTTTGGGCGCGATGGCTGCCGCGAAGGCGGCCACGTCTCCCGATTACCCGGCTTCCGCCGTGCCCTTTTCCCAAGTCGAGATTCGCGATGACTTCTGGAGTCCTCGGATGGAAGCCAACCGAACGGTATCCATCTGGCACTGCCTCGACCGGATGCAGGACCGCGGCGATTTCGGCATATCCAAACTCATCGAGGGCGCGGCCTACATGCTGGCCAAACGGCCCGATCCGAAGCTGGAAACAGCCATACGGAGCCGCATCGACAGAGTGACTGCCCAAGTGACGCTGCGCCTCGGAGACCCCGACCGCGCGGTGCGCGTCTCCGGGCATTTCCTGGAAGCGGCCGCGTCCTGGTATCGGTTGACCGGCGAGCGCAAAATGCTCGACCCGGCGCTACAGGACTTCGAGGCGATCGCCGCCGCATTCGGACCCGGGAAGCGCGTTTACATCTCCGAACACGAAGGACAGAAGATCGGGCTGGTGGCGCTCTACCGTGTCACCGGCGATCCGCGCCACTGGCAACTCGCCAGGTTCTTCCTCGACCAGCGCGGCCGCGACGATTATCCGCGGCGCGGCGAGTACGCCGCCGACCGCACATATGCGCAGGACCATCTGCCCGTCATGCGCCAGACCGAAGCCGTGGGACATTGCGTGCGGGCGATGTTTCTCTACATCGCGCTCGCCGACATCGCCGCTCTCACAGGCGCACCCGAATACCATCGTGCTTTACACGCGCTGTGGAGCGACGTGGTTTTCCGCAAGATGTACGTGACCGGCGCCATCGGCTCGATTCGCTTCCACGAGCAATTCGGCGCGGCCTACGAGCTACCCAACCTGAGCGCCTGGAATGAGACCTGCGCCGCATATGGCAACGTGCTGTTGAACCACCGCATGTTCCTGCTCTACCGCGATGCCCAGTATCTCGATGTTATGGAGCGGGTACTCTACAACGGGTTTCTCGATGGCGTTTCGCTGAAAGGCGACCGCTTCTTCTACCAAAATCCGCTCAAGTCGTTCGGCAACTACCAGCGTTTCGAGTGGATCAACACACCGTGCTGTCCGCCCAACGTCGTGCGCCTCATCGCGTCGCTGCCGGGCTACATATACGCGCAGTCGCCCGGAACGGTCTATGTGAACCTGTTTATCGGCAGCCGGGCACGGCTGACCGTCGAGGGTGCGTCGATCATGCTAGCGCAGGAAACGCGATATCCCTGGGACGGCCGCGTTCGCATTCAAGTGGATCCCGGCCGGCCAACGAACTTTGCGCTGGCGGTGCGGATTCCGGCCTGGACGCGCGGACAGGCAGTGCCGGGCGATCTGTACCGTTTCACGGAAAGCTTTGCGGACGCACCCACTCTTGCGGTGAACGGCCGCCGTCTGCCCGTCGCGCCGGAACAGGGATTTGCCATGATCCGACGGACCTGGAAAAAAGGAGATGTGGTTGAGTTGGACCTGCCGATGCCCGTCCGCCGGGTGATAGCGCATCAGGCCGTCAAAGAAAATAACGAGCACGTGGCATTACAGCGCGGTCCCCTGGTCTACTGCGCTGAGTGGCCGGACAACTCCGGCCACGCTCTGAACCTTGTGCTGCCGCCGGAAACGGTGCTGCAGGGACGTTTCGACCGGGAGATTCTCGGCGGTATCGGAGTCGTCGAAAGTGTCGCGCGTTCCAAAGTCGTGGCTGTGCCTTATTTCGCGTGGTCAAACCGCGGCATGGGTGAAATGCAGGTTTGGATGCCGCGCACCTCTCGCGGCGCGTGGACCAGGCCGGTTCCGCCGGCGCCGATTGCGCGCGTCCTCGCATCCGGCCAGCTAACCAAAGAGAACACCGGATACAACGATCAAAATGACGACCTTTGCGCCGTCTATGACGGGATTGATCCCCTGAATTCTGCGGACGAATCGTCCCTTTACTTCAGGATGCGCCCGCCGGCAGGCTCCCCAGCCTGTATCGAATATGAGTTTAACGCGCCGGCCCAACTCTCTTCCTCGCGCGTGTATTGGTACGACGATCGCCGATTTTGCCATCTGCCCGCTTCGTGGCGGATCTTGTATCGCGACACCGGCGAATGGAAACCGGTGGTCAACCGAGCACCCTACGCCGTAACGAAGGACCGGTTCGACACTGTCACATTCGAATCCATAAGAACCGATGCCGTGCGCCTCGAAATCGTGCCGCAATCCATTCAATATCGCGCCGGTCAAATCGGTCCCCCCGATGCCATGTTCGTCAGCCGCGATATCGAGTGGCGCGAGGCCGGGGTGCTGGAATGGCGCATATCGTAGCCGCGCACTCCGGACCCTGCTGCATGGAGGCAAGCAGGAAGGAATTGTCCCTTTTTATGAAACACACCCAAATGTGGTTTCGTTTATCGGCTTTGCGGAAATTCCACGTTTTCCGCGACGAACAACGTGACTTCCACTTTGCCCGATCCCGGTAGTTCCTTATATTGCACAGGAGTCCCCGCGCCCCGCACCTGACTGCTGCGCAGGGGTACATTGACTTTACCCGCCCGGAGCACCACGTGTTGCAGCGCAACGTTCTCCAAGCCGCCAGAAGTGTTTCCCGGACCCGGACTGACTTGCATCACCAGCCCTGATGCGATGTCACCGGCGTGTGCCAGAACCATTCCGCTCTGCGTTAAGTCCTGGGCCAGGACAAAGGTGACCGTCTGGCCGGCCGTCGCTCTGCGCGTACCCAAACCGTCCACGGCAATCAGGATCACCGGACTCCCCTCGCGCAACACAGGTACATTCGCAGCAGGTCGATCTGCCGGCACGTGGGTCGTCAGCTTTTTCAAGAACAGTTCCTCGAACAGGTTCAGGCCCGTCAGGCCGGCGAAGCGGAAAAGCAGGCTTCTGCCGATGAGCGTGTACTGTGTCCGCGGATCCGGGTGGTAAGTCTGGGCAATTTCCGCCGCGGCAATCGAACCGATCAAGCCGGCATACGGCGGTTGCCACTTCCCATTGTCGCCCTTGGCGCGAAACGCCGATTTCACCGCATACCACGCGCGCTGCGCCGTGGTCCCCTTTCCGCTGTAGAAGTACCGCGGATCCTGGTGAAGAACGGAGTCCGCTAAAACTGAGGTGATCAGTACGGCGTCGGCGGCGGTGGCGTACTCCGCTCCGAAGCGCTTGGCGAACCCTTCCGACCCCTGGCCATATTGGTAATAACTGTTCCTCTGCTGCTGAATGCCCGCCGTAATCCCAACGGCGGCCAACGTCGCCGGGTCGAACAGCACTTTCAAGCCCAAATGCAATTTCTGCTTGGGTGACAGCGGAGCGGGATGGCTTTCATAAGCGACGTAATAATTCGGGAGCACTGCCAGAACCCGCTGCTTCACCTCCTGGTTCAGCTGTGCCTGCGCCACTTCTTCCGGAGGGAGTGCGACCGTCACCGTCGTTACTGCTGGTGCCACCCGCATCACTGCCAGCAATGGTTGCAATTCCGGGGCGGCCGCGGCACGCACCTTCGAGGCGCGCCAATCGGCCATGCCGCTAGCGGAAATCCTTAGGCTGTAATTACCAGGCGTCAAGGACGAAATCTGAAACCCGCCCTGGCTGTCGGTGACCGTAACACCGGAATTTCCATTGTCGCCTGTGACCGTGACTACTGCACCCAGTATTGGTGCGCCAGAGGCATCAGTAACCTTGCCTTGAATAGAACCCGTGTCCTGTGCTGGCGCGCACTGCCCGGCAAAGAGGACTGCCAAAACCGTCAGATCACGAACAAACCGCTTTCGAAGGAACATCGCTACCCATCATGCCGGTAAGCACGCTAACGCGGCCAAACCGACGCCGAATTCTCGCAAGCCTCATGCTGCATTCGCGTTGCCGATTCCCGCCAGACTTTCCTTCGTTCCAGTCGTCACACTAAGGTGCCCCCGAAGGTGCCGCTGGCTCATACCGACCGTACAAGCTGTCTTCAGGTTACCTCCGCATTGCCGTTTGGGAAGAGTTCTGGGAAGGTCCCCGATGAGTTCACAGTCTGAAGAGTAACGGAGTTTACAACGAAGGCCCAAGCGAAGGCTGCAGCTGGACGATCATGCCGGCGGTTAGCAGCAGAATGGTCGCTCGGTACGCTCCCATTCTGCTCAGCCTTCGACCCAATTGGTGCGCTCGATGATGGTCGCTGGCTCGGAGGTCTTGCCCTCCGCCCACCCGCGGACCCTGCTGCGCGCGGGAGGCGAGCAGGAGGAAGACTTCCCTTTGGGCCGTGCGGGATCTGGAATTAAATAAAAGGTAGCAAGGTCGGCTGTGAACACCGGGCTTGCGTTCCTCATCATCTCTGCACGCCTCGCCGCGAAGGCGCCAGGCGGCGCGCCCGCCGCAGATGGTAGCGAGGAAGGCTGTGCGCGTTCGCGCCGGCGACCACGCCCGGGATCGGCGCGGGCGGCTCTCGACAACGCGTGCACGGCAACCTACCTCGTGACATGCGCGCACATCTTCCTGCAGCCGAGCGTGGCGCCGCAACTCCAAAAACTTCAGGTTGCGACACCTTTGGGTCTGCTTCGTAAAAATGGCGACTTCCTCCTGCTCGCCTCGACGCCGCAGGATCCGGGTCGCAACTTCGTCAGTCTTGCACGCTGAGCTTGAAATACGAGAGCTTTCCGACCTTGAGTACGGCCCCAGAATAACGGCTGACGCTCTCGGTCAGCGACGACAGCGCGAGCGGAACATGGGTCGACCCTTGCAATATGTGGATGCCGTTCTGCTCAGCCAAACGCCGCAATTCATTCTTGCTTTTTCCGGTGGCTACGCTCAGGACCGCCAGTATGGTCTGGTTGGCTTGGGCATTCGTCTGCTTAGTGCTTGCCGGAACTAAGACTGCGGTCTTACCGAATTTCGATTCAAAATCCTGTTCGGCCGATCGGATGATATCTGCGTTGAAGCCGTTGAAAGTGCCCACGACGGCGCGGGCCAACAACTGTTTGACCTCTTTCGGGTGCAACTCGCCGGCTTGGACCTGAGACCTGAGTTTTTGGAGGTCGGCGCTGGTGATCTCGGTGAGGTCGCGATACCAAACCCACATGACCTCGTCGGGAATTGCCATCACTTGGCCGTACATGTCATCCGGAGGCGTCGTAATGGGGATGTAATTACCGCGGCTCTTGCTCATTTTCTTGAACCTGCCATGCTCGTCCGTCTCTCCGGTCGTTCCCGGGAGCAGATTGTAGGCGATGATGATTTCGGGGTTCTGTCTCGCGTTCGCCATGAGCTTCCTGCAGACGTGCATGTTGAGGAACTGATCCACGCCGCCGAGTTCGATGTCCGGATTCAGCACGACGGAGTCATAGCCCATGAACAGTGCATATTCGAGTTCCGCCATGGACAATCCATGACCGCCGCTCAAACGCCAGCGAAAATCCTCACGCTGCAGCAGAGTGCTGGCAGAAATAGTTTTGAGCGTTTCCACCCAAGCGCGAACCGTAAGGCTAGACATCCACTCGCTGTTGTAGTGCCGTTCGATGCCGGTACCGCGGAGATCAATTATGCGCGAGGCCTGCTCGTCGTAGCTGGCCATGTTGTCGCGGATCTGTTCGTCCGCCAACGCTGGGCGGGCATCGACGCGGCCGCTCGGGTCCCCGATCATGCCGGTGAAATCACCGATGACCAGGACGATGTGATGCCCCATTCGCTGGAACAAACGTAAATTGATGAGCGAGACGGCATGTCCGATGTGGATATCGGGCCCAGTGGGATCGATCCCGAACTTGATCCGAAGAGGCTGGCCGGATTTCCGTACGTTCTCCAGGCGCCCCAGAAGATCGGACTTGGTGACGATAGCATCGTCCATGTCGGCCACTTTGGACGCAATACGATCAAACTGCTCGTGCGGGCTCAGCGATTGCAGGTCTTGTTGCGGCGAAGTCAACCGTTCCTCAAGCTGCGATAGAAATCCTCTTGCCGTCATCACCCGTCATTTTAGTCGGCCCGCCGGGCCTGGGCGGATGTCGCACCGGCTGGAGTGCAATCTGGGCCTGACGCAAGCGAAGTAATCCGGTCTGACGCTCAGTTCCGGTGTACTGATTCGCACCAATGGCCGACGTCCTCTTGAAAAGACCGGATTCCCGTTCCGCTTGTCCTAGGCGGAGGAAGAATTCATGAAATTTCACATCCTGTCTGCACTTTTGATTTCGGCCCTGCCGGCACAGGCCTCAGAAGCCGATTTTGGAATGATCGGCGTTACATCGTTTGAAACAGCCCGTCTGAACGCGTTCTGCGATGGCTCCGTCGTGCCGGCACCCTGCGATGTGACCTTCGAGTTTCACGACTTGAGGGGCGGCACGCTCAAACAGGCGTCCCTGGTGCTGCAACCGGAGACCACCGGCTTTCTCGATTTCAGCTTGGCTACGGCGGCGTCGGTCGCAAACCGCGTGGAAATCATCCCCTGCATTAAAGTGCTTCGAGGGACCGCGCAGCCTTCCCTCGAGTTGCTGGAGAACGTCACCCACCGCACGCGCCTGCTGATCACCTGGGGCAGCGGAGCCGTGGCGCGATCGAACTCCGACGTCGATTTCGGAGCCGCCGGCATCACCCCTTTCGATACCGCGCGCATGGGAGCAAGCTGCCAGGGCGATAGCACGGACGCGGTCCCCTGCGATGTGACTTTCGAATTTCACGATGCCAGTGGAAGCACGTTGAAGTCCGCGCGGATGGCCATCGCACCCGGCGCGGCGGCATACTTGGATTTGACCTTCGCGAACACCGCCGCCTCGTCGGGCCGCGTGACGATCGATCCATGTTGGACAGTAGCTTCCGGGGCCGCCGTGCTGGATCTGCAGATCCTCGACACCTTCTCCGGATTCACGCTCTCGCAGGGCTACCCGGCCTCGTTCGCCAGGCTGCCCTGATAGGGCAGCGACTATACTGACACGCCGCCAGCAGTTCCCGCGCCCTGAGCCGCAGCGCCTGATCCAGGGCCCGAATGGGCCAGGCGCGGCCGCTCCGTCCACAGATCCAGACTCTTCTCATACCACTCGCGCGCCTGCCGCACGATCGCGTCCCTGAAGAAACCTGCCCATACCTTTATAAGCATCGGCGAGGTCGCGGCGCGCCATCAGGTTGGCCAACACGGCCGCCGACAATTCCTCGGACCACGTGACAGCCTCCCGGTCCGGAGCAGGGCCCGCACCGGGGCGTCTCAAAAAGCCCGCTATGGCCCTTTTTCCGAGATCTGCCTCGCGTCGGGCGAACCCACAGCGTCGTGTGGCAACATTCTCCCGCCGGGGCCTCTCGCAAACACCCCAGTATGCCCTCTTCTGCAATCGGTGAGGCGATATCGAATCCGCAAAGGGCTCGAAAATTTCGGCCAAATTCTCCATGTCGAACAGCACGAATCGGGTCGAGTGCGTACTTTACGATGAGGGCGTTTGATCGGAGTCGCTCGCGCGACGAAGCTACGCGTGCGTAAAAGGTCGAGTGTAGGTACAAGCTGAAACCGCCTTGCGTGGCAGACCCTCACGGTGTAGCGAATTACGCGGAAGTGATCCCACGGCTCTGGGCGTCAGTGGTCGGTGGCGCTCCCGGAAACTACCCGCTCCCCTTCGCGAGCCATCACGCCAACCGGATCACGGGTGTCCCGATGTTGCGCTAGGCGACCTACAAGAACCATATGCCGCATCGGTAGGCAATCTGGAGATAGTTGGCAGGACCTGCCGATGTGGATCGTGCCCCGCGGCGGTCCGGACACCCGCGCCCTAGAGAAATCCGATGGCATTCCGATACCTTCATTTCTTTTGCAGGGCTCTCGCATCGCGTGCGGCGTCCTCCGCCATCAGTTGTCGTGCACGAGCAAAGGCGCGCGCGGCTTCCTCGGCGTGGCCGGTGTCGTTCAGAGCTCGTGCCAGAACATAAAACAACGAAAACGACGATGCGTTCAACTCCGCCGCTTTATGCAGAAGGGCAAGCGCCTGCTCGGGCTGATTGGCTCGCAGCTTGATTTTGCCCAGCTCGAAATAACTGCCCCAGAATTCGGGATCGCCACGGCGCGCACGCTCGAGATAGGTCGAGGCTTCTTGGACTCGGCCTTCCCTCATCAGGGCCACGCCCAGATCGTACAGGGCCTCGGGGTCGCCGGGATTCTCCTGGATGGCTGCGGCCAGCTCGCTCGAGGCCTCCGGGCTTTGCAGCGCCACCAGCACTCGCGCCAGTTCCAAATGCGCGCCGGGGAAACGCGGGTCGACGTCCAGAGTTCGGCGGCACGCCGATGAGGCCTCCTCGAAGCGATCGGCGGCGTAAAGGAGTTTACACTTCACCAGGCTCGCCGCTGCAGGCGCCAGAACAGCGAAAAAGGCTTCCAGCCTGCGACGCCCTTCCTCGCTGCGATGCCCCTGGAAATAGCGGTCGCACAACGGAAAGAGCAGGTGGATATCCCGCGCCGGCGAACAGGCGGCGTTGCGCTCTATCAGAACTTGAAACACGTCCATCGCTTCGCCATAGGATTGCTTCCTCATGTATGCCAGGCCGAGGTTCAAGCGTGCGCTGTCACTTGCGGGACTCAATTCGAGCGCCCTGCGGTACACTGCGATAGCTTGATCGATGCGGCCAGTACGCGAGAAAACGATTCCCAGATTGAGAAGCGAATTGACGTGGCTCGGAGAGAGCAGGAGGACCTGCTGAAAGCCGTCTTCCGCAGCGGCGTAATCGCGCGCGTTCAGCGCGGCAACCGCCTTGTCGAAGATGTTGCCAGGCGACTGTGCGGAGGCGGACGTCATCGCCAGCATGAGAACCGCGACGCCACGCATGGCCTCTTATTTTACGAAATCGAACAGCGAAACGTGTGCCGAACGCCGAGGTTTGACATTCCGGGAATCACCACCAGAAACGTGTGCAGGTGTACATTACAGCAGAGTTTCCAATGATCACTTCTAATAATCGTTGACAGCCAGAACTCTATAATCTATACTCGCGCATCATTGCTTGACCATCGTTAAGCGATTACGGGGACCGCTTCAGACAGGATAGGGGGACAGATGCCGCTGTCTACGTTGCGTTTCTGGTTATTTGCCGTCGTCGTGAGCGTTGTATTGCCGGGGGCTTCTGCGCAAGTCACGACCACCGCGGTGCGGGGCGTGGTTCGCGACACTTCCGACGCCGTAATTCCGAATGCCACACTCAAGCTAAAGGACACCGCTACCGGGATCGAGCAATCGACGGCATCGGGACCAGACGGCGCGTTCATCTTTGCCAATATGCCGTCGGGCACCTATAGCCTGACAGCGTCACTCACCGGGTTCCAGGCGGCAACCATCGACAAGATTATCGTCGATACGGGCCGCACGACTGACGTCGCCGTGCAGTTGCAGGTCGGAGGCGCCACCGAGTCGGTCGAAGTCAACGCGTCGGCTGCGCTACTGGAGACCTCGTCGAACGAGGTAGGCAAGACCATCGATAACAAGGTCATCATGGACGTGCCGCTGCCGGGTCGCGAGACGCTGAATTTTGCACTGCTGATGCCGGGGGTCGGCAACACTCAAGGCAGCGACCGCTACAGCACCTTTAACGGGCTGCCCAATGCCTCCATGGACATCACCGTGGATGGTATGAACAACAACTCGCAGCGATGGAAGAGCGGCGGAACCAGTTTTTTTGAGTTCGGCCCGAGCCGTATCGATGCCATGGAGGAGGTCACCGTCTCCACCACGGGGCTGGGGGCGGAAGCTGGCGGACAGGGCGCCATGCAAGTCCGCATGACCACCAAGCGCGGCACAAACACTTATCACTTCAAGGTTCTGGAGCAGCTCTCCAATGAAGATTTCAATGCCAACAGCTACTTCAATACCCTGCGGGGCATTCCGCGGCCCAGGAGCCGGCAGAACAACGAAGTCGGCTGGTTCAGCGGCAAGCTGTTGCCGTTCTCGCATTACTTCAAAGATAAGCTATTCTTCTTCGCCTATTTTGAGGCCCAGCCACAACCGGGCAGCGTTACCAACACGACCACCTTATTGACCCCCGACGCGGAGAAAGGACTGTTCACCTATCTCGGCACGGATGGCCAGCAGCGCCAGGTGAACCTCCTGTCGATCGCGCAAGCCGCCGGGCTCCCCTACCAGCTAGACCCCACCGTGGCGGGAATTCAGGCGAAGATCGATGCCAGCAAAAACCATGCGATCGGCTATCTGGCAGTACCCGGCCAGCCTTATTACACGCAGATGTTGTGGAACTTCAGCACATTCAGTAACGCACAATATCCGGCGGCCCGAATCGACTATCAGATCAGTCCGAAGGTGGCGTGGCACGGCTCTTGGAATCTGCGGCACTCCGCGTTCGGCAGCAATGGCCCGCCGTATCCGGGCTCGGGATACGACTGGAACAACGCCAGCACGGTGACCACCTATGTGGCATCGAGCAACCTGGACTGGAACGTCTCCCCCCATCTGTTGAACAACTTTACGGCCGGCATCCAGACCAGCCTGGAGGCGTTCAATCCCGGCGGTAGCGTTTATCAATGGGCACCGCAGAATAATCAGGTCATCAACTTTTCCACCAACGAGGGGAATTATATCCCAGGCAACGTTCCGGAGGTCCGCAACAACCCCGTTTACGATCTGATCGACAATTTGACGTGGGTCAAAGGCAAGCACACGATGACGATGGGAGGCACTTTCCGCCACACTCCCTACTATGACCGTTATCTGTACTACTCCTTGCCGAATCAGTACAACCTAGGTATCTCGAGCAGCGATCCGGCTTTCACAACCATTCAGAACGCCATTCCGTTTATCAACACGAGTAATGGAGACAACACCCAGGCATTGAACCTATACGCGCAACTTACCGGCAGGCTGACCAGCATCGCCGGCTCAAACGCCGTGTCCGAAAAGACTCACCAGTACGCGCCATACGCGGAGCTGATGGAACGTTACGATTTCAACACAGGAAGCTTGTACTACCAGGATTCATTCCGGGTGCGCAACGACCTCACCTTGAATTTCGGCGCCCGCCTGCAGCTGGATGGCCCCATCAGCACGCAGAACGGGGTGGTGGCCTATTCCACGCCATCCAGCTTTTACGGCCCATCGACGCGCAATTTCGCTCCGGGCGAGCTCAATGGAAATCCGAACCCCTCCTTTGGTCCGGTCAAGAACCCGTACAACTCCGACCTGAACAACGTGGCTCCGAACTTTGGATTCGCCTGGAACCCGTCGGGCGGCCCTGGATTCCTCGGGAAGCTCATCGGAGACCGCAAAACGGTGGTTCGCGGCAGCTATGCCATGAACTATTACGATGAAGGGCTGAACGCCGTAACCTTCACGTTCGAAGCCAACACGACTGGACCGAATAGCACGCTGACCGGGCAGACGCAATCGCTGACTTCGGCGCCCGCGGGGACACCCGGCTTTCCGTACAATACACTGCTCAGCCAAGGCACTTACCCGACCCTTAGTGCGCTGCCGGCCTCGTTCACCTTCCCAATGCCGATGTCGCTTTTCACTTTCAATGGGGGCAGCGCGCTCGGCTATGTGAATCCCAAGCTGGTCTCGCCCTATGTCAACAACTGGACCTTGGCGATTCAACGCCAGCTTCCCGGCCAGACGCTGCTGGAAGTTCGCTACGTCGGTAACAATGCGGTTCACCTCTGGCACTATCAGAACGTTGAAGAAACGAACATTTTCGAGAACGGCTTTCTCCAGCAGTTCCAGGCGGCCCAAAACAACCTGGCGATTGCCAACGGGATGACACTCGCGCAATTACAGGCCCTTCCCGCTCCCAGTCTAAAGGTCAGGAATTTCCAGAGTACGGGATTGCCGGGACAGGTCCCGACGCCCATCTTCGACGCGGCCTTCGGCGTGAATACCTCCCAAGCTCTATCGGCAAGCCAGGGATATGCGAACTCGACGTTTATCACGAATCTCGAGCAAGGCGCTGCTGGCGCGATGGCGAGTACCCTGGCAGGCACCTCGACGCCACTTTACTATTGCAACCTCGTCGGAGCGAACTTCGGACCCTGCGCTGCCCAGGGTTATACGCAGGCCGGCGCATATCCCGTGAACTTCTTCCAGGCGAATCCGTTCGTCACGCGGATGAATTACCTGGACGACAACGCCAACACCAACTACAACGCCCTTCAAGTGCAGGTGCGGAAGGCCCTGAGCCACGGTTTGATGGTTGACATCGGTTACACCTGGTCCAAGGCCCTGGGAGACCTGCAGAATGCCACCAACACCCAAGGGGGCTACACTTGGTATACCCTCCGCAACGGGCGTCTGAACTATGGCCCGCTGCCCTTCGACCATCGCCATACGCTGACGGCCTTTTGGACTTGGGATCTACCGATTGGCAAGGGTAAGTTGCTGAACCTCAACAACAAGATCATTGATCACATCTTGGGCGAATGGGTGATCGGCGGCGTGGAGAAGGTGATTTCGGGGTACCCGAGCCTACTCACGGGTGGCCGGCAAACGGTCAATACGAATACAGGTTCAACCTCGACGCCCGGCGTGGTATTCGGCAATGGGCTGACGCTCGCGGCACTCCGCGATAAGCTGGGGACGGTAGAAGGCAGCTACAACCCGTCATGTGCGTGTTTCAAGACTAACGTCGCGGATATTATCAATGCCAACGGATCGCCGAACACGGCATATTACGGCCCTGGCCAGACCGCCGGCCAGTTCGGAGGCATCGTCTATTTCTACAACAAGACCACTTTCGAGCTGGACGCCAGCCTGAACAAAGATTTCCGCATCACTGAGCGGCTGCGGATGGGCGTCAACTTTCAACTGTATAACATGTTGAACCATCCATTTCTCAATTTTGGAAGCACGAGCCCGACAGCCACCACTTTCGGCTATATCACGAGCACCGTCGCCGGGAATAGCAGCGGCACGAGCGCAGGGACGCGAACGGGCCAGCTTCGCGCTTATGTAAGCTGGTAGGCGCGGGCACATTGAAGCCGCTAGCCAGCATCGGAGCAGCATGCGGTCGAAGAGATGATTGGCATCTAGCGCATATCTGTGGGGCCTGCTGAACAGGCGGGGAACAGGCGGCGACGCAGCGCCAACTATCCTGGACACATCAACGCGAGATGGTCGTTGACTGAGATCGTTCTCGGAACAATATGCGCGTAGAGCACGGGAACTCTCGGATGCGAGGCTCTGCGGTCTAGACCCGTAGCTCCCGCTTGGCGCCCGACTCGCTGAAGCCCCGAAGAATCCGCCCGACCGGTGATGCAGCAGCGAGCGCGATTTCCACAGCGTGGCGGTCGCGACACCCATGGAAAACCCTGGTCCATCTTCACTCCCTCGTTGCGACTATAAGGAGGAAGCGAGCATCGCCGGGGGCCGCATCCTCCGATGGGCTCTCACCGGCGGCGTGAATTGGACCATAATATTGCTGACATCGGCACCCGCAGCCGAGATAACGCAGCGATGATTTGTCCGACCCAAACCCGCCGGCAAATGTCCAAAACGTTGTTCCTCTGCATCTGTTGGCTGGTCATACCAATTGCACAGGGGGAGCGCCTCCCCATCCGGATGTACAGCACCGCAGATGGTTTACCCAGCGAGATGATCCATTGCATGGTCCGTGACTCGCATGGTTTCTTGTGGTTTTGCACCGCCGAAGGGCTGTCCCGCTTCGATGGCCACACCTTCACCACGTTTGGCCCAGATCAGGGGGCACCGAATCGTTCGGTGGCGGATTTTCTCGAGACGCGCGACGGCGAGTTGTGGGTGGCCACCACGGCCGGACTTTCGCGGTTCCATCCGCATTCGTTGCGCGGCGCAGCGATGGCCGGGCTCCGCGCCCCTGCCGTGCCGCTCTTCGAGCTGTATCGGCTCCCGGACGGTCCCTCCGAACGCCGAGCCGTGGGCCTCGCCGAGTCCACTGACGGCGGAATCTGGTTCTTGACGAACCTGGCTCTGTTTCGATTCAGCCGAAGCAGGAAGGCCTTTGAGCGAATAGATCTCCCGTTCATCGGTGGCTTTGGGACGGCTCTGTTCGCCGATCGCGACGGAAGTCTCTGGCTAGGTCTGGAAAACGCTCTGATTCACCGAGAGCCTGACGGCCGGCTGGAAAAATATGGTCTGGCCGAAGGTCTGCCCCTGCTGCCTGGTGGGAAGACGCGCGTCAGCACGATCTACCGTGATAGGCGGGAGCATTTGTGGGTCGGAACCTGGCGCGGACTTTGCCTCCTATCCTCCCATCCGCAGCCCGGCAAGCAGTCGGTCGAGCGGATCTATAACGACCAGGATGGGTTGGCGGGGCGCGTGGTGGACTCGGTGCTCGAAACGCACGACGGCAAACTCTGGGTCGGCGTCGAAGGTGGTTTGAGTGAAGCCATCCTCGGAACAGGGGGGAAGCCGGATCGCTTTCTGAGCTATACGGCGCAAAAACAGTTGAACATTTCCGATGCCAGCGAGACCAGTGTCGCTCAGCTTACTGAAGACGCCAGCGGCAATCTATGGATGGCCGCGGCCGGTGGAGCGATGCGCCTGGCCAGGGGAGGGTTCACCACCTACACCACCGAGGATGGTGTCAAAGACAACGGCGTTCGCTCTATTCAGGAAGACCGGAATGGACGGCTGGTCATTATCTCAGGAGCTTACCGATCGCGCTTCCTCCAGGTGTTTCATGAAGGAGGTTTCGTAGCGATCACGCCTTTAGTCCCCAAGTGGATCGACGCCTTCACCTGGGGATCGGGCCAGATTCACACGCAGGATCATACGGGAATCTGGTGGGTAGCAACCTCGAGCGGCCTGTGCCGATACCCCAAGGTAAAGCGCGTGGAAGAGCTGGCCTACACGATGGCGCAACAGGTCTACACACAAAAGGACGGTCTGCCGGGACAGGAAATCTTCCGAATCTATGAGGACTCGAGCGGCGACATGTGGATCTCGGTAATTGGCGCGGAAATGACCACGCGGTGGTCGCGCGCGGAGGACCGGTTTCAAAGTTTCAAACAAGGAGATGACGGCAGGCCGCTTGGCACCCCGACAGCGTTTGCCGAGGACCGTTCCGGCGGCGTGTGGATGGGCTTTTATTGGCACGACCTGGCGCGATACCACAACGGCCACTTCCGCGTGTTTCAGGCAGAGGACGGACTTCCCGGAGGCGTGGTGCAAGCCCTTTTCCTCGATCATGCTGGCCGGATGTGGGTGGCCACCAGCGCCGGATTGGCGCGGATCGACAATCCGGAGGCTGCCCGGCCGCAATTCAAGACCTATAACACCGGATCGGGTCTTTCCAGCAATTACGTCTGGTGCGTCACCGAAGACACTTGGGGCCGCATCTATGCGGGAACGCAGAGCGGCGTGGACCGGATCGACCCGGAAACCGGCCGTATTCGCCATTACTCGCAAGGGGAAGGCATTCGCGCGACATCACAGGCTTATCGCGATCATCAAGGTGTTCTATGGTTTGCTTCAGCCGGCCTCAAGAGGCTCGTGCCGCGACCGGACGATGGAAGTCAAACGCGTCCTCCCATTCGCATCGCGCGGATCGCTGTTCGCGGAAAAGATCTCCCGATTTCCGAACTAGGCGAAACCCAAGTCGAGGGCCTGCGGCTGCCAGTCGCCCAAACACCGATGGAAATCGAATTCGCGAGCGTGAGCTTCGAGATTGGCGAATCAATCCGCTACCAATACAAGCTAGACGCGTCTGAGTGGGGACCGCCGGTGGATTTGCCCCGCGTCACCTATGCCAGTATTTCTCCAGGCAAGTATCGCTTCGAGGTACGGGCAGTGAATACCGACGGCCTGACCAGCTCCGCACCGGCATTTGTAGCCTTTACAATCCTGCCTCCCTGGTTTCAAAGCTGGTGGTTTCTCAGTTCTTCGGTTGTTCTCCTGTGTCTGTCAGTGTGGGCAGCGCACCGTTACCGGCTGCGGCAGGCGCTGGAACTGGAGCGTGTGCGAACCCGCATCGCGACCGACCTGCACGACGACGTGGGATCGAGCTTGACACAAATTGCGATCTTGAGCGAGGTCGCCCAAAGACACATGCAAACCGACGCCACACAGGCTGCCGCCCCGCTGACGCGAATCGCCGACCTCTCGCGCGAACTGGTGGATTCCATGAGCGACATTGTGTGGGCTATCAATCCGCAGCGCGACCATGTCAGCGACCTGGCATACCGCATGCGGAGGTTTGCCAGCGAACTCTTGCCTCCGCGCAATATCGAGCTGGAGTTCCACGCTCCGGCGGATGGAGAAACCGCGCTAGGTGCGGAAATCCGGCGGCAAGTGTTCCTGGTCTTCAAGGAATGCGTGAACAACATCGTGCGCCACTCCGGCTGCAAGCGGGCTGAGATCAGGCTGCACACCGATCGACATTGCCTGTGGCTCCACGTCCGCGACGACGGCAAGGGGCTGGCCGAATCCGGGAACGGACATAGCCACGGGCTCGCCAGCATGGAGCAACGAGTCCGGTCGCTGCGTGGAGGATGGGAGATCTCGTCGGAACCGGGAAAGGGCACCGCGATTCTCGTTTCCATACCCCTGGATCGCGAGCCGGCCCGGAAAAGGCCCCTACGCAAATAGGTGGGGGGCAGGCGGCCGGCCAAGGCGCACAATAGGAAATGCGTTCTGCCATGAATTCCGACAAAGCGGGCCAGTCCGCTCCGCAGCAGTCCGTTCTCACGGCGATTGTGATCGAAGACTGCCAGGACATTCGCGAAGGTCTTCAAATGCTGATCGGCGGCACACCGGGTTACCGGTGTGCGGGAGCGTTTCGCAGTATGGAGGAAGCCTTGGCCCAGATCACCGACCAAACCGTGCGCGTGATTCTGGTGGACATCGGTCTGCCGGGGATGTCGGGCATCGAAGGCATTCCTCTGCTGCGCGCAAGGTTCCCGGACGCCGCGGTGTTGGTGCTTTCCGTTTACGAAGACGACGAGCGCATTTTCGCTGCTCTGTGCGCGGGCGCTTGCGGTTACCTTCTAAAGAAAACGCCGCCGGCGCGATTGCTGGAGAGTCTACGGGAGGCGGTGGAGGGTGGCGCGCCCATGTCTCCCGAAGTGGCTCGCAAGGTGGTTACGCTCTTCCGCGAGGTTCGCCCGGCGCCGTACCCGGATCACGACCTGACGCCGCACGAGCTGCGGCTGGTGAAGCTGTTCGCGGAGGGCCACAGCTACAAAACTGCGGCCGATCTGTTAGGCATCACTGTGAACACCGTTTCGTTTCACATGCGGCGCGTATACGAGAAGCTGCACGTGCATTCGAAATCGGAAGCAATCGCCAAGGCGCTGCGCGGCGGCCTCCTGCGGTAGGGGCGATCAAAATACCTACAGATTCAGGTGGTGATTCGGAACCGCGACTGGATTACACTTCAGCCCGATGAGGCAAACAGCCCTATACCCAACGGGTCGGTCGGCTTCGCGTGGATCGCAGCCACGACCTGAGTATGGCGGTCCAGTAAAGGAGGTTCTGCCATGAAATTCAAAATACCGGGAATGCCACTTATCCTGTGGGTTACGCTTGCCCTGATCCCGGCGCGGGGCGTTACCATTACCTCGCCCCTGGCTGCAACGGGTTCGGCGCAATCGTTTTGCGCAGAAAGCCCTAAGCAGTTCCTGGACGCGCTTCCGCTCGATCTCAGCACGGGACAGTGGAACACGAGCATTACGCAGGTTGGCGATATAGTGACCTCCCCAGCCGCGTGTGGTCCTCTTTCCTCCTCAGTAACGGCAAGGGCGTTCGCTGGCATTTCGGACGTGTCGGGCGGCGTAAGCATCACGGCTTCCCCAGAGCTCGGCTCGAACGGAGGAGTGGGGACAGCCGCTACGCAGTACGAAAGTATCGTCACTCTGCAACCGCCACCCGGTTCTACTGGATCTGGGGTCACGTTCGGGATAGCTGCGACCTATGACCTGGAGTTGGGCTTCACCGACAATACGATCATCGCGGTCGCCACAGTCGGATTGTCAGTGCCGGACTTCAATCAGAACGTTTCTACACCCTACATCGCTCCACCCCTTCCCAGTGGCGTCGGCAGTGTCAGTTACACAGGCTTGTTGCAGACGGGAGATATGACGTTTCTTTCCTGTCCGTGCAGCACTAGCTTCACTCTGGAAGGCGCTGCAGAGGCATCGGGAGGAAATGGAACCTACGCCAGCTTCGCCGATCCGGTTTCCTTTATTCTGCCTCCGGGATGGACGTATACGTTGGCATTCCCGCCGCCGCAGCCGGCGGAGGTTCCGGAGCCGAGTTCTGGAAGATTAGCGCTGATTGGTTTAGGCCTTCTGGCAATGGGCGCTGTCCGCCGCACGGCGGTCCGGGGTTGGCACCGATCACCATAGGATGCGCCCAAACGCAGAACATGAATCGAGGGCTGGCAACTGGGCAGACGGAATCTGTTGGTAAGCGGTCAAAACGGGAGGGAGAGGCGCGGGACGGAGGAGCTCGCATGGAACTGGTTGAACCAATGGGGGTTGCCGGTTTTGTTGCGGATTGCCGCGGGTTGTCCCCCTTTAGGCTGCGCGTATGTGCGAGCCGCGAACGAGAAAAAAGAGATCAAGGTGGGGAGTAAGCTATGACACCGTTTCTTATGTCGTAGATCACCCAGCAAAATTCAAGCTGGATCCTTGATGGCCGTGATGATAGTGTCGGGGGCCCCGGCGTCAAGCGGTTGGGACCGCTGCTCAGGACCATTTTGAACTTCGCGCTCATCCGTGAACCAACCAGAGGTGATAGACCGATTGGGCGAATTTCAACTCAAGCACCTTTAGCGGTTGTCCTAGAACCCTCCATTGGCAAACCGTCAGCGACTTAGAAAGTACGCCTGGCGGGTGCGACGGCGGCTCCCAGCAAGAAATAAACTTGCGGGATCGATTGAATGGCGCAGGGCATATACTGAACCGTGTTCGGGAACCCAAGATGGAAATTTCAGCTGATACTGGTTTTCGACCATCGTCACCGCATTCGCAAAAATCAGCAGCTCCGGCAATAGATTGCAAAAACGGAAACGATGCCAATCGCACGGCGCGTTCGACTTAAGGGGTACTGGAAGTCCTGGCAGGCGGTTGGAAGAACCGAACAATAGTACCCATCTCAGTATGATTCCGGTTCTCATCGGTGAATATCACGCGCATAATCTTCGGTGGGCAGCCTGGTTTGTAAATACCGCAAGCGACGCTGGCGGGGTGCGGCGTTGAGCGACACTTGCACCCCGTTTCGCTAATGGAGCCCATATGAGTTCGCCGGAATCTTGTTTGGAAAGTTTACCCCGCAGTGCTTCTTGGGCCAGAGTCTACGGCCGCATATCGAGCGCGCTAGCGACCTTGTACTGTCGAGCTTTTCACGATGCGATCTCGCGGCCGGTGAACGGCAAGTATCGGTGCTGGCGGTGCCTGCGGGAATTCGAGACCGTGTGGCGATGACTGCGGAAACATGTCGTCCCTTTCGTGTCTAGAGGCGGTAGACTGGATGCGCGAGCTAAGGGGTTACTCTACTTTCACAATCACCATCGAGTGATCGCCGATCCCCGCTCCTTGTGCGAGTAGCGGCAGGCACTCACACGCGGCCGGAGTATCGGCGTGGCGAAGGTATGATCCAGCCGGAACCCATTGGCGCGCACGCTGCCCATTAAGGTCGAGTACCACGTCCACTCCGTATTGCCGGGGTTGGGGTGCCGCCACAGGTCGGTTCAACCCATCGCGGACAGCTTCAGGAACTCCTCGGAACAGACGCACATCTTGCCTCGCTGATCGATCCTGTGCGCACCCGGCTTCCGGTCGCCGGTGAGCAGGAACGGCTCCGGCAGCCGAGCCTCGGCAGCGCTCAAAACGGCATCCCAAAACCCAACCTTCGCGACATTCGGTGAGTGCGTTTTGCTTGAGCCTGCCGCCATTACGTGCAGCACACCTATGCCGAAGCCATGTTCCGGCAGGTCGATTTCCAGCCAGCGCACGGAATCCTCGGGCGGCGCGGGGCACAGCCGGGTGCGACGCAGCTGCGTGCGCGAGAAGACGGCGATACGGTTGATGCTCCAGGTCGGGCTGCTGATTTCCACATAAGGGTAGTCCCGGTCGCCGAAGGCGGCGCAAACAGCCTGGCCGGGCACCAAACTCTGTCAGTGCGACCACATCGGCATCGTACGCCGCGATCTGTTCGACGATGAGGGCTAGGCGGGTGCCGCCGCCGTGGCGGATGTTTCAGGAGAGGAGAGTCATACGGACGAAGGCGGCGATTCGCACCGTGTTCACCGCTAGGTATAGAGTTGGTCCTCTGTTATGGCCTCACTAGTCTGCGCCTGCCCTCCCTGGCCAGCGCGCGTGCGCGCGGAGAACATGGGCCCTCGCGCGGGCACCACTGGCGCGAAGCGACCGAGCCCGGTGGGCGATTGCATATCGATGTACACGGCCTCGACGCCGCCGCGACGGAAGTAGGTTTCGTGCCAGAACCCTGCGCCACCGCTATCGCGCAGGAAGTTCTGCCACCAGATTCGATGCGGCTCGGATCGGGACCACGTTTCGAGCGATTCAAAATCGCGCCAATACTGCCGCATCCCGAAGTGCCGCAGCGAGTAGATGAGGTTTTCGTGGAGCAGCAGCCCGTCTGGTTTAGCCGCAACGGAATCGGAGATTCTGGGGCCGAAGCCCATGAGCGTCTTAATCCCGGTGGTTGTGTTCACGCGCATCCCGAGGTAAATGATGACGAGGTTGGGATAAGCCGAAAGATCGACAGTTTCCCGTTTGGGGCGTTCCGCCATGTTCCCCTCCTGATCGCATGATACGCGATCGACGGTGATGGTGGACCTCCGGTGGAACATTTCAACCTGGTTACATTCGGCAT
>Ga0126381_100000527_pt1 | contig 41870 bp, 42 predicted proteins | sample PanSoiMetPlot_28_FD_96465 | JGI IMG/M metagenome (GOLD analysis project Ga0126381, IMG submission 96465) | Tropical forest soil microbial communities from Panama - MetaG Plot_28 | ecosystem: Environmental > Terrestrial > Soil > Tropical forest > Bulk soil | place: Panama | collected 2016-02-17 | reverse complement strand
TCGAGAGCGACCTGGACGCTGGACACGCCTGGCACCGCCGCCACCGCCTCGGTGACGCTCCTGGTGATCGTGTCGCGCATGGGGCAGCCCGCCACGGTCAGGTAGACGCCGACGCGCACGAGGCCGCCGTCGGCGATCTCGACCGACTTGACCATGCCGAGCTCGGTGATCGGCCGTCCGATCTCGGGGTCCTTGACGCCGGCGAGCGCGGACGTCACCTGCTCGGAGGTGGGCAGCGGGGAATTCATGACATCAATGCTACGTGCCGGGGACGTGCGGGCCACCGCACGTCCCCGGCACCTTGCGAGCTGCGGCCGACGGCCGCGTCAGGTGCGGGTTACCAGAACCTGGCGGCCGGCTGGCCGGTCACCGGGCTGAGGATGAACGGCTGCGCGTTCTCTGGGTCGCCGAACCCGAAGTGGTCGAAATCGAACATGTTGTCAAGGCTGCCTGTCACGCTGTCGAAGCTCCCGGAGATGCGGGGCAGGAACCAGTTGTCCTCGATGAACTTGGTGATCGACGTCTGGCTGGTCAGCGTGTGCGAGACGAAGTTGCGTTTCGCCCACGGGGAGATGACGAGCAGCGGCAGCCGGGGGCCGTAGCCGCAGCGGCCCTGCTCCCCTGCCAGCGGGGTGCCGCTGCCGCACATGCCGGTGCCCGTGAGGGCGTCGGCGACCGAGGTCGACGGGTTGGTCACGCCTGAGTCGACGTGGTCGTACCAGCCGTCGGAGTCGTCGTAGGAGATGACGACCGCGGTGCTGTTCCAGTCAGGGGTCTTCTGCAGGGCGTTGATCTCCTTGACGACCCACTCCTGCTCGTCGAACGGGTCAGAGTATCCGGCGTGACCGTCCTGGAAGCCAGGGGCCTTGAGGAAGCTGACCGCGGGCAGGTCGCGCGCCGGCAGCTGGTGCGCGCCGATAGCCGCGACAAGCTGGTCGAAGTCGCTCATGTCGTAGTTATGGTTCGGCGTGTCGAACTGCGGCGCGCCGTTGACGTAGGACTGGGTGTCCCTGCCGACGGTGGCCAGCCCGGCGAGCGTGTCCTGCCCGCTGGCGTCGCTCGGGACCGTGAGGTGGTGCGGGTTGGCCGTCGACGCGTAGTACTGGAACGGCTCGTGGTGCGGGATGTAGTCGTCCTTGTACCCGAACTGGCCGGTGCCCGCGGTGAGCGGCGCGTTCAGCCCGGCGCCTACAGGCGTGACGGCGTTGCAGATGCCCTGGTTGGAGGAGTGCGGCACGGACTTGTTGAACCCGGCGGCCCTGAACTGGTCGGGGATGAACGTGGACGTCGGCTGCCCGGAAGCCCCGACGGCGGCGAGCGCGTCGGTGTACGACGTTGTGGGCCGGAAGCCGCCCTGGAACCAGCCCCAGGACAGGCCACGGGCGTTGAGCTCATCGCCGATGTTCATGCCGGACAGCGCCACCGCGTCCCTGGTCGAGCAGTCGTCGTAGTACGGCTGCGCGTCGCTGGTCAGCGAGAAGCCGCCCATGCCGTCCGCGGTCAGGTCGGCGTTCGGCGCGGCCGCGGTCGCGATCGACGGGCTGTTGACCGCGTGGCTCATGTCCACGTTGCCTGTGTCACCCGAGATGAGGTTGATCGCGCCGGGAGCGGACGGGCCGAACGTGGTCCCGAAGGAGTTGTCGCTCATCGCGTAGCGCTGCGCGTAGTTCCACAGCGCCGTGACGGTGTTGCCGTCGTAGTAGTTCATCACGTCGCCCGCGACACACTTGCCGCCCTCTGGCGTGGTGCCGCCCCCGTTACCGACGGTCTGCGGGAACTGGTCCATCTTGCCGTTGTCGAAGGCCTTCTGCTCGTCGGCGTAGTTGTGGTCCTGGTCGCAGGTCAGCACGTCGTTGACGTTCGTCGGGTCGTACCGTCGCGGGTTGACACCGTTCGGATTCGCCGTCAGCAGCGCGTTCGTCAGCCCGTTCACCGAGGGCGTGTTCCTCTTGGCGGTGAAGGTCTGACCCGAAGTGTTAGCGGCATTCGGGTAAGTGCCGAAGTAGTGGTCGAAGGAAACGTTCTCCTGGAAGATGACCACGAGGTGCTTGATCGGGGTTGACGTCCTGTGGAAAAACTCAACGTTGGCGTGCGCCTTGGGCGCCGCTGTCGCGGCCGTCGCGGCCGTCGCGGCCGCGCCGCCCGTGGCCAGCGCGGCGGCCACGGCGATCGCGGACGCTGTCCGCAAGGACAAGTGCATTTGGCTCCTCCACTGCACGGGGGACTTTTGCGGGATATCGAAGCCGACACTTTCTGTACCAGAAGCCTTTCCGGTGAACGAGCCGTTTACCTTAGTCAAATTTGCCCAGAACACCGCGAGTCAGTGGCCGGATAACCGCTCGTGGGCGAACGGCGGAGTACGCGGTCCCGAACGGCCAGTGGCGCGTGCCACGCGTCGCCGCGGACCGCGCGCTACGCTCCTGCACCATGGATGGCTCTGTTGGTCCGGGGGGGACGACCCCCCCGCGCCCCCCCGGAAATGCACATGGTCCGGGGGGGACGACCCCCCCGCGCCCCCCCGGGAAAGCACATGAGTACCGGCCGCGCCGGACGTGCATGTCGGTCCCGGCGAGCAGCGAGCGGTTCCTGGCCAAGGCGCGTGACCTGCCGGCCGACGAGGTGATGCTCGACCTCGAAGACTCGGTGGCTCCCGCGGCCAAGGACACGGCCCGCGGCCTCGCCGTGGCGGCGCTCGGCGCCGGCGGCTGGGCGGGCAGGCTGGTCGCGGTCCGGATCAACGGTGTGACAACCCCGTGGGCCTACAGGGACGTCATCGCCGTGGTCGAAGGCGCCCCCGGCGTGGTCGATTCGGTCGTGCTGCCCAAGGTCACCAGTCCCGCGCAGGTCGGCTGGCTGGACCTGCTGCTCGGCCAGGTGGAGCAGGCAGCGGGCGTACCGCGAGGGCGGACCCGGATCGAGGCGCAGATCGAGGACGCGGCCGGGCTCGCCGCCGTTGAGGCGATCGCCGCCGCGTCCCCCAGGCTGGTGTCGCTGGTCTTCGGGCCGGCCGACTTCATGGCCAGCGTGGGGATGCGCTCGCTGACCGTCGGCGGGCAGCCGGAAGGCTACGCGTTCGACGCGCATCACTACGCGCTGATGCGGATGCTCGTCGCGGCCCGGGCCGCGGGACTGCAGGCCATCGACGGGCCGTACGCGCGGATTCACGACACGGACGGGCTGCGCGCGGCGGCGGCCGCCGCCGCCGCGCTCGGCTATGACGGCAAGTGGGTGCTGCACCCGGCACAGGTGGACGTGGTCAACGAGATCTTCACCCCGTCGGTGGGCGACTACGCGCGCGCCGTGCGGATCCTGGCCGCCTACGAGCGCGCGACGTCGGTCGACGCGGCGGGCGCGGTCATGCTCGACGACGAGATGATCGATGAGGCGTCACGCAAGATGGCGCTGATGGTCGCCGCCAAGGGGGAGGCCGCCGGCCTGCCCCGCCCGGCCGCCACGGCGTAGCGGCCGCGAAAGGGCGAAGGCTCAGAGCGCGCCCCAGGACCGCAGCGCGTCAAGCAGTCCGTCGGTGAGCGGCATGCTGTCAAGGTCGGCGGGCGACGCCCACGTGGCGTCGTCGGCGTCATCCCCGGGAATCAGCGTCCCGCCGGTCACGTCCGCCGCGTAGTCCCTGATGTCGAGCACCGCGCCTGAGGCGCCCGCCGGGCGGCGGACCGCTCCGATCAGGCGGCCCGCCGTGACGACGAGCCCGGTCTCCTCGCGAACCTCCCTGACCAGCGCCGCCTCATCAGATTCGCCTGGCTCTATCCGCCCGCCTGGTATCGACCACAGCCCCATGCCCGGCTCGTGCCCGCGCCTGATCAGGAGCAGTCGCCCCGCCTCGTCCTTGATTACGGCCCCAACGCAGGGGATCACGTGTGTGGTCACGACCCTAAGGGTAGATATGCGCCTAGCGTGGTGGAGAGAGCGGTGTGCCCGCGTTGCGGCAGTCCAGCACATGCGCCGACGGCCTGGTCGAGCGCATGGCGCTGTGACCTGCATGGGGATATTGACCCGGTGATGCCCGCCCGCAGGCCGTCGAAGGACGGCCTGGACAGCCTGCTCAAGAACGCGAAGGTCCCGGCGTTGCTGCCCTGGCCGCTGCCGCAGGGCTGGCTGGTCAGCGGTTTCGTCGGGGCGGGCGACGAGCGTACCGGCGCACGCGGCTTCGCCGTCGCGCTGTCCGGCCCCAATCCGCTCGGCGGGCCGGCCGACCTGATGATCGTGGCCGAAGAGCCAGGCGTCGGCCTGGGGGCGGGCCTGGCGGGCCTGCCGGGCCCGGACCCCGGCGACGGTTTCGCGACGGGCCAGGCGCACGCCACGGTCCAGGTCGACAACCACGACGCCCCGCTGTGGCTGGTCGAGGCGAACGACACCGCGGTGTTCGCCGGCGAGGTGGCGGGCAGCTGGCTGTGGGTGCTGATCTGGCCGGACTCCGCGGGCGTGATGATGCTCGAGCCGCTGCCGCTGCGCGACTTGCGCGACCCGGAACAGGATCTGGACCTGCCTTTCGGCGCGCTGTCCCCCCGCCTGCCCGCGTAGCGGCCTGAGTACGATAGCCGCCGTGCGTATCGACCTGCACTCACACAGCAGCGCCTCTGACGGCACCGACCCGCCGGCCGAGGTGATCAGGCGCGCCGCGGCCGCGGGCCTTGACGTCGTGGCGCTCACCGACCACGACACCGTCGCGGGCATCGCCGCGGCCCGCGACGCCCTGCCGCCCGGCCTGACGCTGGTCCCCGGCATGGAACTGTCCTGCTTGCACCAGGGCCGCAGCATGCACATGCTCGCCTACCTGTTCGACCCGCAGGACCCGGCGCTTGCCGCCGAGACGGAGCTGATCCGCGACGATCGCACATACCGCGCCAAGGCGATGGTCGGCAGGCTGCGGGAGCTCGGCGCGCCCGTGACCTGGGAGCAGGTCACCGCGATCGCGGGCGAGGCTCCCGTCGGCCGTCCGCACATCGCACGCGCGATGGCCGAGGCAGGCGTGGTCGAGACACCCGCCGGCGCCTTCACCGCCGACTGGATCGGCGATGGCGGCCGTGCGTACGTCGGCCGGTACGCACCCGACCCGGAGGTAGCGGTCGCGCTTGTCCGCGCGGCGGGCGGCGTGCCCGTGCTCGCCCATCCCCGCTCACCCGGCTACGAGATAACAGATGAGGTCATCACGGGGCTGGCCGCCGTAGGCTTGGCCGGCGTCGAGGTCTTCCATCCCGATCACGATGATGCGGAACGGTCCCGGCTTACTGTCCTGGCAACCCGCCTGCGACTGGTGGCGACGGGCGGCAGCGACGATCACGGCACCTTCAACAGCAACGGCCTCGGCGCCGGCACGACGCCCGAGCAGGAGTACGAGCGCCTGCTCAGCCTGGCGGGAAGCAGGTGAGCGCCGCCGCCGTGCCCGCGGACGGCCCGGTCCAGATCGCCGGCGTCCAGCTTCCCGAGGGCGGGCGGGCGGCCACCGCGGTGGCCGTCTGGTGGGACTGACCGGCCGTGCACTTTTTCTGGGAGGCGTTCGTCACCCTGTTCGTCATCATCGACCCGCCCGGGATCGTGCCCGTCTACCTCGGGCTCACCCGGGGCAGGTCACCGCGGACGCGGCGGAGGCTCGCCTGGCAGGCGGCGGTGGTGGCGTTCGGCGTGATCGTCGCGTTCGCGCTGTTCGGCCGCTCGATCCTCGCCTACACCCAGGTCGGGCTGCCCGCCCTCGAGGGGGCCGGCGGCCTGCTCCTGCTGCTTGTCTCGCTGCAGCTGCTGACCGGCCACACGGAAGAACCGACCTCCACGCAGCGGGCGAAGGCCAACGTGGCGTTCGTGCCGCTTGGCACGCCGCTGCTGGCGGGGCCGGGCGCGATCGTGGCCACGATGCTGTACGTGCAGCGGGTCAACAGCACGTTTGACGGGCTCTCGCTGGCCCTGGCGATCATCGGCGTGGCGGTATGTGCCTGGCTGTCCATGCGTTTCGCCGAGGTGATCCACCGCGTGCTCACCGACAACGGCGTCGAACTGCTGACCAGGATCGCCGGCCTGCTGCTTTCCGCGATCGCGATACAGCTGGTCGCCCAGTCAGCGCTGGCCTTTGCGGCTCAGGCCGGCTGACGGCGATAGAGTGGCTGGAAATCACAGTTGGGTCGGCGCCTAGAGCGGTCGGGCGCGGGTGCTGGAGGCTGGCTCATGGAAGCTCGAATCGAACGGGTGTGGACGCCGCGGATCGCGGAGCGCGAATCCGGCGCGGACGCGGCCGAGTGCAACGGGTGGATCATCGGTGACGACGAGGAGGTCATCGTCATCGACCCGGGAGAGGACGCCGCAGGCGTGCTCGAGATGGTTGGCGACCGCGAGATCCTCGCGGTTATCTGCACTCACGGGCACGCCAGCCACGTCGCCGCCGCGGTCGAGGTCGCCGAGCGGGACGAGGCGCCGGTGGCGCTGCACCCCGCCGACCGGCTGCACTGGCGGGCTGAGTACCCCGACGTCGACGCCGAGATAGAGATGGGCGACGGCGGTTTGTTCGACGTCGCTGACGTGCAGCTTGAGGTCATCCACACCCCTGGTCACACGCGGGGTTCGGTGAGCCTGTACTGCGAGGGCCTCGACGTCGTCTTCACCGGGGACGCGCTGCTCGCTAGCGGCCCGGCGCCGCACGAGGGCGAGTTCCCCGACTTTCCCGGGCAGCTCACCGCGATCGGCGAGCGGCTGCTCGCCCTGCCGGCCGGCACCCGGGTGCTGCCGGGACACGGCGAGGAGTCGACGATTGCCGCCGCGGCGCGGCGCTTCGACAGCTGGGTGGCGGCCGGCCCGTCCAGGGATCTGGGCTGAGCCGGGAGAGTCGGCCTGCTTCGTCCTGTACGTCGGCCCGCTGCGGGCCCTGGGCTGAGCTATGGGAGCCGGCCCGCTTCGTTCGGGAGAAAAAGAGAAGGGCTTGAAGTTCTGTGGAGCAGCTCGGATTCGAAGGGATGCCGAAGCGGCTTTACACGTGCACGCCCACGCGGCTGACCACCTGGCTGGAATGCCCGCGCCGGTACCGGATGAGCTACCTGGACCGGCCGGCGCCGCAGAAGGGCCTGCCGTGGGCGCACAACAGCCTCGGCGCGAGCGTGCACAACGCGCTCGCGGGCTGGTGGCGGCTGCCGCTGTCCCGGCGGACCGTGGAGGCCGCCGGCGCGCTGCTCGACCAGGGGTGGATCACCGAGGGGTTCGCGAACGACGCGCAGTCGGCGCGCTACCGGGACTGGGCGCGCGGCCTGGTCGAGTCTTACGTTTCGGGGCTGGACCCGGCCGACGAGCCAACCGGGGTGGAGCGCACGGTGGCGACCAAGACCGACGTGATCGCGGTCTCCGGGCGCATCGACCGGCTCGACGCGCGGCCCGCGGCAGGCGGCGGCACGGAACTGGTCGTGGTCGACTACAAGACAGGCCGCCACGTCGTGAGCGTGGACGACGCGCGCAGTTCCCTGGCGCTGGCCGTGTACGCGATCGCGGCGGCGCGGGTGCTGCGCCGCGACTGCCGGCGGGTGGAACTGCACCATCTGCCGACCGGGCAGGTGTTCGCGTGGGAGCACACCAGCGAGTCGCTGGCCAGGCACTTGCGCCGGGCCGAAGACGTCGCCGTGGAGTGCGCCGAGGCGGACGAGCGGATGCGCGCGCCGCTGCCGCCTGGCGAGTACGACGAGGTGTTCCCGCCGCGCCCGGATCCGGGCTGCGGGTGGTGTGACTACCTGCGGCACTGCCGCGAAGGGCAGGCCGCGGCCATCAGGCGACGGCCGTGGGACGGTCTCGCGGAGCTCGGGTAACGCCCGGCTCATGCCCCTTCTGCCGCGTTCCAGAACAAGGTGAGCGCCTGCGCCGTGGCGGTCGGCGCCTCGACGGCGGGGGAGTGCGCGGCACCGGCGATGCTGGCACGGCGTGCGTTCAGGCGCAGCGCCATGTCTGCTTGCCGCGCCGGCGGCCAGGCGTTGTCATCCTCGCCGTAAAGCACGAGCGTGGGGACGCTGCGGCTGGCGAGATCGCTGGTTTTGTCCGGGGCGGCGAGCAGGTGGGCGGCCATGGCGGTGAGCCCGGTCGGGTTGTTGGCGAGCATCCGCTGCCGCATGAACTCCACGATCGGCGCGGGCACGCCGTCCGCGACCGCCTGCGGTTCGAGAGCGCCATGCCATATCTCGGCGACACGCTCGCCACGGACCTCAGGGGCGGTGGCGTCGAGCACGTCGAACATCAGCCGCAGCTCTTCCGCGCGGGGACCGGGCAGCGACGCCGGGCCCGAGCACATCAGAGTCAGCGATCCCAGGGTGTAGGAACCGTGCAGCACCGCCTCACGGGCGACCAGTCCGCCGAACGAGTGGCCGAGCAGGTGCACCGCGGCCGTCGCCCGCGCCAGCGCCGCGACGTCCTGACCGAGTTCGCCAGGCTCGTAGGCGCCGGGCGCGTCCGGGCCGGGGGTCTGATACTGGCCGCGCATGTCGACCGCGACGACCCTGCGCCCGGCGGCGGCCAGCAGGCCGAGCACGGAAATGAAGTCCTCCTTGCTGCCCGTGTAGCCGGGCACGAGCAGCGCCGTGCCGCGTGTTCGGGCGCCAGTCACCGGAAGGCCCTCGAGTGCGGCGAACGTCCCGCGGGGCGATTCCACGGTGCATCGCCGCACTCCGGCCGGCAGGTCCAGCGTCCTTGGCGTGGACACGGTCAGGAGGCCTGCTGGCGGCTCTCGGGCTGTACTTCCCTGATGACCTCGCGGATTACCTCGCGGGACGAGCCCTTGGCGACCTCGTTGCCACCGCGGGTGCGGCGCCTGGTCCGGCTGCGGCGGGCCACGCCGTCCTCACGGCTGGCGTTGTCCCTGGCGGCCTTGCCGCGACCCGTGTCGCCAGAGTCCGACGTCTCGCGAGCCGGCATGCCGTCGCGCGACCTGCCCGCCCGGCTCCGGGGGCGAGCCCTGCCCCGCCGCGGCCTGCCGCGGCCGGTCTCGCCGAGATCCTCTTCCACCTCGGCGGACAGCCCCGCCCTTGTGCCGCGCATCGCGCGGGGCAGCATGCCTGTCGCGCCCGGCGGGATGGACAGTTCGGAGTACAGGTGCTCGGAGGTGGAGTACGTTTCCAGGGGCTCCGGCTGGCCGAGGCCGAGCGCGTCGTTGATGAGCTTCCAGCGGTGCATGTCGCGCCAGTCGACGAACGTCACCGCGACGCCCGTCCGGCCCGCCCGGCCGGTGCGGCCGATCCGGTGCACATAGGCCTTCTCATCGTCGGGGCACTCGTAGTTGATCACGTGCGTCACGTCGTCGACGTCGATGCCGCGGGCGGCGACGTCCGTGGCCACGAGCACGTCGACCTTGCCGCTGCGGAACGCGCGCAGCGCGCGCTCGCGCTGGGCCTGGCCCAGGTCGCCGTGCACCGTCGCGGCCGCGAATCCGCGCTCGCCAAGGGCGGTCGCCACCTGGTCGGCGGTGCGCTTGGTCTGGGAGAACACCATCGACAGGCCGCGGTCCTTGGCCTGCAGCACCCGCGCGAGCACCTCGATCTTGTCCAGGTGATGGGTCCGGTAGGCGTACTGCCTGGTGAGCGGCGGTGGCGCGGTCTCGTCCGGCTCTTCGGCCCTGATGTTCGTCGGCCGCCGCATGTGGCGGCGGGCGAGCGTCACGACCTCGCCCGGCATCGTCGCCGAGAACAGCATGGTCTGCCGGTCTTCGGGTGTGAGCCCGAGCAGGCGCTCGACGTCGGGCAGGAAGCCGAGGTCGAGCATCTTGTCCGCCTCGTCCAAGACGAGGGCGCGGATCCGCGAGAGGTCGAGGTTCTTGCGGTTGGCCAGGTCGAGCAGCCGACCGGGCGTCCCGACGACGATGTCCGTGCCAGCCTTGAGGCCGTCGATCTGCGGTTCGTAGGCGCGCCCGCCGTACACGGTGAGCACGCGGGCGCCGAGGTGCAGGCCGGCCTGCTTGATGTCCTCAGCGACCTGGATAGCGAGTTCCCTGGTGGGAACGACGACAAGCGCCGAGGGCGCCTTAGCCGTGCGATCGGCGGCGAACGTGGTGGTGAGCCTGTGCAGCATGGGAATGCCGAAGGCGAGGGTCTTACCGGTGCCGGTGCGCGCCTGGCCGATGATGTCCTGGCCGTCAATGGCGAGCGGCAGCGTAAGTGCCTGGATCGGAAAAGACGTGATGATGCCCGCGGCTTCGAGCGCGGTGCAGATTACTTCGTCGACGCCCAGGTCACGGAACGGCACCGCGTGCGTCCACCCGCTTGTCGGGGGGTTCGCTGGCGCATCATCGCCGGCCTCGGGCTGGATTGCTTGAGTTGTCAGGGGGTCCTCCGTACGCCGCGCATCCGGCGCCCGTACCTCCTTCGGGCACGGCAGAGTCCGGTAGCAGCGTGTATATCAACGTGAACTGGGATTACGGCATTCCATCGCCTAATCGGCACCCACGGTACCAGACATCGTCCACCGCCTCCTGGCCGCCGCGCCGCCGTTCAACTGCGCGCAGGCTCGGGGCCGCCGCCGTCAGACGATGTTGCCGAAGCCGACGCGGCGCGACTGATCGCCGCCGAACTCCACGAAGGCGATCTTGTCGGCCGGTATGAGGAGCCTGCCGCCCTTCTGCGTGGTCAGCGCGAACATCACCGGACCGGCCTTGGCGCTCAGCGCCTCCGCGAGGTCCCGCTCGATCTCTTCCGCGGAGGCGTCGGTGTCCACGACGAGCTCACGCGGCACGGACTGGATCCCGATCTTGACTTCCACGACGCTCCTGATGCTTGGGCTCAAGCCTTGGCGGGCCGCTGCTCGCGCTGCTCGGGCTGCTCCGGCTGGTCGGAGGTGAGCGGCCAGCCGCTGATCCCGCGCCAGGCCAGCCTGGCCACCAGCTGCTCCGCCGCTTCCCTGGGTATCGTGCCCAGCGTACCGAGCCAGTACCTGGCGCTGACCTGTGCCATGCCGACCAGCGAGATGCCAAGCAGGTGCGCCTCGTCATCTCCAAGCCCGGCGTCCTCTTTGATCACCTGGCTGATCATGTCGGCGCACTCGCTGTCCGCCGTGTCCAGCCGCTCGCGGACCGCCGGGTCGTTCGAGAAGTCGGACTCGAAGACCAGCCGGAAGGTGCCGCGATGCTCGGCGACGTACTCGAAGTACGCGCTGAACGTCGCGCTGACTCGCTGGCGGTTGTCGTTCGTCGAGCGCAGCGCCGTCCGGACGGTGTCGACGAGGCTCTCGACGCTCTCGTCGAGCAGCGCGAGATAAAGCTCCTGCTTGCCGGGGAAGTGCTGGTACAAGACGGGCTTGCTGACCCCGGCGCGTTCGGCGATCTCGTCCATCGCCGCCGCGTGATAGCCGCGGGCGACGAAGACCTCCATGGCGGCGTCCAGCAGCTGGCGACGGCGTGCCAGCCTCGGAAGACGCGTTCCGCGTGGCCGAGCGGCTGATGTGGCGGTCAACATATTCTCCGGGGTTATTCGGCTGCGGTTCCGGAATCTCGCGCCGGCGGACATTAAGTCCACCGCGTTTGACCATGGTAGGACAGCGGAGCCGTCCTGACGGCGGCTAGCGATAGTCCTCGTCGTCGTAGCCGATGTCGCGCACCTGCTCGGCCGCGTCGGCCTCGTTCACCTCGAACGGGAGCTCACGCAGTTCCGCGTTGTCCTCTTCGGGGACTTCAAGCTCGCGGGCCTGCTCCGCGGCGTCTTCGCCAGGCGTTTCCATCCCGATCTCGCTCACCGCTGGACCTCCGTGTGCTCGTACCGTTTCCTGGGCTTTTACCTGCCCGTTTTCCTGCCCGCCTGCGCACGCGAGAGCACCGCTTCTACCTGACCGCGGGCCGGAAAGGCGCGGACGACTTCGGGGTGTCGCACGACAAGCATGCCCGAAACTACTTCCGCGTACAGCTCGACCTACCCAGCATCGGGGGTGTTATGTCGCACCTTCCCCGCCCAGGTCATCATCTCAGCTCAGTCATGTGCCGCCCGGTGGACTTGTCGGTAAAAAATAACCTTCGAATGTGTTACCGAACGGGGAAATCCGGACAACATCGGAGGTATCAGCGTGCGTGCAATCTGGGTAGAGAATGGAGCATGCGCAGCATCTGGGCCGGGGCGATCTCGTTCGGCATGGTCGTGATCCCGGTCAAGCTTTTCGCCGCGACGGAGCAGCGCGACGTGTCGTTCCGTCAGGTGCACCGTGAGGACGGCGGGCGGATCCAGTTCCGCCGGGTGTGCTCGGTGGACGGCGAAGAGGTTCCGTACTCTGACGTGGCCAAGGGCTATGAGCTCGCCACCGGGGACGTCGTGGTGCTCACCGACGACGACCTCAAGGACCTGCCGCTGGCCACCGCGCACCGGATCGACGTCCTGCACTTCAGCCCGGCCGGCCAACTTGACCCGATCCTCGCCAACAAGGCCTACTACCTTGAGCCTGAGCCCGCCGGAGTGCGGGCCTATGTGCTGTTCCGCGACGCGCTTGAACGGTCCGGGCGGGTGGCGGTGGCCAAGGTCGCGATCAGGCAGCGCGAGGCGCTCGCCGCGCTGCGGGTCCGCGACGGCGTGCTTGTGCTTGAGACCCTGCTGTGGCCCGATGAGATACGCACACCGGATTTCGCGTTCCTCGACGAGGATGTGGACGTGCGGTCGCAGGAGCTGAAGATGGCGGCCTCGCTGATCGACACGATGACCGAGGACTTTGACCCGTCTGCCTTCAAAGACGCCTACCGTGAGGCACTCGAGGCGCTCGTCCAGGCCAAGATCGAGGGCAACGACGTGGTCCGGCCCGCCGGGACCCTGGTATCGCCCGAGAAGTCGGCCGGGCCCGCCGACCTCACGGAGACGCTGCGCGCCAGCGTCGAGGCCGCGAAGGCGAGCCGGGCCAGGGACGGCGCTTCCGGAGGCGGCTCCGGGGGCGGCGCGGACTCCGGCGACAAGCCCGCCGCGCCGAAGCGGGGCCGTGCGGCCGCGCAGGACAAGCCGGACACGCCAGCCAAGCCCGGCACCTCGCGGCGGAGGCAGACCGCATGACCCAACCCGTCCCGCACTGGCCGGGACGGCTGGTCTCGCTGGCCGACGGGCGTCAGGTGCACGTCACGGAAACGCCCAAGTCCGCGTCGGATGCCGGGAAAGGCACGGTCCTCTGCGTGCACGGGATGTCCGGCGCCGCGACCAACTGGACCGACTTCATGGCCGAGCTGGCGCCCGAGTTCGACTGCGTGGCGGCTGACCTGCCCGGCTCGGGGTTCTCGCCACCGCCGGAGCGAAAGGCCGGCTACTCCGTCAAGGCGCTGGCACGAACCATGATCAGGCTTGTCGAGGCGCTGGAGGCGGGCCCGGTGCACCTCGTCGGCAACTCGATGGGAGGCGCGGTATGCATCAGGGCGGCCGCGCGCCGGCCTGACCTGGTGCGCACGCTGACGCTCGTCTCGCCGGTGCTGCCCGACCGCCGCTTCCGGCGTGAGCTCATGGAGTTTCCGCTCGCCGCGCTGCCGTTCTTCGGACTGCGGCTGATGCGCCGCTTCGAGCGGGTACCACCGGAGAACCGCGTGGCGGGCGTCGTCTCGACCTGCTACTACGACCCATCCGTGGTGCATCCGGAGCGCTTCCAGCTGGAGGTGGCCGAACTGCGGCGCAGGGACGCGCTCGGCTACGCGCCGGTGGCGCTGAGCCGTGCCGCGCGGACCCTCGTGGGCGAGACCCTGCGCCCGCGAAGGTTCTCGCTTTGGCGCGCGGCCGGACAGATCCCGGTGCCCACCCTGGTCATCTTCGGCACCGACGACAAGCTGGTGAGCCCAAGGCTGGCCGACCCGGCCGCACGCGCGTTCCGCGACGCCAAGGTGGTCGTGCTCGAACGGACCGGCCATGTGGCGCAGATGGAGCATCCAGCGATCGTCGCTGCGCGATTCCGTGAGATGGTGGAGCGGACGCCCCCGGGAATTCCGGGCGACGCGGCCCGGTTGAGCCCTGACGGAGTCCCCTCAATCTGACTGGAGTTTGCAAGTGTCGCTGCCACCGCTGGTTGAACCGGCCGCTGGCCTTTCGGTCGACGAGGTTAAGCGCTACTCACGCCACCTGATCATCCCTGATGTCGGAATGGCCGGACAGAAGCGCCTGAAGAACGCGAAGGTGCTCGTCGTCGGCGCGGGTGGCCTTGGCTCGCCGGCGCTGCTCTACCTCGCCGCGGCCGGTGTCGGGACGCTCGGCATCGTGGACTTCGACACCGTGGACGATTCGAATCTGCAGCGTCAGATCATCCACGGGGTTTCGGACGTGGGCAAGTCCAAGGGGTCTCCGCCAGGGAGTCGATCGCCGAAATCAACCCGTATGTCACGGTGATCTTGCACACCGAGCGGCTCGACTCCTCCAACGTGATGGAGATCTTCGCCGACTACGACCTGATCGTGGACGGGACCGACAACTTCGCGACGCGCTACCTGGTGAACGACGCCTGCGTGCTGCTGCACAAGCCGTACGTGTGGGGCTCGATCTACCGGTTCGACGGTCAGGCGAGCGTCTTCTGGGCGGACTACGGTCCGTGCTACCGGTGCCTGTACCCCGAGCCCCCGCCGCCAGGCATGGTGCCGTCCTGCGCCGAGGGCGGCGTGCTCGGCGTGCTGTGCGCGTCGATCGGCTCGATCCAGGTCAACGAGGCCATCAAGCTGATCGCCGGGATCGGCGAGCCACTTGCCGGACGGCTGATGATCTACGACGCGCTGGAGATGTCGTACCGCACGGTCCGGGTGAACAAGGACCCGGAGTGCGCGGTCTGCGGAAAGAACCCGACGGTCACGGAACTGATCGACTACGAGGCCTTCTGCGGCGCGGTCTCCGAGGAGGCGGCGGAAGCCGCGGTCGGCTCGACGATCACCGCCACGGACCTGAAGGGCATGCTCGACCGGGGCGAGGGCATCTTCGTGATCGACGTGCGCGAGCCGAACGAGTTCGAGATCGTCTCGATCCCGGGCGCGACGCTGATCCCCAAGGGCGAGTTCCTGTCCGGCGCGGCGCTTGAGAAGCTCCCGCAGGACAAGCGCATCGTGCTGCACTGCAAGACCGGAGTGCGCAGCGCGGAGTGCCTGGCGATCGTGAAGGACGCGGGCTTCTCCGACGCGGTGCACGTGGGCGGGGGCGTGCTTGCCTGGGTCAACCAGATCGACCCGAGCCTGCCGTCCTACTAGGACCCGCACACCTGCCTGCCGAATGCGCATTTGGCCCGCTCTAGCCGGGCCGAATGCGCATTGCGCATACTGAGCGGTAGGGAGGGGTTCCGTGAAGGGTGACCGCGTTGAGATCGTGGTTGACACTGGCGACGGCACCCGGACCTACGAGGTCGCCGCGACGCGCGCGGGGCGCCGGGTGGAGGTGAGCACCGGCCGCGGCGTGGTCGAGGTAAGCGAGGTCACCCGGACAGGGACCGCGGTGCGCACCGCGCGTTTCATGGCCAGCCGGGTCGTCGCCCTAGTCGAGCACCCCGCCGACACCAGCGCCGCCGGGTGAGGCCTAGTGAGTCAGCCAGCCGATAAAGGCGTTTCACAGGTTCGACGATGAAGGCACTGTGACGATGGGACCATGCGCGTGATTGAGCAGGGCGTGAGTGACGGTGCCGGGGCCGCGCCTGCCGGGCTCGTGCGCGCGCCGGCCGATCACAACTAGATCCGCATGTGCGGACAGGCCTGCCAGCGCGCGGCCTGGGTGACCCTGCGCCACATACGGGCTGACTGGCACCTCGGGGTACTTGTCCCGCCACTGCGCCAGCAGCGCCGTGAACCACGCCGACGCCTCCTCTTCAGTCTGGTAGAGGTGGGCGGCGTCCGGGCGGATCTGGTAGTACGCGTGCTGGGCGTGGACGATGGTCACGCCGACTGCGCGCAGCGTGGCCTCTTCGAAGGCGAAGGCCAGCGCGTCGGCGCAGGTGTCCGCGTTGCGGATGCCGACGCCGATCTGCCGGTGCTGCACGAGTGACTGGTCACGGACGACGACGACCGGGCACGACGCGTGGGTGGCCGCGAACCTGCTGACCGACCCGAGGATCATCGCCGCGAACGCGCCGATCCCGCGGGAGCCGACTACGAGCATCGACGCGCCCGTTCCGCTATCGGTCACCGCCTGGGCGACCGGGCCGGACAGCTGGCCGGTGTCGATGAGCAGTTGGGGAGCCACCGACGCCGCCCGCTTCACCGCCGCGGCTAGCGCGGTGTCGCGGTTTTGCCGCAGGACCTCGGTAACAGTCTCGATGTCGGCCACGACCTGAGGGGCGACCGGCGTCATCCTCGGCAGGAGTTCGGCCGCCGACACAATTCGCAGTGGGGCGCCGCGCAGCACCGCTTCCAGGGCGGCCCATTCGACCGCTCGCAGTGATTCCTCGGAGCCGTCCGTGGCGGCGACGATGGGGTTGGTAGTCATGGTGGTCCTCCTCATGAAGACCGGATGTTGACCGCGCTCGCGGTCAACTCCTCTGCTGTCCATCGTCTGCCTGCCACAGTCCCGACTGCCAAGGGCGTTCATACGCAATCAGGCGGACAAAGGTCCGTCGCTTGTGGCCGCCGCAGACCGCGCAGCCCTACCCGTGCCCGGATCTATGTGGTAGCGGGTTTCCAGGAGCCGGGATAGTTTCCGCCCTATAGGGGCGTTTTCTATCCCGCATCTTTAACTCACAGGCACGTCGACCATCGACGACCAGCCCGTGAGCGCTAGATCGGGTCGGCGGGTCGGCCGCGGCCAGGTCGCCGGTAGTCGTAGGTAACTCGCCGGGCAGGTGGACTAGCATTCGCTGGGTGGATCTTCTCGAGCCGAGGGTGCAGCCGTATGCCTGGGGGTCGCGGACCGCGATCGCCGAACTCCAGGGCCGGCCGGCGCCGACTGCGCAGCCCGAGGCGGAGCTGTGGATGGGGGCGCATCCGTCGGCCCCGTCCGGGCTTGACCGGGCCGGCGGCCACACCACGCTCGACGCGGTGATCGCCGCTGACCCGGTCGCAGAGCTCGGCGCGGCGTGCGCGCGGCGGTTCGGCGGGCGGCTGCCGTTCCTGCTCAAGGTGCTCGCCGCGGACGAGGCCCTGTCTATCCAGGTGCATCCGTCGCGGGAGCAGGCGCAGGCCGGATTCCGCGCGGAGACCGAGCGTGGCCTGTCCCCCGGTGACAAGGCACGCAACTATGTCGACGACTGGCCCAAGCCGGAGCTTCTCTGCGCGCTGACCTCGTTCGAGGTGCTCGCGGGCATGCGGACCGCGGCGGACGCCGCCGGGCTGCTGCGCGCGCTCGCGGTGCCCGAACTCGAGCCGCTCGCGGCTGAGCTGACCGCGGCGGACGGCCCTGGGGCGCTCGCCGACGCGCTCGGCCGTATTCTGACCTGGCCCGCCGGGCAGGGAGCGGCCCTCGTCGCCGCGGTCACCGCGGCCTGCGGCCGGCTTGCCGCCGGGGACGGGCCTTATGCCGCGGCGTGCGCAGCGATCGCGGCGATCGCCGCCGGTCACCCTGGCGACCTGGGCGTTGTCGCCGCGCTGCTGCTGCGGTACGTGGTGCTGCGACCGGGGCAGGCCGTGTTCCTGCCGGCTGGCGGGCTGCACTCTTACCTGCACGGCACCGGCATCGAACTGCTCGCGAACTCGGACAATGTGGTGCGAGCGGGCCTCACTGGCAAGCACATCGACGTGGCGGAACTGCTTAAGCTCACCGATCCGGCGGTTGGCGTGCCGGTCATCGCGCCGCGCGTGGTCGGTGACGGGGTGTCCGTGTACGACTCCGCGGCGCCCGAGTTCCGGCTCTATCGCGCCGAACTCGGGGTGGCGCAGACCGCGCTGCCCGGTGATGGCGCGCGGGTGCTGCTATGCACCGAGGGGACCGTTGAACTCCGTGCCGCGGCGGGGGGCGTGCTCAAGACCGGCCGCGGCGAGTCGTGCTTCGTGTCCGCGGCGGACGGCTCGGTAACCGCCTCGGGACCGGCGGTCATCTTTGTGGCAGCGAGTGGGCTGAGTGAGTGAGACATCACCACCATTAGCGCACGGTTGGATACGGAATGACACGCGAGCCCAAATGCACGTGCATATAAGAATGCAAACAATAGTGCATTCTAACGTGCGATTAGGTGAACGATAAATCGCATCAATTTTTGTCTGGCCGCCGGCAAACCGGAACAGTTAGCGTAATGCGGGAACGCGCAAATTCACGCTCTGACTGTTCCGAGGCAGGTAAACGTGGATGGTGTCACGACCATGGTCGAGGCCGGGAAGCACCGGATAAAGGCGACCGTGTTCGGCAGTGGGCAGCCCGCCGTGGTCATCGAGCCCGCGTTCGGGGGCAGTGCGCAAGCCTGGCGGCCGATAGCGGAGACGCTGGCACAGGACACGACCGTGGTGACCTACGATCGGGCGCCGTACGGCGCGAGCAGCCCGGCCAGGGACGGGCGGACGCCCCGCGACATAGCGGCCGACTTGGACGTCGTGTTGCGATCGCTTCACATCACAGGACCGCTGGTGCTCGTCGGCCACTCCCTCGGCGGGATCTATCTGCGCACCTATGCCGCGCTGCATATGGACCAGGTGGCGGGCATGGTGCTCGTCGATTCGAGCCACGAGGCCCAGGTGCCTGTGCTGCGGGCGCGGTACACCGCGAAGGACAAGGTGCTCGTGGCGCTCACCGTGCCGCAATTAATTCTCAGGTCGAGGCAATGGCGAGGCGGCGCGGACCGGCGCTCGGCTGTCAGGGAGTACCGGATGTTCAAGCGCCTGAGCGTCGCGGACCAGGCGCTGACCCGCGGCGACCTCGGCGACCGGCCCCTGATAGTGCTGACCCGCGGGTCCGGAAGCGACGGGCGGCGCCCGAGCGGGCTCTGGCAGGCATGGCGCGATCTGCAGGGTGACCTGGCCCTGCTGTCCGCCAACAGCCGTCACCTCATCTCTGACAGCCCGGATCACTACCTGAACGAAGGCGACCCCAAGCTGCTCGTCTCCACGATCGCCGAGGTGGTCAGGAGCGTGCGTACCGGTGAGCCGCTGCAGGAACCGGTTACGGCGTCAGAGGGCGACTGACTCGCCCATGGGGACGGCCTCAAGCGGCAGTCCCGTAAGGCCCTTCTCGCCGAGGAGCATGCTCGCCAGGCTCAGGCCGATGTCGCTGAGCAGCATCTCGTGGATCTGCACCAACCGTCGCGGCCGCACCTCGCGGACGTAGTCCGCCGCCTCCCCGATCTTCATCCACGGACCGCTCGTGGGCAGCAGCAGGGTGTCCACGCTCGCCTCGGGCGCGAAGTACGCGTCCCCCGGGTGGTAGATGGCCTCGTCGATTAGGTATCCGACGTTCGCGACCGGCGGGATGTCGGCGTGAATGAGTGCGTGCGTCCTGCCGTGCACCGTGACGGTGAACCCCGCGATCTTCAGTTCGTCGCCGGCCGAGACCGCGGTGAACTGGCCCGGGTGCGCGGCGAACGTCTCGGCCAGCGCGGCTGGGGCGTACACCCGAAGTTCCGGACGCTCGCCGAGCGCCGCGTTGATTGCCGCCTCGTTGACGTGGTCGAAGTGCTCGTGCGTGATGAGGATCGCCTCGGCGCCGGAAATTATCTCCGCGGCGTTCTGGGAGAACGCGCCAGGGTCTATGACGAACGAGGCGCCATCCTTCTCGAATGCCACACATGCGTGTTCGTATTTGGTCAGCTTCACCGTGACGGCTCCTTCATCGCGTCCGGGCAAACCTTCACGCCTGACAGTACAGGCGAGCCCGTCTGCCACGAAGCGGGGGAGGGCTGACTCGCGGCAGGCGCCACGGACCGTTCAGAATACTGATTTGTGACTATGAGCGAGGAGAGAGCCACTTCATTCGGGAACGTGGCGGAGAGTTACGACCGGGTGCGCCCGGAACCACCGGCGGAGGCGCTTGACTGGCTGGTGCCGGCTGGCTGTGAGGTCGCGGTGGACCTCGCGGCCGGGACGGGGCTGTTCACCCGCGCGCTGCTCGACAGGGCGGCCGCGGTGATCGCCGTCGAGCCGGACGAGCGGATGCGCGTCGTGCTTGCGCAGCGGTCGCCGCGGGTGCACGTCCTTGCCGGCTGGGGCGAGGCAATGCCGTTGCCGGACGCGTCCGCTGACGCGGTGTTCGTGTCAACCGCCTGGCACTGGCTTGACCACGCGCGAGCGGTGCCCGAGATCGCCCGCGTGCTCAGGCCCGGCGGCCGGCTCGGGGTCATCTGGACGAGCCGTGACCGCAGCGACGACTGGGTGGCCGACCTTGACTTGCTGCGCCTTCCCGGTATCAGCGGTCCTGACTCCGATCCCGACAGGCCGCGGACGGCGCAACAGGTACGGGCCAGGCTGGACCGCGAGCACTCTGTGGCGCTGCCGGACGGAGCGGAGTTCGAAAACGCGACGAGCGCGACTTTCCGCTTTATCCGGACGATCACGGTCGACGATGTGGTGGAGTGGCTTGCGACGAACAGCAGGTTCATCACCGCCTCGGCCGCGGACCGGGCGGCCGGACTGACCCGGTGCCGCGCGGCACTGCTCGCGAGGACCGGTGGCGCCGAGGTCGTCCAGATGCCCATGCGATCGTGGTGCTGGCGGGCAGACCGGCTGAAGCGGGCGGGCGAGGGCGAACCAGGCGTTACCGAAAGCATCGGGTAATAACTAAAACGATTCGGCGTGGGCAGCGCGGTCCGCACAAGCCCTAACATTTGCATGTGGCAACGGATTACGGCAGCCAGGCGGCGTATGGCGCTCAGGCATGGGATGGCGGCCAGCCGGGGTCCGGTTTCCAGCGGCCGCCCGGCCGGGCCCGGCGCGCCGCCGCGGTCGCCTTGCTGATCCTTGGCGTCGCCGGGATTGGCGTATCGCTTGTCGGAATGGCCATGCAACTGCTGCCCAGGCACTTCACGGCGCGGCAGCAGCAGCAGATCGTGGACTGGGAGGCCGGCAAGCGCTGGCGCGAACTGACGGCGGGAACGATCTTTCCCGCATCGGTCCAGTACCTGTCGCCGTCGGTGCTTGGCGCGGGCACCCCGGTGAAGTTCACCGCCACCCGGATCGGCATCGCCAGGCAGGCTTCGTGCACGGCGGCCACCGACGCCACGGTCGGCGCGGTGCTCAGCCGAAATGGCTGCAAGGCGGTGCTGCGGGCCACCTATGTCGACGCGACGGACAGCTATGTGGTCACCGCGGGCGTCGCCGTGCTGCCCGGCATGGCCCAGGCGAGCGCCGTCGGCCGGGAACTGGCCGGCGTCGCGCCGGCCACCAAATCGTCGGGCGCGGGCTCGGCCAAGGTGGCCGACGGCATTCGGCCGGTCAGCTTCAAGGGCACGCCAGCGGCCTGGTTCACCTACGAGAATCGGCAGATCGCGGCGAGCGCGAGCGCGGGCACCTATGTCGTCTTCTACACCATCGGATACGCCGATCAGCGGCCAGTGGTGCCGGTTGCCACAGACAACTATGTCTATTCCGAGATGACCAGCCTGGCGGTGGGCGTGCGGCAGGCCATCGTGAATACGCTGGCCCAGCCGGTGCCCGCGCCGCACTGCCCTGGGACGCCAGGATGCTAGCCGCGCGCCGCTGGCTGCCGGTGCTCGCCGCCTGCGCGGCAGGCGCCGTAGCGATCATGCCCGCGACCCCGGCGTCCGCCGACTCCGTCCGCGACAGCCAGACGTGGGTACTCGACATGCTCGACGTGCAGAACGCCTGGGCGGCGTCCAATCAGGGCAAGGGAGTGACGGTCGCCGTGATCGACAGCGGCGTGAACCCGGACGTCAGCGACCTAGCCGGATCGGTCGAGACCGGCCCGGACCTGACCGGACTGAGCACTCAGGAGATCAGCAAGCACTGGGGCGAGCACGGAACCTGGATGGCGTCGATCATCGCCGGGCACGGCCACGACGGCGGCGGCAGCGGGATCATCGGCATCGCCCCTTCGGCGAAGATCCTTTCGATCCGGGTGATACCGGACAAAGACGATCCCGGCTACCGCACGTACGAAGACGAACCCGAATCGTTCATCCAGAAGTCGCTGGCCACCGGCATCCAGGACGCGGTCAAGGACGGTGCGCGGGTGATCAGCATGTCGATCGGCTATTCGGCGCCGAGCGTGCAGGTGCGCGCGGCGCTGCAGTACGCCTACTCCCAGGGCGCCGTGCTGGTCGCGTCGTCGGGCAACTCGGGCCGCGACGATCGCATCCACAACAAGCGCCTCGCCCCGGTCTCGTTCCCGGCGGACTACCCCGGGGTTCTCAGCGTGGGCGCCGTCAACAGCGCCGGCAACGCGGCCGGCTTCTCGAGCAACAACCTGTCGGTCCAGGTTGTCGCGCCCGGCGTTCGGGTGCCCGCCCAGGGCCGCGACAACCTGTACTGGACGGTTGACGGCACCAGCCCGGCCTGCGCGCTAGTCGCCGGGGTCGCGGCGCTGATCAAGGCCGCGTACCCGCACCTGCCGCCCGCCCTCGTGATCCAGGCGCTGACGAGCACCGCGCACCATGGATCGCAGGTCTATAACCCGAAGACGGGGTTCGGCACGGTGGACGCGGCGGCGGCGCTGAGCATGGCGGGGAAACTCGCTAAGCCGAATCCGGTCAGCTCGCATGTCGCCTCGTCGGCGCGGTTCGGTGGCGGTCCGGCCGCCATCCCTGCCGCCCCGGTGGCTCCGCGAGGGAATGGCCAGGTCGTCCTGTTCGCGCTGCTCGCGATCGCGTCCTTCGTGGTGGCGGTGGCGTCGGGGGTGTGGCTCACCGTGCTGCGCAGGCCACGAAGCGGGGCGCACGCGGCCTACGCCCGCCCGCCGGTCCCGCGCTTCCCGCCCGAGGCAGGCTACGGGCCCGCGGGCGGCTACGGACCGGCGACCGGCTACCGGCCCGCGGGCGGCTTCCCGCCCGAAGCCGGCTACCCACCCGCCGGAAGTAACGGGCGGCCCGATGGAGACTATCGGGCCGGGCATGATTACCGGCCCGCGAGCGAAACCCCGGCTCCGGAGTACGGGCCTGGCTATCCGCCGGGGTCAGGGCACGCCGCGCCCGGTACCGAATACGGTGGCGATGCCTGACAGCGACAGCCAAGCGCTTGACGACTACTCTGCCCGAGTCCTCGACGTGGTGGACGCGATCCCCGTCGGCCAGGTCATGTCCTATGGCGACATCGCCGAATACCTCGGGTCAGGCGGCCCGCGCCAGGTCGGCAGGGTGCTCGCTACCTACGGCGGCGGCGTCGCCTGGTGGCGGGTGATCCACTCCGACGGCACTCCGGCGCCAGGTCATGAGGCCGTGGCGCTCGCGCACTACCTGTCTGAAGGAACGCCGTTGCGATCGGCCCGCCCGCCGGTTCGGGTGGACATGCGCAACGCCCGGTGGGCCGGCCGCTAGCGGCCGGCCCGCGCCATCCCCCGCGCTCCGCCCGCGCGCCCGCAGCGCCCGCAGGGTGCGGCCACCCGTTTCGCCCGCCGAATGTCAGTGCCTCGTGCTGAAATTCAATCCTGATGAACGGTTACCGGCTCGTGCGGCGCTCCGCGGACGGCGCGGCCAGCGCCATGCCGCCGCGCCTCGACGCGGCGCAGCGTACCGTGGTCGACCACAGCGGCGGCCCCCTGCTGGTGCTGGCGGGTCCAGGCACCGGCAAGACGACGACGATCGTCGAGGCAGTGGCTGAGCGGATCGAACGGCGCGGCATCGACCCGTCTCGCATCCTCGTCCTGACGTTCAGCAGGAAGGCGGCGGGCGAACTCCGCGACCGCATCACGGCCCGGCTGCGCCGCACCACGTCGGAGCCGCTCGCGCTCACCTTCCATAGCTACGCGTACGCCCTGGTCAGAAGGGAGTTCGTGGTCGCGGGGGACGAGCCGCCCCGGCTGCTTTCCGCCCCTGAGCAACTCCTGGAGATACGGCGGATGCTGCGCGGCGAGCTGGCTGACGGGGCACCCGGCTGGCCAGAGCGGCTGAAGCCCGCGCTCGCCACCCGAGGCTTCGCCGAGGAGTTGCGCGACGTGCTTATGCGCGCCGCCGAGCGCGGGCTCGACGGCAAGGCCCTGCGCCAGCTCGGCAGGCGGTGCAGGCGCGATGACTGGGTCGCGGCGGGCGGGTTCCTCGACCGCTATTCGGCTCGCTTCGACCTGGCGCCGGTGCCCGCCTACGACTACGCCGAGATCGTGCGGATCGCCGCCGGGTTGCTCAGCAGGCACGCGACACGTCAGCGCGAGCGCGACGCCTACGACGCGGTGTTCGTCGACGAATACCAGGACAGCGACCCGGCCCAAGAATCGCTGCTGCTCGCGCTCGCCGGGGACGGCAGGGACCTGGTGGCCGTGGGCGATCCCGACCAGTCGATTTACGCATTCCGCGGCGCCGACGTGCGGGCCCTGACCGGGTTTCCTGACAAGTTCCGCACGCCGGACGGCTCGCCCGCGCCGGTAGTCGCGCTGCGAACGTGCCGTCGCAGCGGAGCGGCGCTGCTCAGCGCGTCCCGCCGGATCGCCCGCCGCCTGCCGGCCGCCCCGGGCGCCGGCGTGCCTGACGCCGCCACCTCGCCGCATCGCCGTCTGCTCCCGCTTCCTGACGCGCCGTCCGGCGAGGTGCGGATCCTGGTGGCCGACACCCAGACCCAGGAGGCGGCCCTGGTCGCGGACACCCTGCGCCGGGCACATCTGGCCGACGGAGTGCCCTGGCAGCGGATGGCGGTGCTCGTCCGCTCGGCTCAGCGGCAGTTTCCCGTGCTGAGGCGCGCGCTCGCGACCGCGGGGATCCCAGTGACCGTCGCGGGCGACGAGCTGCCGCTGCCCGACGAGCCTGGGGTGCGCCCGCTGCTCACGCTGCTGCGCTGCGCCCTGGATCCGGCCGCGCTCGACGAGGAGACCGCCGCCGAGCTGCTCACTGGCCCGCTCGGGCAGACCGACACCCTCGGGCTGCGCAGGCTGCGCCGGGCGCTAACCGGCACGCCTCTCGCCGAGGCGCTCGCTGCTCCCGAGACGCTCAGCCTGGTCAGCGACCGCGTCGCCGGCCCGGCCCGCCGGGTGGCCGGCCTGCTCCAGACGGCGAAACAGTCGATCGCGAGCGGCGCCGCCGCCGAGGACGTGCTCTGGGCGGTCTGGCATGCGTCCCGCCTCGCCGAGCGATTGGAACGGCAGGCCGAGCACGACCCCGCGGCCGACAGGGACCTGGACGCGGTGCTCGCGCTGTTCGAGGCCGCCGCGCGGTTCTGCGACCACCTTCCGCCCGGCAGTCCCGCGCTTTTCCTTGAGAGCCTGGCCGGTCAGGAGATCGCAGGCGATTCGCTCGCCGAGCAGGGGGTGCGCGAGGAATGCGTCCGCGTGCTCACCGCGCACCGGTCCAAAGGCCTGGAATGGGACGTGGTGGTGGTCGCGGGCGTGCAGGAGGACGTATGGCCGGACCTGCGGCTGCGCGGCTCGCTGCTGGGCGCCGACGAGCTCGCCGAGGCCGCGGGTCCTGACGGGGGATCGCCGCGGAACAACGACGTCGCCGCCGCCACGCTCGCCGCGAAGCTGCTCGCGGAGGAGCGGAGGCTGTTCTACGTCGCGGCCACCCGGGCCAGGCGCCTTCTCGTGGTGACCGCCGCGGGCGGCGACGAGGCGGACCAGCGCCCCTCGCGGTTCCTGGCCGAACTCGCGGGCGATGCGGTGGAGATCCAGCGGGTCGGCGCGACCACCCGCTGGCTATCGCTGCCGGTGCTCGTCGCGGACCTGCGGCGGGTCGCCGCGGACCCGTCCAGGCCGTTGCAGCTGCGCCAGGCCGCGGCCGGGCAGCTGGCCCGGCTAGCGGACGCGGGCGTGCGCGGCGCGGACCCCCGGGAGTGGTACACGCTGACTAGGCTGTCAGACGACGGCCCTATCGTCGATCCGGGAGACCGGGTACGGCTGTCCCCGTCGCAGGTGGAGTCCTTCGCCCGCTGCGGGCTGCGCTGGCTGCTCGAGTCGGCGGCTGGTGCGGGAAGGTCCGATGTCCTGCGCCACCTGGGCACCGTGATACACGCCGCGGCCGTTCTCATTTCCGAGGGCGCTTCCGAACGGGCCGTGGCCGCTCGCATCGACGACATCTGGCACCACCTCGACTTCGGGAGCGTCTGGTATGGCGGGCGCCAGCGTGAACTTGCTGAACGCATGGTGCGGAAGTTCCTCGAGTGGCACGAGTCCAACCCGCGTGAACTGCTGGCGACCGAGCAGACGCTCCGGGTCAGGGTAGGCCAGGTCGAGATCACCGGCCGGGTCGACCGACTTGAGCGTGACGAGCGGGACATGGGCGTGATCGTGGATCTGAAGACCGGGTCGACCGCGCCACGGGACGACGAGCTTGAGCGGCACCCGCAGCTGGGCGTCTACCAGCTGGCGGTGCTGCTCGGGGCGTTCGAGCGGCTGGGCGTCACAGAGCCGGGCGGAGCGGAGCTTGTCCAGCTGGGGAAGGCGGGATTCACTGCCAGGGCTAAGGTTCAGCGCCAGCACGCGCTGTCCGACGATCCGGATCCCGGCTGGGCGAAAGACCTGGTAGACGCGGTGGCTTCCGGGATGGCAGGCCCTGTCTTCGAGGCGCGGGTCAACCCGGGCTGCCGGACCTGCCCGGTCGCCGCCTGCTGCCCGGTGCACCCGGACGGCGCGCAAGTCGGCCAGTAGGGCGGCGCGTCGCCGCACCTCAGGCGGGGCGCCGGCCGTAAGGGACTCTTACTGCCCGGTACATTAACGGCAGGAGGTATCCATTCGTGGAGCATGTGACGAGCCGGCCACCGGCTTCTCAAGCTGACCGGCACGCCTGGGCTGAGCCAGGGCTGGAGGACCTCGGCGGGGGCTTGTACCGTATTCCGCTGCCACTTCCGGGGGACGCGCTGACGGCGGTTAACGTCTACGCGATCGCGGGCGACGACGGCGTGGACCTGATCGACGCGGGGATGGCGCTGGCCCAGGCCCGGGAGCGGCTTACCGGGGCGCTCGGCGAGCTCGGGTTCGGGCTGGGCGACATCAGGAACTTCTTCATCACGCACATCCATCAGGACCACTACACGCTCGCCGTCGAGCTGCGCACCACGCTGCGCGGGCAGATCGCGCTCGGCGAGGGTGAGCGGGTCAACATGGCGGCCATCAGGGAGGTCGCCGCAGGGCGGCACGAGCCGGGCTTCATCGAGATGCTGCCCAGGATGGGCGCGGCGGAGCTGGCCGACCACATACGGCGGCTGGGGCCGCGGCCCGCCGACATCCTGCCGCGCCTCGACTGGTCCGATCCGGACCATTGGATGGCCGACGGCGCCCTGCTCGACTTGCGCTCGCGCACGTTGCGGGTGATCCACACGCCAGGGCACACGCAGGGCCACGTCGTCTTCCACGATGAGGCCGGCGCCGCGCTGTTCGCCGGTGACCATGTGCTTCCGCACATCACGCCGTCCATCGGGTTCCAGCCGGCGATCACCCGGACGGCGCTGACCGACTACCTCGGCTCACTGCGGCTGATGCTGGAACTGCCCGACACCCGGCTGCTGCCCGCGCACGGCCCGGTCTGCGAAAGCACGCACGACCGGGTGAACGACTTGCTCGCCCATCACGAGACCCGGCTCGACCAGACCAGGGAGGCGGCGAGCGGCGAGCCCGTCACGGCTTTCCAGGCCGCCAGCGCGATCCCGTGGACTCGCAGGCACCGCAAGTTCGCCGACCTCGACTCGATGAGCCAGCTGCTCGCCGTCGGCGAGACGGCCGCCCACCTGGAAGTCCTCGTCGTCCGAGGTCAGCTCGCCCGGCACACCTCCCCCGAAGGCGTCGACACATACGCAGTCCCCGCCCCCGCGGCCCCAGCCGCCTCCGAGTAATCCGTCCGCGGCTTACCCCCGGGCAGCCCCGTCCGCGGGGGAGTGTCCCGCGAATCGCGCACCAGCTACCCATCCGGCCCCACTCGCCCCAAAGGCCGATCCGCCGACATTACGTGGGATCGAAATGGTCGCCTGGACCACCATTTCGATCCCACGTCTTCACCTTCCTGCCGCAGGCGGCGGAATGTCGGTGGGGTCTGGTGGAATGGGGCGGTGGCTGCAGCGGACGAGCGAGACTGGCCGGGCATCAGGTACAGCCCAGCGCAGTTGGCGCGCGTGCTGCGCATACCCGAGCCGACGCCGGAGCAGGTGGCCGTGATCAGTGCGCCGCTCGGGCCGGTCGCGGTGATCGCCGGCGCCGGGTCTGGCAAGAGCGAGACGATGGCGGCACGGCTGGTGTGGCTGGTCGCCAATGGGATGGTGCGTCCGGACCGGGTGCTTGGCCTGACGTTCACCAGGAAGGCCGCCGCCGAGCTCGCCGATCGCGTCCGGTCCCGGCTCGACCGGCTGCGCCGCGCCCAGCTAGCCGGGACTTCGCGGGCGGCGGCTGCGGACGAGGCGGACAGCGCCGAGGACGTGTGGGCGGGCGAGCCCGTGATCAGCACCTACCACGCGTACGCCGGGCGGCTGGTCAGCGATCACGCCCTGCGGGAGGGGCTCGAGCCGTCCATGCGGCTGATCACGCCCGCCCTGTCGTGGCAGCTCGCCGCGTCGATCGTCGCGGCGTACGACGGGCCGATGGGCGAGATCGGGTGGACCCCGCAGACGGTCACCGCGGCGGTGCTGCAGCTATCCGGCGACCTCGCCGAGCACTTGCGCGAGCCTTCCGACGTGGCGGACGTGGGGGAGTGGCTCGCCGCGCGCCAGGCGGCGCTGCCGGGCCGGCCACCCGCCGCGGTTCGCCGGATCATCGCGTCGCAGCGCGCCCGCGAGCAGCTGCTGCCGCTGGTCAGCAGGTACGCGGCGGCGAAGGCTGCCCGGGAGGTGCTCGACCACGGCGACCAGGTCGCGCTCGCGGCGCGGATCGCGTCGCGCCACCCCGAGGTCGGGGCCGCGGAGCGCGGCAGGTACCTGGCGGTGCTGCTCGATGAGTATCAGGACACAAGCCACGCGCAGCTCGTGCTGCTGCGTGCTCTTTTCGGCGGCGGGCACCCGGTGACCGCGGTGGGCGACCCGTGCCAGTCGATCTACGGATGGCGCGGCGCAAGCGCCGGTAACCTGCGGCGGTTCGCCACGGATTTTCCCGGCCGCTCAGGGTCGGAAGCACCGGTGCGCCAGCTCTCCACCAGCTTCCGCAACGCCGGCCGGGTGCTCGAAGCGGCCGCCGTGCTCCAGGCCTCGCTGCGGGCCGAGGCGCCGGACGTCCCGGTGCTGGTGCCCGCCCCTGACCGCAACGACAGGGGTGAGGTCTGCTGCGCGCTGCTGCCCACCGTGGACGACGAGGCGATGTGGGTGGCGGAGCAGGTCGCGACGATGCTCGCGCTGCCGCCTGGATCGGCGCCCGACGGCCAGCCGTGGCCGGACGGCAGGGCCGCCGGGGTACGGCCGTCCGACGTCGCGGTGCTGTGCCGCAAACGCTCCCAGTTCGTCGCGCTGCGCCGGGCTCTCGAGGAGCGTGCCCTTCCGGTCGAGGTCGTCGGGCTCGGCGGCCTGCTCAGCGTGCCCGAGGTGCAGGACGTGGTGGCGACGCTGCGGATCCTGCATGACGCCGCGGCGTCAGACGCGCTCGCCCGGCTGCTGACCGGGCCGCGGTGGCGGATCGGCCCGCGCGACCTCGTGGCGCTTGGTCGGCGCGCCCGTGACCTGGCCCGCGGCGTCGATGACGGGCAGCGCGTCGTGCGCGCCGAGCAGTCGGCGCCAAGGTCTGCGGCGCCCACCGCCGAGGACGACTCAGGGACTTCCCAGCTCGCGCTCTGGATCGACACGGACGGCGGCGAAATGTTCCTGGTTTCTGCACCTATAGCAGCGGCAACCGGGGACAAATCATCGGTGGCGGCGCGGGCGGTCGCACCGCGGGCGGGCGACGAAGACGCCGCCGACGCGATCGCGGAGGCGATCACCGACTTGACGGCGGAGACCGGCTCACTGGTCGAGGCGCTCGACGATCTCGGTGACCCGGCCGGCTACTCCGCGGCCGGGTACACCCGAATGCGCGCGCTGGCCGCGCAGACCCGGCGGCTGCGCGAACACGTTGGGCGGCCGCTCGCCGACCTCATCGCGGAAGTCGAGCGCACGCTCAGCCTGGACATCGAGGTCGCCGCCCGCCCGGCCGGCGACCTCACCGCGGCGCGGGCCGACCTGGACGCGTTCACCGATGTGGCCGCGACCTTCGCGGGCGACCAGCCGGAGCCAACGCTCGGCGCGTTCATCGCCTACCTGGCCGCGGCGCAGCAAGAGGAGTTCGGCCTGGAAACCGGCCGGGTCGGCGAAGCGGACACCGTCAAGTTGCTCACGGTGCACGCCGCCAAGGGACTGCAATGGCCGGCCATCTTCGTCCCCGGGCTAGCCGCGGGCGACCGCGCGCAGGTGTTCCCGGCACGGCCGCGGGTCTCCACGAAATGGACCGACAACCCGCGGCTGATCCCGTTCAGCCTGCGCGGCGACGTCGCCGACCTGCCCGCGCTCGGCGGGCTTGACGCGGCATCGCTGACCGCGTTCGTCAGCGCGTGCGGCGCGCGCGACTTGGCCGAGGAGCGGCGGCTCGCATATGTGGCAGCTACCAGGGCCGCGTTCTGGCTGGGCTGCTCGGGTTACTGGTGGGGCGAAGGGACCGCGCCGCTCGGGCCTTCCGTCTTCCTCGCCGAGGTACGCGCTGCCTGCGAGGCCGGCGCGGGACGTGTGCGCGGCTGGGCGGCCGAGCCAGCCGAAGACGACGAGAACCCGCTGCTCGCGGACGTCGACGTGGCGGACTGGCCGGCGACGGCGGCGGGACGGCACTACGAAGCGGTCAGCGAGGCCGCCCGCCTAGTCGAGGCCGCCCGCCACGAGTCCTCTCGCGAGTCGAAGGGCCGCCGTGCCGTCTGGACTGAGGAGCGAGGGAGCGAAGCGACCGAGCGACGAGGGAAGACGGCGCGCGAAGGCGGCCCGGAGACGAGCGAGATTAGCAGAGCTTGGGAGCTGGACGCTGGGCTGCTTCTCGCCGAGCGTGAGCGGCAACTGCGCCGGGGCCACGGGCCTGTGCCAGTGCCGTTGCCTGACCGGCTGTCGGTTTCCGCGCTTGTCGCGCTGGCCCGTGACCCGGACGAGCTGGCCCGTCAGGTTCGCCGCCCGATGCCACGGCCGCCGGCCAGGCAGGCGCGCCGTGGTACGGAGTTCCACCGCTGGCTGGAGGAGCGGTTCGGCCAGCAGCGGCTGATCGGCGATGACGAGTTGTTCACCGATCCCGATGAGTCCGACGACGCGCTGCTCGAACTGCGGGCGCGCTTCGAGGCGGGCGCGTGGGGTGGCCGCTGGCCACGCGAAGTCGAGGTGCCCTTCGACATGCTCATCGGTGACAGGCAGGTGCGCGGCCGGATCGACGCGGTGTTCGCGGACGCTGACGGCTGGTTCGACGTGGTCGACTGGAAGACCGGGCAGCCGCCGCGCACCGCGGCGGAGAAGGAAGCCGTGGCGGTGCAGCTAGCCGCCTACCGGCTGGCCTGGGCCGCGCTCGGCGGCGTGCCAGTTGACCGGGTGCGGGCAGCGTTCTACTACGTGCGCTTCGACCTGACCGTCCGTCCCGCTGACTTGCTGGACGAGGCCGGGCTCGTGGCGCTGATCGACCGGGTGCCGGTGGCGGGCGAGCCGGCACCCGGCCAGGAGCAGGAGCGCGTGGCGCCGGGCTAGCGGAAAAGGCTGTCCACGTAGTCCGCGCCGATGCCGACCTTGTCGTAGTGGTCGCGGCAGAGCTTGATGTAGTCGAAGACGTCGAACGTGCCGTTCTGCTGGCCGTTCTCATCCAGCCAGATCAGCGGGCCGGTCACGTTGAAGGTGACCATCATCGGCTCGTCCGACTCGTAGGCGACGAGCGTGTGGGCCTCACCTGGCGCCTCGTAGATCCAGTCGCCCTTGGTGGCCACCCACTCGTGCTCCAGGTATCCCCACTTGCCTGAGATCGTGTAGGCGAAGACCTGCTGCGGGTGGTAATGCCGGTTTACCAGTCCCGCGCCCGTGCTCATCAGGATGTCGCACCAGCGGTTCTGGCTAGGGGAGATGAACAGCGGCCGGCTTCCGACGGTCGGCGACAGCGGAGCGTACCAGCGCGTGTCCAGCGTGGCCGCGTCGTGGATATATGCCTCGGGCGCCGCGCCGGGCCGGAATACCTCGGCGACTGGCTTCAGATCCCGCCAGAACTCATTGGCCATGGGTGGTCCCTTTCGTATACGCATGTCGTACACGCACCAGCCTTGCGTGCCTGGGGCGCAGCGGGCAATAGCCGCTGGCGGCGGGTCCCGCCCGTTGTAGCCGAAACCCAAACCGCCCGCGATCCGTGCTGCGCGCGCCCCTCCGTCGTCACGCATACGACGTCAAAATTCGCAGATGACGCACATCCGCTAAAACGACGATCATCTTGCTACCATGATATACATGACGGCAGCAGTGACAGAGTCGGTGCCGGTCCGCAGGGTGCCGATCAGGGAACTCCAGCAGCACGCGGCCCGCGTCATCAGCGAACTGGCGGAGGCCGAGGAAACGGCGGAGATCACCAGCCGGGGGCGCGTGATAGCCCGGCTCATCCCGCTGTCACCAGCCGAGCGCGCGCTGGCGGAAATGATCGAACGCGGCGAGGTCATCCCGGCGAAGAATCCGGCCGGCCTCACTGGCTGGAAACCGCTCCCGCCCAGGGAGGACGGCGTATCGCTCTCCGACGTCCTGATCGCCATGCGGGACGAGGAGCGCGGGTGATCTATTTCGACACCTGCACCCTGCTGAAGCTGATCCGCGCGGACGCCCAGAGCCCGGCGCTCGCGGCGTTCATCGACGCGCGAGAGGGCACGCGGTGGTTCTCGTCCGAGCTCGCCAAGGCGGAGCTCGCAAGGGCGGTCCGCCGGATCAATCATGACAGCCAAGGCAGGCTAATCGATGGCCGCAAGCTGCGCGCGGAACTCGATTACGCCGAAGGCCTGTGGGCGAGGCTCGACCTCATCGCTGTGAGCACCCGCGTGCTCGGCGACGCCGCCGCGATAGAGCAGCCATTTCTGCGGACTCTCGACGCGATACACCTGGCGTCCGCCATGGCGATGCGCACGAGCCTGTCGGCCTTCGTCACGTATGACAAGCGGCTCGCCGCCGCGGCAGGGGAAGCGGGGCTGCCGGTGCGGTCCCCCAGTTGACCGGGTGACCTTGGTGACCCCGGTGACCTGGGCAACACAGAGCGTGCGCTACCCGGGTAAGGGGCTGGCCGGACGCGATGGGCTACTCTGGCGAACGCCCAGACGATTAGGGAGCCGAGGTCATGAACGCGACGCCGTCAGAGAGCACGCAGCCTACCTACGCCGCCGCCGGGGTGGACGAGGAGCGCGAGCAGGTCGCGTTTGCCCGCGTGATGCGCCCGTGGCTGGCCCGCACCAAGGTGCGGTCCCCGCTGGTCACGTCGATCACCGGGCTGGCCAGCGGGTACTTCGCGACGCTCATGCACCTGCCGCCGGGGCCGCCACTGGCCCTGACCACCGACGGGGTGGGCACGAAGATCCTGCTCGCTCGCGAGGCGAACAGGTGGGAGCCGATCGGCATTGACTGCGTGGCAAACAACGTCAACGACCTGATCTGCGTCGGCGCGGTGCCGCTCGCGCTGCTCGACTACATGGCGATCGACCGGGTCGATGAGGGCGTCCTGGACGAGATCGCCCGCGGCCTGTTCCTTGGCGCGGAACTGGCCGGCATCGCCATCCCGGGCGGCGAGATCGCGCAGATCGGAGACATGCTCGCGGAGTCGGTCGGCGGCGGTCCGATGCTCGACCTGGTGGGCACCGCGATCGGGGCGCTGCCACCGCTGCCCGTACCGCCGCGCGCGCCGACGCAGGCGCCGCAGCAGCCGGGGCTCAGCGAGGCCTCCGGGCAACTGCTCGGCAGTCAGCAGGCCTGGCGGCAGCCGGTGGACGGCAGCGCCGTGCGGCCGGGGGACGTCGTGATCGGGCTGCCCAGCTCCGGGCTGCACAGCAACGGCTATTCGCTGGCCAGGCACGCGCTGTTCCGCAAGGGCGGAATGGGGCTGTCTGACTTCGTGCCGGGCACGGGACGCCGGCTGGCAGACGCGCTGCTGCAGCCGACCCGGGTGTACGTGAAGGCCGCGGAGGCGCTGTGGGCGGCGGGCGTCACCCCGCACGGCATGGCGCACATCTCGGGCGGCGGGATGCTCAACCTCGCAAGGCTCGCCGCGGACGTGTCCTATGAGCTGGACGCGATGGTGTCCGCGCCGGAGATCTTCGCGCTGATCGCGGAGCGCGGCCAGATTGCCCCGGCCACCATGTACGCCACGTTCAACATGGGGCTGGGGTTCTGCGTCGTGGTGTCGAAATCCGACCAGCAGGCAGCGCTCGCCGCGCTGAAGGACGTGGGCGAGGACGCGGTCCGCGTCGGCTGGGTGACAGGCCGTCCCGGCAGGACGGTGTCCATTCCGTCCGCCGGGCTGGTCGGCAAGGGTGACGCCTTTGAACCTGTACGTTAGGTTCCATGGACGTTCGGGAGTTTGTGGCGGCGAACGCCGCCGAGTTTTCCCACGCGCTGCGCCAGTGGCTGGCGATCCCTTCGGTTTCCGCCGATCCCGCGCGGCACGGTGACGTGCGCCGGTCGGCCGAATGGCTGGCCGACTACCTCCGTCAGTCCGGCTTTCCTGTCGCGGAGGTCTGGGAGACCAAGGGCCTGCCCGCCGTCTACGCGCACTGGCCCGCGGCCGACGACAAGGCGCCGCGGGTGCTGGTCTACGGCCACCATGACGTGCAGCCGGCGGACCTGGCCGACGGGTGGGACTACATGCCGTTCGAGCCCGCCGAGCGTGACGGCAAGATCTTCGGCCGCGGCGCCTCAGACGACAAGGGCCAGGTGCTGTTCCACGCGCTCGGCCTGCGTGCCTGCCTGGCGGCCTCCGGCGCGACGGCGCCGCCCGTGTCGATCACGATGCTGATCGAGGGCGAAGAGGAGTCAGGCTCGCCGAACTTCGCCGCGCTGCTAGCCGAGCGCAGGGATGAGCTCAGTCCCGACGTGATCGTGATCAGCGACACCACGATGTGGGCGACGGACGTCCCCTCGATCTGCACCGGCATGCGGGGCCTGGCGGAAGCCGAGATCACCGTGACCGGCCCCACGCGCGACTTGCACTCCGGCTCGTTCGGCGGCGGCGTGCCGAACCCGGCGCACGCCCTGGCGCGACTGCTGGCCGGGCTGCACGACGACGACGGCCGGGTGACGCTGCCCGGCTTCTACGATGACGTGCTGCCGCTTTCCGATCAGGAGCGGGACCTGCTCGCGAAGCTGCCTTTCGACGAGGCGAGCTGGCTGGCGGACGCGGGCGACAGCGGAGCGGCGTACGGCGAGGCGGGCTTCACCACGCTTGAGCGGATCTGGGCCCGCCCGACCGCGGAGGTCAACGGCGTCTGGGGCGGGCACACCGGCCCGGGCCCGAAGACGATTATCCCGCGTGCGGCGCACGCCAAGGTCTCGTTCAGGCTGGTCGCCGACCAGGAGCCGGCCGCCGTGATCGCTTCCCTGCGCAAGTTCATCAATTCTTTTACTCCGAACGGTCTCGAGGTCTGCGTCACCGCCGGACCCGGAGTACGCCCGTGCCGGTCGGCCATCGACTCCCCAGCTGTGGCGGCGGCACGCCGGGCCATGGAGCGGGCGTTCGGCCGGGAGGTGCTTTTCACCAAGGAAGGCGGCAGCGGCCCCGAGGCGGACCTGGCCGACATCCTGGCCGCGCCGCTCGTCTTCGTGGCCGTTGGCCTTGACGCGGACCGCATACACGCCCCCAATGAATACGTGGACCTATCCCGGCTGCTCAGCGGCGCCGAAACGGTCGCCTACCTGTGGGAGGAACTCGCGGGAAATAGAGCGGGCACGGGTTCCCGTTGAGCGTCCACGGCACGGACCAGTTCGACTACGGGCCTTTGGGCAGGCTCGCGCTTTCGCGGTCCACGGTGGACCGGGCGACCGAACGGCGGATGGACACCGCGTGGGTGGCGGCCGCGTGGGCCGACCCGCGTACGCGGGTCCTCGTCGTCCACGACTCCCAGGCGCTGGTCCGCTCTGCCGGGGACCAGTTCGAGCTGGTGCTGGTGTCGTCGGCCGACGCACCGGAAGGCACCAGGTTCCTGCTCGGTGTCGACGACGAGGACGTGGCCTACTTCGGCGTGAGCGCGGTGCTTGGGACAGAAGCCACCGTCCGTTCGGCGGACAAGGGAGTCAAGCCAATGGCGCTGCGGCAGGTTGGCGCGGTGATCAGCGACCGGGACGCGGGGTTGATGACTCACGCGGTGGCGCTCGCGTACTGGCATGACACGCACAACCACTGCCCGCGGTGCGGCACCCCGACCGTGCCCGCGCCGGCCGGGCACCTGACCACCTGCCCCGCCGACGGCACCGAGCACTTCCCGCGCCTCGACCCAGCGGTGATCATGCTGGTCACCGACCCGGAGGACCGGTGCCTGCTGGCCAGGAACGCGTCGTGGCCGCCGCGCAGGATGTCGGTCCTCGCGGGCTTCGTCGAGCCAGGGGAGTCCGTCGAGCAGGCGGTCGCGCGCGAGGTCTACGAGGAGACCGCGATCACGGTCGGGCAGATCCGCTACCTGGGCAGCCAGCCGTGGCCGATGCCGCGCAGCCTGATGCTCGGGTTCCAGGCGGTCGCCGCGGGCGGGCAGGACATCGTCGTGGACAAGGAGGAGATCGGCGAGGCGCAGTGGTTCAGCCGCGCCGAACTGCGCGCGAGCATCGACGAGGGCGAACTCGCGATCGCGCCGTCGTCGTCGATCGCCAGGCGGCTGATCGAGTTCTGGTACGGCGGAGAGCTCCCCGACGGGCCGGGTGGCCCCGGCGCCTTCGCCCCACCGCCGGCCCGGTAGGGCTTCGGCGTTCACGCTTGTTTCTCAGGTCTGTTACCAGATTTTCTTGACAAAATCGACCTGCTTACTAGGCTATAGTGTAATCCGAGCGTGACGGAGGTGGCGCGGAGTGGCGGGCGAGCAAGGGACCCTGCTCGCGGTGGTCCCGATCCCGGGAACCGGGACGTCGCTTGCGATTGTCGGCTACCCGGTGACAGCCCCGGCCGCCACCGGCGACGCGCCCGCGGAGCCCACCACGCCGGACGGCGCGGACGGCCGGTCCGGGCTGCTGCTCGACCGTGAGCAACGCCGCGTCTGGGTGGACGGGCGCGAGGTTACCCTGACGTTCCAGGAGTTCGAACTGCTCGCCTTCCTCAGCGCCCACCCGGCCACCGTGTTCAGCCGCGCCGACCTGGTGCGGCGGGTCTGGCAGCGCGACTTCGCCGCGGACAGCCGGACGGTCGATGTCCACGTCAGCCGGCTGCGGCACAAGCTGGGCCCGGCCTACGGCAGGTACCTGGTCACCGAATACCGCGTCGGCTACCAGTTTCGGCTCGCGGGCGAGCGCGTGTCAGCCGCTAACGTCAGGGCCGGCCTTGGTGATGGTAATGCGCAGCAGGACCCGCTTCTCTGACTCCATCGCGGCACGGTATTCGTCCCAGTCGGGGTGCTCGCCTGAGATGCGGCGGTAGTAGTCGACGAGGCCGTCCATCGCCTCGGGCAGTTCCACGATGTCCGCCGTGCCCTCGATCTGCACCCACTGGCCGAAGAACTTGTCGGGCAGCACGCACAGCCACACTCTCGGGTCACGGCGAATGTGGCGGACCTTGTACGCGGTCTGCCTGGTGCTGATTACCGCGTGACCCGCGTCGTCGACGCCGACTGTCACCGGCGATAGCTGCGGCGTCCCGTCGCTTTTGAGCGTGCTGAGCACCGCGTGATGCTGCGTGCGGACGAATTCGAGCGCTGCGTCAGAGTCCATGGCTACATCCTCGCAGCAGCGGTGTTAGCGCGCGGGGCGTGGCCCTTGCGGGTTAGCAGCGCGATGAGCGCGCCGGCGACGGCGACCACGCAGGCGGTCAGGAACGACGCGGTCATGCCGCTGATGAAGGCGGAGTGAGTGACGTCCGCGATCGCTGCGGCGGCCTGCGCCGGGGTGCCCTTCTGGACCGGCGCGACGCCGACCGTCGCCAGGCTCTTGACGGTGCCGAGCTGCGCCGGGTTCAGCGCGGGCAGATGCGCGGCGGCCCATTTCGCGGGCAGCTGGCTGGCTACCTTCCCGGCCATGACCGCGCCGAGCACCGAGGTGCCGATCGTGCCGCCGACCTGCATCGCGGTGGACTGCAAGCCGCCGGCGACGCCGGCCATTTCCACCGCGGCGTTGCCGACGATCACCTCGGTGGCGCCGACCATGACAGGACTGAGCCCGAGGCCGAGAACGGCGAACCAGACGATCGTGTCGTTCAGGCTTGAGGCCAGCCCGACGCGGGACAGCCCGAACAGCCCGACCGCCGCGAGCAGCATGCCGGCGACCATCGGGATCCGCGGCCCGACTCGCGTGATCAGCTGCCCGGCGAGGGGCGCGCCCACGATCATCATCCCGGTCAGCGGCAGCAGCCGCACCCCGGTTGCGACCGCGTCGAGCCCGTGCACGTTCTCCATGTAGAACGTCATGAAGAACATCGCCCCGAACAGCGCGAACATCAGCGTCAGGACCAGGACCGTGCCGGCCGACAGCGGGACCGAGCGGAACAGCCGCAGCGGCAGCAGTGGCTCCTTGGCTCGTGCCTCGCGGAGCACGAACGCGACCAGGGCGACGACGGCGCCGCCGAAGAACGCGATCGTCGCGCCGCTGGTCCAGCCGTAGTCAGGCGCTTTGATCAGGCCCCACACGAGCAGGAACAGGAACCCGCTCAGCAGGCCGATGCCGGGGATGTCGAACGAGCGTGCGGCCGGAGAAGGCCGCGTCTCGCGCAGCACGAGCAGGCCCATGGTCAGCGCGATCACCCCGACGGGGATGTTGATGTAGAAGCAGGATTCCCAGTTCAGGTGCTGCACGAGCAGACCGCCGACGATGGGGCCGGCCGCGGTTGACGCGCCGATCACCGCTCCCCAGACGCCGATGGCGCCGTTCAGCTTCTCGATGGGGAAGGTCTCGCGCAGCAGCGCGAGCGCGGTCGGCTGCAGCATGGCACCGAATACGCCCTGCAGCACGCGGAACGCGATGATCAGCGAAATGCTGCTCGCGATCGTGCCTGACAGGCCCACGGCGGCCGAGGTCGCGGCGAAACCTACGATGCCGGTGAGGAAGACTTTCTTGTGGCCGAACCGGTCACCGATCTTGCCGATCGCGATCAGCGTGACCGCGAGGGCGAGCAGATAGCCGTTCGTCACCCACTGGATGTCCGCGAGGGACGCGCCCAGGCGTGACTGGATCGCCGGGTTGGCGACGGCGACGATCGTGCCGTCGAGGGCGACCATCATGACGCCGAGCGCGGCGGCGAGCAGCGTCAGTCTTGGGCTGCCGCGCATGCCCGCGCGCACGCGGTCGCGCTTCGCGGGCTTGGTGCCGGCGTGCTGGGCGATGGCGATTTCGGCCTGGTGGGTCACTTCCATGCTCCTCGTGGGACTCGTCACTGCGGTCTACATTATGTCAGTCAATGACAGTTTTCAAGTCATGTCATCTGACACCAAGTGACGTTGGGGTAACCTGTATGTATGCAGGAGGTGTCGGTGGTGTCTGTGGCGGAGTCGCCGCGGCGCGAGCGGAAGAAGCGCCAGACGCGCGACGCACTCATCCATGAGGCGCTCAAGCTGTTCGACGCCAAGGGGTACGAGCAGACGGCGGTCCGCGAGATCACCGACGCGGTCGACGTCTCCGAGCGCACGTTCTTCCGGTACTTCGCGAACAAGGAAGACCTGGCGCTGTCGTTCGTCAGGGACACCAGCGACGCGCTGACGCGGGCACTCGCGGGCCGTCCCGCGGCCGAGGAACCGCTCACCGCGTTGCGTAACGCCTTCCGCGAGTCGCTTCTCGCGCTGACCGATGACGACGGCCACCACGTGGAGGAGTCGACATATCTGCTGGTGGTCAGGCTGATAGACAACACCCCCTCGCTGCTGGCGGCGCACCTTCGCTACCTGCACGACCATGACGACGATCTGGTCCGGGTGCTGGCCGAACGCGAAGGCGTGGACCCGGTCAGGGACCTGCGGCCGCGGATCGCTGCGTCGGTCTTCGGCGGCCTGGTCGTCACGGCGAACAGGGAATGGCGCACCGAGGGCGGTGGCAGCGTGGAACGGATGCTGGCCGTGTTCGACGCCTGCCTGGAACAGGTAGGCCCGGCGCTGGCCGGCCACTGGACCGCGACGTAGTCATCCACCTCCGTGGCGAGCACAGGAGACTGGTTCGAGACCGTGGCGGAGGCGCGCCGCCGGGCCAGACGGCGGCTGCCGAGGTCCGTCTTCCTCGCCCTGGAGGCCGGCGCCGAGGCGGGTGTCACCCGCGCCGACAACGTCGCGGCGTTCGGCGAGATCCGGTTCGCCCCGCCTCGGGTGGCAGATCTGCCCGCCATCCGCGACCTGCGCACGACCGTGCTCGGGGTGCCGATCGCGCTGCCGGTGATCGCCTCGCCGGTTGGGGCGCAGGCGGTGCACCCCCTCGGCGAGGTCGCCGTCGCCCAGGGCGCCAGGGACGCCGGCACCGCGCTGGGACTCAGCGAGTTCGCCAGCAAGCCGGTCGCGGAGGTGGCCCGGGCCAACCCCGGGCTCTTCTTCCAGGTGCACTGGTCCGCGGACCGCGAAACGCTGCTCGAACGGGCGGAGCGCGCGCGCGAGGGCGGTGCGGCGGCGCTTATCGTCACGCTCGACTGGTCGTTCCCCGGCGGACGCGACTGGGGCAGTCCCGCCATACCGGAGAAAATGGACCTGCGGGCGCTCCTGCGGTTCGCCCCGCAGGGCCTGGCCAGGCCCGGTTACCTGCTCGACTGGCTGCGACACGGCGGTCTGCCCGATCTCACCGTGCCCAACATGGCGCCGCCTGGCGGGCCAGCGCCCGGCTTCTTCGCCGCCTACCGCGACTGGATGACGGTGGAGCCGCCGACCTGGGGCGACATCGCCTGGCTCGGTGAGAAGTGGGGCGGGCCGTTCATGGTAAAGGGCGTGATGCGCGCCGACGACGCCCGGCGTGCCGTGGACGCGGGCGCGACGGCGCTCTCGGTGTCCAACCACGGCGGCAACAACCTCGACGGCACGCCGGCCTCGATCCGGGCACTCCCCGCGGTCGCGAAGGCCGTTGGCGGCCAGGCCGAGGTGCTGCTCGACGGCGGCATAAGGCGCGGCGGCGACGTGGTGAAGGCGCTCGCGCTCGGCGCCCGCGCGGTCATGATCGGCCGCGCCTGCCTGTGGGGCCTGGCGGCCGGCGGCCCGGCCGGCGTCCGCAACGTCTTCGAGGTGCTGCGCGCCGGAATCGACTCGGCGCTGCTAGCCCTCGGCCGGCCCTCGGTACACGACCTGACCCCCGCGGACGTGATCCTCCCCGCCGATTTCACCCGCGGCCTCGACTAACTATCAGGCGCCCGCCGTCGCTAACCGCTATGCGCTGCGTGGAGCCATGGCCAAGCTGGGTATGTTCTCAGGAGGGCTAGGGGGTCAGTATGGACGAGAGCCGGGCGCGAGCCCTGTTGCGCGCGGAGCGCGCCGAGGTAGCCGAATTGCTGCGAGAGGCAGACCATGCGGGGGAGTCTGAACGCGAGTCGGCGGACGGCCCGCAGGACTACGGCGATGCCGCCGAAGTGCTGACCGAGCAGGCCGAGGACGAGGCGATCGTCGACGACCTGCGCCAGCGCGCCGCCGCGATCGACCGGGCGCTCGGGCGCCTAGAGGCGGGCACATACGGACGCTCGGTGCTGAGCGGCAAGCCGATCCCCGACGAGCGACTCGAGGCCGACCCGGCCGCGGAACTAACAGTCGACGAGGCACGAGCTCAGCGCTAAGCCAGGCATCTCGAATACTGAGACACTGCCCGCACTTGGGATCTAAGTTGGGGCTTTTGCAGACTGTTTTGTCCCGTTTTGCGCCGCAACTTCGATCCTATGTGACCGAAGTCTTCGCGATCATGGCGGCGGCGGGCGGGGTTGGGTCACGGGGGC
>Ga0126381_100000526_pt1 | contig 41873 bp, 36 predicted proteins | sample PanSoiMetPlot_28_FD_96465 | JGI IMG/M metagenome (GOLD analysis project Ga0126381, IMG submission 96465) | Tropical forest soil microbial communities from Panama - MetaG Plot_28 | ecosystem: Environmental > Terrestrial > Soil > Tropical forest > Bulk soil | place: Panama | collected 2016-02-17 | reverse complement strand
CAGAACCACCTACCGCATCTCGTGCAACGAACTGTCGCCGAATTGTCACACGGCTCATCGTTAGGTGATACGGCCTGACACGAGTGCTCCGACTCTCCACCCATTGTTCTTTTTCTCCCATCCCTCTAAGCGCATTCGTCCATCGGATTGATGAATTCCTGACGCGACGAGTCCCAAAGCTTGTACTCGCCGGGCACTGTCGTGGTTAAACTAATCAGGCGCTTCTTCGCGGAAACGATATCTTCCACAGCTTCAACCCACACGACAGAGTTATCGGTTTTCTTGAAAATGTCATATTTGGGGTTCATGGACACCTCGCCAGGAGAGATGTGCGGAGATGCCGAAGATTAATTAGGTGCCAGCCGCTCTGTCAAGACCACAATGTCCTCTACACAGCTGTGCGTAGGGAGTAGCCAACTCGGGGACGGCAACTGGACGGGATGGCGCTGTCAATTCGTGCGAACAGCACAATTCTTAGGGGTGCTAGGGTCATCAGGGTATATCTATTTCCCATTGAGACGCCTAGAGTTATTTTTAAGGTGTCTAAATGGCCAGTTGGTGGTTGCGATGCGGTAATTGCGAATTGACCTTCGCTGAGTCCGTCATTGATAACACGATATGGAGTTTTCTCTTACCAGCTAAGCCAACTCTGCCAGTCGGTGGCAGCGACTTTGAATGTCCTCATTGTGGACGCAAAGCTATCTACGAGAGCAAAGATTACATCTATCACGCCTAGCTAAAGCGAATCATCTCCGAAACGAAGGGAAAAAACCGGGCGCTGGCGGTAAATACAGTTATCGTTTGCTTCGGCGTTAACACCAGGCGCAAGCGCATCGCGATATCGTCATGAGCATCCGTCAGCGAGTGAACGAATCAAGCGCGCACCTATAACTGTAGCGGGTACTTTCCTGACATCACCATAGCGGCTCAGTATGCGACGCAGGAATCCAGCCGCGCTTTCCTTTTCTGTTACGAACGAGCAACCAACCGTGCCTGGTATCTTGAACGACGACTTCCTCTCCACGCTGCACCGCCAATTCACGCGCCGAGTAATCGTGCAGTACCACTGCTTTCCCTTTCTCATGGGAGAGCATCTCTACTGGCATCCAACCTTCACGACCATCCGACGCCTTGCACCATTTCCAGCCAGGAAACTCATCATCTTCGCGTCCCACAGTGACAGTCTCGCCAGCAACAACCTGAAGCGGGTCGGCGTATTGGACTTTGTATTCGAGCTTTATTCGAACTCTATGGCCTGATTTGTTCATTGGGTCTATTTTATGAGCGTATTTCGAACGAACCAGACCAACCTTGTTGAACTGTTTCAGAAAGGCTTCTTTACCGATGATAAGCGGCGCACGAAGCACTCGGAAGGGGGGATTGGAGGGGAGCGATGCTGCCTAGGTGTAAGCGAATGGGAAGCTGAATTCTTGTGATTCAGCTCCCCATTCGGTATGTCCGTTGTCGTTTTTTGACCTTCAGCATGTCTCTGCAAACTTTCGTGACAAAGAACTCTACTCGACATAGCGGCAGAGCTACGGCTTAACGGACGTTGGCTGTAGCAGGAGCGCAATTTCGCTTCTCCCTTGCTCGCGTGCAATGCTCTTCTCATAGCCGGACTTCAATAGTTGCCGTCCGTGGGCTCCTCCCATCCAAATCTGAGAGAGGAAATTAGTCTTTCCGTAGCGATTGAAGACCAGCTCAGGGTCCTGATTTTCAGTCTTCGCTTCAACTGACACTGTCTGAACAATCATCGTCGCCTCGCCATCAACCTGGCGGAGGCGCTGAACTAGCTCTGTGCCACTGGACAGGCGCTCCACAACATACTCTCCGGCTGGCAGTGTGCGATTCCCATCCTGGAACGCAAAAGGAATCTTCACGGTCAACACGGTCTGCTGAGCGTAAGAGCTGCCGGTTACCACGACCGAAAGCAGCAACGCCGCGGCTACCAACAAAAGTTTCGTTTTCATGGGATTCCTCCTTTTCTTTCGATTTCCTTCCAACGGAGGTTGAAATTAACCTCCGTCAGTCCGTGACCGGATTGAAGTGATACTCACGGGCTAGCACCACTCTTGCGCGGATATTGCCAATCATCAATGCACAGCGAGTCAATTTTTAGTCATTTAGAGATAAAGCGCGGAAGACCAGAGCCTACAAGGATTAGTGCCATCAGAAATCGTCGACCACGAACAAGAGGATGTAGCACGAGCATAGAAGTTCTGGTTTAATTTTTACTCGGATGTTGATTTCTTCAACGCAATTGATGCTCGGCAATAAAGGTTGCGCTGATGCATTCCATAGAATCGAAGGGGAATCGCTGTACCTAGCGATGCTTGGGCAATTGGCGAGAGACGTGCAGCTATTTCACTTTGTCTTCAAACGCAGCCTTACTGGAACCGGGCTCGCAAGAGGGCAATATGAGCCTACAACTTTTCGTTCGAAATACTTCCGATGTCACAATTATTGACCTTCACGGAAGAGTGACAATTGGTCGTGCTAACGACCTCTTAGATAACAAACTTCGGCAGCTGATTGACGAAGGGAGCAGCAAAATTGTGCTCAATCTGACCGATATCAGCCAGATGGATTCGTCGAGTATCAGCAGCGTCGTACGGGCGTTCAAATCCCTCAAGCTTCGTGGTGGAAGTTTAAAGCTACTGCGACCACGTGGAAATGTGAAGCTGGTACTGGAGGCGGTACACTTGCTGGACGTAGTTCCTGCCACGGACGACGAGACACAGGCGATTGCTAGTTTTCAGTGAAGTGGAGGGGTTACTTAACTGTGAGAACGCCTATTCTATAAACTTTCTTCATTGCCCGTTATGCTCACCTTCGGCGGCGTTTGTGGCTGGAACGTTTGGCCTCTTTTCGCAAATGTCGCACACGATGCTGCGTTCGCCGAGATAGACTTCTTTGCCGCACTCCGCACAGCGCTTCAAGAACAGTTCAACACCGTCCATCATAAACGCTTTAGCTCGTTGAACCTTAGTGTTCTTCACCCGTTGTCCCGGCGGGCGAGTACAAACTGGCGTTGTGACACTGTGACTACTGCAACTTCGCATACTCCGCCTTCGCTTGCTTCAGGATAGGAATATCCGAGTCGGCGTCTTTCCAGAGCGTGAGGAAATCCTGATACGCGGCGCGGGCTTTGGCGGTGTCGCCTTGCAGGGCGTAGGCGCGGGCGAGTCCCAGCCGGGCCAGTGCGCCCCAGGGGAAATTTGTCACCACCCCGCGGTGGTCAATAAACTTCTGAAATTCCGTTGCCGCCCGTTGGCCATCGCCCAGCGCGAGATAGGCTTCCCCGCGCACATAAACCGGCACCAAAGCCAGTGTGAAGGTCGCAGGCTGGCCAAGTTCTATCGCGCTCGTCACTTTCAGAAGTTCCACCGCCCGGTTCGGGTCTTTGCGCTCCAGCGCCACGGCTGCTCGAATCGTGGGCAGCCAATACCTCTGTACTAGCGTATTCAGCGGAAATGCCTTGTCGAGTTCAGCCGCTAGGTTTTCTGCTCTCGCCGTATCGCCTGCCAGCGCCAGTGCCAGTGCCGCCATGGTTTTTACATCGCGGTTAGGGGCAAGTTTCAGTGCGCCATTCGTTTCCCGGCGTGACTGCTCCTTGTTGTCCGATGCCACCTCACGCAACGCCGATTCGGCTTGATAGAGCGCGGCGGTCTCCTTAGCATCGTTGTGTTCGGCGGAATCCATGGCCTGGCGAGTCAGCTCACGCGTACTCTTCAACTTCCCGTACCACGCTTGCGTGTCCGCTTGCCCGGCTAGCAACCAGTCTTCCAATCCGGGCTTTCCCATAGCTGCTGAAGCGAACCGCTCCATCTGCGCCGCATCCCCGTTCAAAAAAGCCAGAAGATAGCGGTTCTCGAGCAGGCTCTCTTGCTCCAGCTTGCGGTCACCCGCCTGCTTGTACACCGCCTCTGCTTCATCCAGCCGGTTGAGAGCCATGTAGACGTTACCCAGGTTGGAATAGTTGTTCACGTTATTCGGTCCCAGGCGCAGTGATTCGCGGGCTTCGCTCAACGCTTTTTCGTAGTTCCCCAGAATGCTGGAAATAACTCCCAGGTTCCCGTAAGGCTGAGCGTTCCTGGGGTAGGTCTGCTGCCACAGTTCGTAGGTCTGCGCCGCCTTCTCCAGTTCTCCCGTCACGTAGAGGTAGTAGAAAGCCTCGATACCGAACCGCTCCCGCTCGCCCACCTTCTCCCGCAGCTCGTACGCCTTGCGGGAATACTCCGCGCCCAGGCCCGCTTCGTTGAGGTTTGAGTAGCAAGCCGCCAGGGCGAGGTACGCCTCCGCAAAATTTGGGTCGAGTTCTACTGCCCTTTTGAAGAAGGGCAATGCAGCGGTCTCGCCTTTAGCAAAGCGCGTCTTTTGCCCCAAGCTGAAGGCCTTCAGTGCTTCGAGCGACGAGGTGGTCGCGTCCGCGAGCGGAGTGGCGTATTCCTGCACTGTGCTGAGCGACTCGCCCAGCTTGCTCCTCAAACGAATGGCAGCAGCGTCCAAGGCCTTGAGCACCCCTTCCTTCCCCGCAGCCTGTTCTTGCGCTTCCGCCAGCACGTCCCCGCTCTGGCAGTTCACCGCTTTCAATCCAATCACGTACTGGCTGCCCAGCCCCAAAATAGAGCCGGTCAGCATCGCCTTGCTGCCCGTTCGTTGGCAAACTTCTCGTGTCACCTCTGGTGTCAACCGGTCTCCCGCAGGACGGCCCATCAGCTTCAAAGTCTGATTCACCTTGCTGTCGGAAATCATGGAGAGAAACGGGGATAGCTCCAGTTGCACCGAAAGTCCTTGCCGTAGCGCGTCGTCGAACACCGCATCCCCGGTCTTGTTCTCGAAATCAGAGAGAACAATCGTGTCCTTGTTCGTGAGCGCCCGTGCCCGGCGTGCAAAATAGAGCCATCCCGCCAAGGCGAGAACGACAACTACCGCAGCGCCTGCAATCACCGCCCATTTCAGCGTCCGAGTCGGCGCCGAAACAGTCGGAACAGAAGGAGTCTGCACAGCGGACGGCGCTACGGCAGAAGCTGCTGAGACGGAGCCTGTCGCCTGTGGCTCGCTGCTCACAACCGCAGTTCGTCCTGTTTCGTTATCGCGCTTCAGCCGCTGCAAGTCAGTCCGCATGTCCGCAGCAGACTGGTAGCGAAGCTTTTTGTCCTTCTCCAGTGCTTTGTTGATGACATCTTCGAGTTTCGCTGGAATGTCCGGATTCAACCGTACAGGCGGCACAGGAGCGCGGTTTAGAATCGCCTCTGTGATGACTGCTGAACTTTCCCCACGAAAGGGCAATGTGCCAGTCGCCATCTCATAGAGCACCACCCCAAATGAAAATAAATCCGTGCGCGCATCCAACTCCTTGGCGCGCAATTGTTCGGGAGACATATAGGCAACTGTTCCGACAGCGGTGCCGGGGCTGGTGAGATGTTCTTCGCTGACTCCCGCGGCCGCATTGGTGGCGAGCGTGGCCTCTTTTTCCGCTTCACCCTTCTGAGTCAGTTTGGCCAAGCCAAAGTCGAGAATCTTGGCGTGGCCGCGTTTGGTCACAAAAATATTCGCAGGCTTGATGTCTCGATGAACTATCCCCTCAACGTGGGCAGCGTCGAGTCCGTCGGCAATCTCAATCGCCAGTTCCAGCGTCTCGTCAAGCGGCAGAGGCTTGCCGGAAATGCGATGCTTCAGCGTCTGCCCATCGAGAAATTCCATCGCGATGAAGGCCTGACCGTTCTCCTCGCCAATCTCATGGATGGTGCAGATATTGGGATGGTTTAGCGCCGAAGCCGCCTTGGCTTCACGCCGGAAACGCTCGAGTGCTTGCGGGTCTCGGGCGATTTCTTCGGGAAGGAACTTCAATGCGACGAACCGGTCGAGCAGTGTATCTTGGGCCTTATAGACCACACCCATGCCACCGCCACCGAGTTTTTCAAGGATGCGAAAGTGCGAGATTGTGCGACCGATTAAAGGCTGGGCATCTGCCATGAAGCCGGCATCTTAGGTCGCGCGGGAAGGCAAGTCAACGAGTGGAATCTTATCGCTCTTCCTACCGTCAGTGGCAAAAGCACAATTGCTATTCATTGCTGCGGCTCGGTGTGCGAGGCAGGTATCCAGCCGCGTTCCCCTTTGTGGTTACGCACGAGCAGCCAGTCGTGTCGGGCCTCCTCGACAACAACATCTTCCCCAATCTGAACCGCCAACTCACGCGCTGAATAGTCCTGCAGGACAACTGCCTCAGGCCCTTCATTTCCAAGTAGCTCACCCGGAACCTACCCTTCCCGGCCATCGCGTGCTTTGCACCATCTCCAATGGGGAAACTCCTTATCCTCACGCCCGACGCTTACCTTCTCACCCGCACGAACTTGCAGCGGGTTGGAGTATTGCACCTTGTATTCACGCGCTATGCGAACCGTTCCTCCACTGCGAAAATGTGCGCTAAGCATCATCTGGTTTCGGCAATGTGCCAAACTCTCCTGGATGCTGGGATACATAAGCAAACAGCAAGTCTGTGAGGTTATCGGGATATGCAAAGAATTTTTGGTCCAGATGCTCTAGCTTTTCAAGAATCTCTTCTGAGAAATCTTCCGCCATCGAGCGGATACTTTGGGTCGTGCGAGGTAATCCTTTTGGAAATGCAGTGGTGATGGCGGGAGTGCAGATATCCGCAGTTCTGCGAGGCCAATGGTTTCGAAGGCTTCCACTACAAATGACGCCGATTCGGCGCTACTGTTTGAGAAATATTGCGAAAAGCCGCCATTGTTAACCTCTGATTCGACCTCCCAAATGGCGGAGAAGACTTGTTGTGGGAGAGACTGCCGAGCAAATTCTTTCTTCCCTACTCTTGTTGTCTTAGACTCAGATAAGTCGATGAGTATCTTGTTTTTGTTCATCGTTGAATGCCGCCCTCATCGCATTCTCATTTCCAACGCTCCTGCGCCCAGTTCGACCACTTTTGCGTTCTCCACCAGTACTTGCCGCCAAACCTCAATTGGCTTGCTCGAATGAAGATTCCATTTTGCTGCGTGGATTATACCTACGGTTTAAGCGTCGAGCGGGTTGAAGGCGCACACCGATTTGCCACCTCGAGGGGGTGGATTTTCGTTTCCTAGCAGCACGATAGTGAACGATTAAAGGATTTTACGGAAGCCGTACTACTTGAAGGAGGTTTAGCAAGCATCGAACGTCAACTCCAAAGATGGTAACATCCGCGTATGGCAGGAACAAAAAAAGTACGAGTGTCGAAGCGACGAACCCTTAACACTTACGCAGAGCTTTGGGTGGGGTCCGAGCTTCTACACCGTCGCGCACTAGACAAGAAGGCAGGAGCGTATTGGGATGCGATGGCCAGCTTGATACTAGCTGCGTTCACTTTCGAAGCATATCTGAATCACCTAGGCCCTAAGATTTTCGATACGTGGAACGAGCGGCGTTCATATGACAGCAAGTGGGTTACAATCTGTAAGAAGCTCAGGTTATCCTTCCCGCGTGGTGAACGACCTGCTCTGTCTATTGTTGAACTTTTCGGATTTCGAAACGCACTTGCACACGGACAAAGCCAAATACTCGAGCCCATCCCCGAAATCGAGAACGCCGACCGATTTGAAAGCCAGACCACAGAGCGGAGACCACAAGCTCCGTGGGAGAAGTTTTGCTCAGAAGTTGAAATCGTACGACGCGTCCGGGCAGATGTGAGCGACATTATTCGGAAGATTCACGCGACCGCAGAGAATCGCGGATACATAGAAAATGAACCGGTTTTCTCGCCTGGATTCACTTCGTCCGACGCTACTTTATTGTAGGTGGACCGCACAAAAAACCGCGTCGCCGTAAAGTAGAAACATTTCAGCCGCAGAATGCTCCGTGGAAAGCGAGGGATACGATTGCGTTTCGACTCCATGTTCAGCCCCAGTTAACTGCCATAACGCCTAGACAATTCGAGCTAGCCGAGTTTTACCCTATTCGGCGCCGATGGAAAGAGTTTGTGGTCGGCTCCGTGACGTTAGGGTGGGTTTGCGCCGAGAATGGAGAATCCAAAAAAATTCGGAAAATTTTGGCGGGCGGTTAATACAGATTTGAATTGTACCCCGGTCGATTTTGCTCCCTCGACCCTGAAAAGCATAATGCTGGCCAAGCGAGAACACTGTGCCCAATTTTGTGCCCACCCTGTGGCTAGCAGCAGCGAGCAAGGGAAGCGCGGAGGCAGGACAAAGCCAACAGATTCATATCACCTACTACATTCTGCATTGTGCTGCTCAGTTCAGCTAACTTATTGATTCTTCGTGCGAGAAGAATCCGGAGGCACACGCTCTATCCATCTGAGCTACGGGCGCGCAGGTTGCGCCGCGAAGGCCTTCGCGAACGCAAATGGTAAGCTGACTCGCTGATTTTACTCCGCTTCCTGCGCTGTGGCAAAATCAATCGCGATTCATGCCGGCAAGGAAAGAAGTTCGCCAGGATCAGCATAGAGACTCAACATAGAGACGGGTTAAAGTAATTCGCAGCCGAGAGGATTCAGGCATGCCTGAGACGTTGCAGGAATACCTCCAGAGATTAGAAAGCTACCTGGGCGATCGTGATCCGCTGAAGGTGCAGGCTGCGACGGCGAAGAAACTCGCGCAATTGATCAAGCGCGTGCCGCGACGGAAGCTGATGCGGCGGCCGGCTCCCGGAAAATGGTCGATCGGCGAAATCGTCGCGCACCTTGCCGATGACGAACTCGTGGGCGCCTATCGCATCCGCAAGATATTGGAAGAGCCGGGCACAGCGATTCAATCGTTTGACCAGACCAAATGGGCGGCGACCGGCAAATACGCTCAATCCGATCCGGCGCAATCTTTAGCGCTATTTCGCACGCTGCGCGAAGCGAACCTCGCGCTTCTGAAGTCGCTCGAAAAGAAGCAGTGGAATCAGCACGGCGTCCACGCCGAACGAGGCGTCGAAAGTATCGCGGCGATTACGAAACATTTCGCCTGCCACGACCTTAACCACTTGAAGCAGATTGAAACAATACTCGCCAGATCTTCCCGTTCATAAATATTCGCGAGGATCCGATGCCTTCTGACAAATTCAAAGTTCTCATCGCGGAAGGGAAGAGCAGCGCCTACAAAGTCGCTTTCAAGGAACTCAGCAACGACGAACTTCCCGGGGAAGATGTCCTGATTGAAGTGCAATATTCATCGCTCAATTACAAAGACGGCCTGGCCGTCACCGGCCGTGGCAAAATCATCCGGAAATTTCCCATGGTGCTGGGGATCGACATGGCGGGCCGCGTCGTCGAATCGAATTCGCCCGAATTCCGCGCAGGCGATCAAGTGCTTGCTGCGGGCAACGGATTCAGCGAAACGCGCTGGGGCGGCTATTCTCAGCGCCAGCGCGTCCCTTCCGCAGCGCTGGTTCACATCCCCAAAGGTCTCACCCTTCAGCAAACGATGGCCATCGGCAGCGCCGGTTTCACCTCGATGCTCTGCCTCATCGCTCTCGAGCACGCCGGCATAAAGCCTGGCGAAAAAGAAATCATCATCACCGGTGCGGGCGGTGGCGTCGGCTCCACGGCGGTGGCCCTCTTCGTTGCGAAGGGATACAAAGTGGCGGCGTCCACCGGGCGGCCGGAATTGCACGCGTTCCTTCGCGAACTTGGCGCCACCACCATCGTCGAGCGTGCCGAACTCGCGCAAAAAACCGCTCCGCTCGCATCCGAACGCTGGGCCGGCGGCGTGGATACGGTCGGCGGGCAAACTCTCGCTTCGCTGCTCGCAGCCACTCAGTCTTACGGCGCGATCGCAGCCTGCGGCCTGGCCGGCGGCGCGGAATTTTCCACCACGGTTTTTCCGTTCATCCTGCGCAACGTCGCGCTTCTCGGCATCAATTCCGTGCTCACTCCCAGGGCGCTGAGCATTCAGACCTGGGAACGCCTCGCTCGCGAATTGCCGCTCGACAAGCTCGATTCGCTTACAAGCACCGAGCCGCTCTCCGCCATCTTTGATCTAGCCGAGAAGATCCTGGCGGGCAAAATCCGCGGCCGCGTGGTGATCAACGTCAACGCGTAGCCTTAGTACAAAGAGTATGGAGTGCGCTTGGCCTGAGCGGAGCCGAAGGGCGGCTCGCCGCACTTTCTGACAACGGAGCTTGCTCCGTCGGATCCGGTGGAACGAACTTGTCAAGTCGTTGCTTGAGTAGCGCTCATTCCTAATGTTTACATCACCGCACACACACGGTCGGCCACCCAAATGAAGAAAAACTCTGTGCTACAGTAATTTACAACTTAGAAGAAGCGGGCAAGGAGCTCATGGCGATTCTCGTGACCGGTGGCGCCGGTTACATCGGCAGCGTCACTGTAGAGCGGTTAACACGTAAAAATGAAAGCGTCGTCATTCTCGACGATCTTACCCACGGCCACCGCGAAGCCTTTGACGCCGCCATCCCGTTCTATCAAGGCTCCGCCGGTGATCGCGCCCTCGTCGCGCGGATTATCAAAGAACACGCCGTCGAATCCTGTATCCATTTCGCTTCGCTCATCAGCGTCGGCGAATCCGAAAAAAATCCCGCTGAATATTTCGAGAACAATGTGGGCCAGGGAATTTCTCTCCTGGGCGCTTTGCTGCGCGCCGGCGTCCGCTGTTTTGTGCTCTCCTCCACCGCGGCGGTCTACGGCGAACCCGAGAAAATGCCGATTAGGGAAGACTCGCCGCAGTGGCCAAAAAATCCCTATGGCTGGACGAAGTTTGCTCTCGAGCGCCTTCTTGAAACCTATGACGCAGCCTACGGCCTGAAATCCATGTGCCTCCGCTATTTCAACGCCTCCGGCGCCACGGAACGTTGCGGCGAAGATCATGATCCTGAAACCCACCTGATCCCCAACGTTCTCGCCGCGGCCGCCGATCCTCATAAAGAAGTCCGCATATTCGGCAACCAGTATCCGACGCCCGACGGCACTCCCATTCGTGATTACATTCACGTGGCCGATCTGGCCGATGCGCACATTCGCGCTCTCGAGCATCTCGGCCGCAGCGCCCAATCCCAGGCGCTCAATCTTGGTACCGGCCGCGGACATTCCGTCCTCGAGGTCGTCGAAACCGTGCGTCGCATCACTGGCCTGCCCGTACGCACGCGAATCGAAGCTCCGCGGGCGGGCGATCCTCCGCGTCTCGTCGCCGATCCCTCGCGCGCAAAATCCATCCTCGGTTGGTCTCCGGTCCAGTCCGATTTATCCTCGATCATCCAATCGGCCTGGGACTGGCGAAGAAAATTTCCTCACGGCTACAAATCGCTCGCTACTACGAGATAAGTCTTCACTTCAAAAACAAAAAGCCCCGGCGGTGAAGCCGGGGCCTTTCTCCGTTCGCTTGTGCAATCGGCCTTACTGCCGGCGGCCGTTGTGCTTCTTGTTGTAGATGTTGCGTGACGCGCGATTTTGCTGCTGGTTCAATGCTTTCTTGTCCGCGCCCGTCAACTTGCCGTCGTTGGCCTCGCGCATTCCTGCCTCTTCGCGGTTGATGCCCTGTTGCTGCTTTTCGAGCTTGGCGGTTTCTCCCGGCGTCAGCTGGCCGCTCTTGATTCCTTGCGCGATGCGGTCCTGCTGATTTTCTTTGCGCTGGCCCACTTCGCCCGGCCCATCATGTTACACGGCGCCATTGTGCTTGTCGTCGTAGATCTGGTTCGACAGGCGATTCTGCTGGTTGTTCAGCTTCGCTCGGTCAGCAGCGGTGAGATGACCGCCGTCTTCCGAGCGCATCGTGCGCTCTTCCTTGTTCAAGCCTGCTTCCTTGGTTTCCAGATTCTTCGTTTCTCCAGCCGTGAGTTGACCGCTCTGCACGCCCTGCGCGATCCGGTCCTGCTGGTTTTCCTTGCGCTGCTGGATGGTTTGCGGCGGATCGTTCGTCGTTGCCGATTGCGCGAACATGGCTGGCGTCGAAAGAACGAAGAGCGCTGCACCGGTTAAAACTGCATTCATCACTTTCATCTCATCCTCCCCGTGTATAAGTGCGTTATTTGGCTTTGGTCTTCTACCTTCGCCATCAACGCCGTATGCGGATGAAACACCGTCTTGCCGGCAAAGTTGCGCGGGCTGAAACGGGGGTTGCCGTAAGCCCCATGGAGGCAGTGCCTTGCAGGGGAATAGAAACGTTCCAAGTGGCCTGAAATGCGCATCCAATCTCTGTAGCGAATGCGTACTCACAATGTCTCGAGATAGAATGCAGTCAGGAATCTTTCATGCCGAATAAGAAAGCCCAGGATTTGACCTATGCCGATGTGACGCCGAAGGGCGTTTACATGGGGCGGCGCAATTTCCTACTGGGACTGATAGCCACGGCTGGTGTCGTGGAAGGCTACAAAAAGTTGTCTCATCTTCCTTCTGCGTCCGCGGCCGGAAATACCCCGGTGAAATTGACGGGCTTCACAAAGTGGCCGGGCAGCACCTCCGAAGAGCAGACGCCGATCGAAAAAACCACTCACTACAACAACTACTACGAATTCGGCACCGGCAAAGGCGATCCCGCCGATAACTCGAAGAATTTCCTCACCATGCCGTGGACGGTCTCGGTGGAAGGCGAAGTGAAAAAGCCGCGCAAGTTTTCGATGGACGAAATCATGAAACTCGCGCCGCTCGAAGAACGCATCTATCGCCACCGTTGCGTGGAAGCGTGGTCGATTGTGGTTCCGTGGATTGGATATTCCTTCAGCGCGCTCGCCAAGCTGGTCGAGCCTACCGCCGCCGCGAAATACGTCGGGTTCCAGAGTTACTACGACGTGAAGCAGATGCCCGAAGGCCCCATGGCAGGCATCCAATTGCCCTATGTCGAAGGCTTGCGAATCGACGAAGCGATGAATCCGCTCACTCTCCTCACCGTCGGCATGTACGGCGAAACCCTTCCGAATCAGGACGGCGCGCCGGTGCGCATGGTGATCCCCTGGAAGTACGGTTTTAAGAGCATCAAGTCGCTGGTGAAAATCCGCTTCGTGAAAGATCAGCCCCCCACCACCTGGAACATCGCCAATCCGCGCGAATACGGTTTCTACTCCAACGTGAACCCGACCGTAGATCATCCGCGCTGGAGCCAAGCCCACGAGCACCGATTGAAGGGCGGTCTCGGATTATTCGATAAGCCGATCCCCACTCTGATGTTTAACGGCTACGGCGATCAGGTCGCCAGCCTGTACACCGGCATGGAACTGCGCAAGTACTACTAGGGCGCTGCAGTTCAGCGGGATCCTATTGCTGGAGACTTTGCAGTTCGCTTAGTTTTTTCCCGTAGCTCAGGCCCCATTCCGGCGCTTTTCAGCCGGAATTGACCTGAGGCCTTGAACTCCATCCGCGGGAGCGTTTTTTGAATTCGATTCTCACAAGCAAGTGGACAAAGGTCGTCGTATTTCTGCTCTGCCTTCTGCCGCTCGCAATTCTCATCTGGCGTGGGCTGCACAATAATCTCTCCGCCAACGCCGTTGAATTCGTCGAGCACTGGACCGGCGACTGGACGCTGCGCTTTTTGATTTTCACCCTCGCCGTCACGCCGCTTCGCCAGATCCTCAAGCTCCCGCAACTGATTCGCTTTCGCCGCATGCTCGGCCTTTTCGCCTTTTTCTACGCCTGCCTCCACTTCACCACCTGGCTCTGGTTGGATCGCTACTTCAATTGGCCCGAAATGCTCAAAGACATTGGCAAGCGCCCCTTCATCACCGTCGGCTTCACTGGTTTTGTCCTGATGATTCCGCTGGCCATCACCTCAACGGCTGGCTGGATTCGCCGTCTCGGCGGCCGCCGCTGGCAATTGCTCCATCGCGCCATCTACCTCAGCGCCATCGCGGGCGTGGTTCACTACTACTGGCTCGTGAAATCCGACGTTCGCAAACCGCTGCAATACGCGGCCGTAGTTGCCGTCCTGCTCGCGTGGCGAATCGGCTCCTGGTTCAACGACCGCCGCCACGGCGCTGGCGCAACAAGTACCATCCACCGCGAAGAACCGGCCACCGCCGAAAACGCCTTTCAGTAGCAATAGGCATTCGGCTTGGCCTGTTGTTTGTGAATTTAATTTTCCAATCCTCGTTAGGCTTTCGCCGCTAAAATGTTGGCTGGCCAGCAACTAGTCTTATGTGCAGGTTTGCTGCGAGCGCCTTTCCTCTACAATAGATGCCAGACGGTCAATCATCTCAAGCTCACGACAAAACTTGACGCGGGACCGCATCGCAGAGCTTTTGCTCTTCAAGCCTCCATCCGCAGCCGCCAGCAAATACGGTCTAATCGCAACAGTCGATTTACAGAAACTTGCGTAAGTCCCTGGGAACAAGCCAGGGCCAACGGAATCGTTTGGGCCGTGCAGAACGGCGGAACAGCGGTGCTGCACGCCTACGATGCAGGAAATCTCGCCACTGAACTCTACAGCAGCAATCAGGCGGCCAGCGGACGTGACCATTTTGCTGGCAACAAATTCATCACCCCGATGATCGCCAATGGCAAAGTCTTCGTGGGCACTCCCACGCGCGTGATCGTTCTTGGTCAACTGCCGTAAATTCCGCGCCGTTTCGGAGCGCTCAGTTCTGCGGATGTACTCCGAGCCGGTCGTTTAACTCGCCGACTGCGAGCGGGCGAATGCACAGCTTGGTCCAATCTGCGCTGCACTGGTAGATCTGGTAAGCCGGCAAATCCTCAGGCTGCACCTGGTAGTCTCCCGCCTCCATGGAGGCCACATCTTCGAAGTCCGTCATCGCGTAGCTGTTTCCCGGCAGCGCATGAATTCGAAACAGGGTCGAAGCCGGTTCATAGTTTCCGTAGCTGAAGCAGTGGCCGATGCATTCGCGATCCACGATGTGTTGCATCAAGACGCGCGATTCGTCGGGCTTGAGAATCGTTGCGAGCACTCGCTGATCCGGCGGCAGAGTTTTCACCAGAGCTGCGACTTCCGCTTCCATGCGATTGATCCTCGCCGTGTCCTGGTAGAGGAACACAAAAAAAACGAGCGCGATGGTTGCGAGAGCGATGAGGTGCCATTTGCGCGGCAGCATCGCCCCCAGCACGCAGCAGGCGAGGACGGCCGAAATGGAGGTAAGCCGCTCCGTGATCAACGCGAGCGCTGCGGGCTGGCCCTGCGCGCGCACACCGTCGGGCAGCAGGAACACGGCGAATTCTGCGATCACGTAAAGCTCGAGAGGAATCAGGTAGGCATGCCAGAAATTGCGCTCGCGCCGGCGCGCGATCACGTCGATTGCAAGTGCGGCCGCGACAAAAATTCCGCACAGTGCCTCGACAATTTTGTAACGGTCGCCGAACAGCACGAGTTGGTCGCCGCCGTTGAACAGTTGCGAGGGATCAAACGCCGCCCCAACCACGAAATGACGCGAAAGATACAAGCTCACCATGTACAAGGTGGCGGCCGCGGCGGCTGCCAGCAGCAGCTGAACCCGCGGCGAAATCAAGGACGCTACGCGAACATACGCCGCTGCGGCCATCAGCCAAGGGACCCCGAGCGGATGCGCCACATAGATAAATGGGATTAGAACGATTGCCACTGTACATTCCCACAGTGTCCCCCGCCAAAGAATCGCAAGGGCGAAGAAGGAAAGCCCTAGCGAGATGTAATAGTTGAAGAAACCCATCTCGAAGGTCCAGCCGTAGGCCACCATGGCGATGGCCGGTGCAAGAAAACACGGCGCGCGCTTTGTTGCCGCCGCAACGAGGGCGAAAGCTCCCCAGAAAAAGATCAGAACTGCAATTGCCACCGAAATTTTCTCGGCGGCATACAGGCCAAACATTCGCGCGAGCCCGCTGAGCAGCGAGTCGAACAGAATATTGGTGGACGGGTACTTGATCCGCAATCCGGGCGCCTGCCCGTGCTCAATCAATTGAGCGAGCCAGGCGCTATAGACGTGGCTGCCAAGATCGCCGGCTTCGATGTGGCGATGCCAGAAGCAGGGAACCAGAATCAGCGCCGAGATCGCGAGCAGGGGCATCCAGAAGCCGGCTAGAAACCTGCCGGCCGCCGGCAAGACACGATTTCCCAGCGGGACTTCGACCAATGATTCCTGTGGTTTATGAGGAGTCGAGCTGAGCACGTGGGAGCGAATCAAATCAAGCCGTTTGCAAGCCTTTCGTTCAATAAACATACCATGCCATCGCGCCTGGGGGTGTGGAGCGATCGGAAGTTGTGACACAGGTCACATCACCAGGTGATGCCGGGTACCGCGAGCGCCAGAGGCCAGGTTTACATATGAAACAGGAAGGAAAAGGAGGTGGGCCGTGAAAGCACTTGAAACTGTCGCCCGCATTTCTCTCAAGAATATTCTCTACACAACCGATTTTTCACCGAGTGCGGAAGCGGCCGCCCCGTACGCTTGGGAGCTCGCCAAACGGTACGGCGCGAAAGTAATGGCACTGCACGTTCGACATGTGGAATCGAACGGGATGGTTCCACCGGAGGCATGGGCAGCCCTTCACGAGGCCAATGAATTGCAAGCGAAGCAGCAAGCCGCGCACCTGAAGACACTCTTTCGGGGAGTCGAAAATGAGGTGGAAGTTACCCAGGGCGCGATCTGGGATGTGATTTCCAGAACCATCGAAGAAAAGGAAGCAGATCTAGTGGTGACCGGAACGCATGGCCGCGAAGGGTTGGGAAAAATGGTAATGGGATCCCACGCGGAAAATATTCTGCGCCACTCAACCGTGCCGGTTCTGGTGGTGGGACCGCACGTCCGGATCGGGCCGGAGAAGGCGACGCGCATGAAGCGCATTCTTTTCGCCACGGATTTTTCGGAATCGTCTCTCGCCGCCCTTCCTTACGCCATCTCGCTGGCAGAAGAGAGTCCGGCAGAGCTGGATATTTTGCGGGTAGTCCCGCCGCATAAGAATGGAGAGCTGGTTAGCCCGAGCGAGCTCACGGCCGCGGCGGTGAGGCTGATGAAGCAGCTTGTTCCTATCGAAGCGGAAGCGTGGTGCAAGCCCCATTTTCTGACCGAGGTGGGGGAGCCGGCGCAGAAAATCCTGCAGGTGGCCGAACGGAGCAAAGCTGACTTACTTGTGCTGGGAGTGAAGCGGGTTTACAGAGCACTGGGAGTGACGCACATTCCGTGGACGATTGCGCACAAGGTCATCGCGCAAGCGTGTTGCCCGGTCTTCACGGTTCGAAGCTGACGGCGGCTGCACGAATCCTGTCGAAAGTGGGAGGCGCGACCCATGGCGTACGGCGAGACAAGCTATCCGTTTCGCCAGTACCAAGACACGGCCCAAGGGCCTTGCCTCCCTCTGCCCGTTGCAGCCACTCGAAAGCCGAGCATAAGGGAATGGTTGAGAGACGAGACGTGGATAGCGCTTATCGCTCTTTTCGGAATCGGGCTCCATATGCTGTTGCGGTTTGGGCTGGATGTATCTTCAAACCTGACTCTCGCGCCGCTCTGGCTCGCGCTTCTGGCGGGCGGCGTTCCATTGTTGCTTACACTCGCTCGCAAGCTCTTGCGCGGTGAATTCGGTTCGGACCTTCTTGCCGGAATTTCGATCGTCACAGCGGTGCTTCTGGGCGAATTTCTCGTGGGCGTGATCGTCGTGCTCATGTTGTCGGGCGGCACTGCACTCGAGAAATATGCCACCCGGCGCGCTTCATCCGCGCTCGAAGCACTGGCCAAAAGGGTTCCGAGCAGCTCGCACCGCAAATCGGAAAATCGTCTCGAAGACATCCCTCTTTCCGAAATTGCAGTGGGGGACTCGCTGGTGATACTCCCGCACGAGATCTGCGCGGTGGATGGAATCGTGGTGGAAGGCCACGGGAAGATGAATGAAGCGTATTTGACCGGCGAGCCGTTTGAAATTTCCAAGACTCCCGGTTCAGCGGTGCTTTCCGGCGCCATCAACGGTGAAACAGCGCTCACCATACGAACGGAAAGGCTGCCGGTGGATTCCCGTTACGCTCGCGTTATGCAAGTAATGCGGGAAACCGAGCAGCGCCGGCCCCAACTGCGGCGCCTGGGGGACACGCTTGGCGCCTGGTACACACCTCTCGCGGTTGGCATCGCCATTCTTGCCGCCGTCTGTAGCGGACAGTCCGGGCGCTTTTTGGCAGTACTGGTTATTGCCACGCCGTGTCCGCTGCTCCTGGCGATTCCCGTCGCCGTCATCGGCGCCATTTCTCTGGCCGCGCGCAGGGGCATCATCATTAAAAATCCAGCGGTGCTCGAGCAGATCGACCGCTGCCGCGCCCTCATCTTCGACAAAACCGGCACGCTTACCTACGGCAAGCCCACCCTCACTGAGATTGTCTGTTCGCCTGCATTTCAGCAAAAAGAGGTCTTAATGCTGGCGGCCAGCCTCGAACTCTATTCCAAGCACCCTCTGGCCGGGGCGGTGATTGAGGCTGCGCAGAAGGCTTTTCTGCCGATGGAAGCGGCTTCGGAAATCAGCGAGCGGTCTGGCGAAGGACTACAAGGCATCATCGCCGGCAGAAACGTCTTCCTCACCGGCCGGGGCAAGGTGAACGAGAAGCAGTGGAACCTGCCACCTGCAGTGGGGGGTCTCGAATGCCTGGTTTTTATCGACAGCGTATTCGCTGCGGCCATCCGATTTCATGACGCGCCTCGAATTGACAGCCGCCTGTTTCTCGCACATTTGGCCCCACGCCATGCGGTACGCAAGCTGATGCTTGTCTCTGGCGACCGCGAATCAGAAGTCCGCTACATCGCCAGGGAGGTTGGAATCAACGACCTGCACTTCAGCAAGAGTCCGGAAGAAAAGGTGGAGATTGTCCGTTCCGAAACGAAACAGCAAAAGACGCTCTTCCTCGGGGATGGAATCAACGACGCACCGGCCATGCAGGCTGCCACAGTGGGCGTGGCGTTTGGGCAGGCAAACGACATCGCGGCAGAAGCGGCTGACGCTGTGATTCTCCAGCCCTCCCTCAGCAAGGTGGACGAGCTCATTCACATTGGCCGGCGAATGAGATCGATTGCGCTGGAGAGCGCGGTGGGCGGGATGGCTTTGAGCATTCTGGGCATGGCCGCGGCAGCTTTCGGGCACTTGCCACCGATAGGAGGAGCGATCGCGCAAGAAATTATCGATCTTGTCGCAGTGCTCAACGCGGTGCGCGTGGCGCTTCCCACCAAGAAGCTCACCGACTTCTAGGTGGCGCAGGCGCTGCGCTGCCCGTAGAATCCTCAGCAAGCCGATTCAGATGCCGATGCAGATGATATGAGCCGAAGATCCGCGTTCGAGTGCATGTTCGTGCCGCAATCCGTGGCGGTAATCGGAGCGACGGATCGCGAATCCAGTGTGGGGCGGACGCTGCTGGCGAATCTATTGAATGGCTTGTATCAAGGAGAGGTGTTCGCGATAAATCCGAAGCGCGATGAAGTTCTCGGCCTGCGTTGCTACAAGGACATCGGCAGCGTTCCTGAAAAAATTGACCTAGCGGTGATTATCACGCCGGCGCCCACTGTTCCGGCAGTGGTGGGCGAGTGCGTGGCGGCAGGGGTGCGAGCTGCGATCGTGATTTCCGCCGGATTCAGGGAGATGGGCGCAGCGGGCGCGAAACTGGAAATGGAGATTCAAGAGCAGTTGAGCCGGGGAACGATGCGGCTCATCGGCCCGAATTGCCTGGGAATTATGAATCCCCTGGCAGGGCTCAACGCAACCTTCGCTCACGACATAGCGCGCCCCGGAAATGTGGCCTTTCTGAGCCAGAGCGGCGCGCTCGAAACAGCAATCCTGGATTGGAGCATCGAGGAACAGGTGGGTTTCTCCGCGATTATTTCGACAGGCTCCATGCTGAATGTGGGGTGGGGAGACCTGATCGACTATTACGGAGAAGATCCGGATACGCACAGCATTTTGATTTACATGGAGTCGGTGGGCGAGGCGCGATCGTTTTTATCCGCGGCGCGGGAAGTGGCGCTCAGGAAGCCAATCATCGTGATCAAAGCAGGACGTTCCGAGGAGGCTTCCAAAGCAGCCACCTCTCACACCGGCGCGATGACGGGCAGCGATGAAGTTTTTGACGCCGCGCTGCGCCGTTGCGGAGTGTTGCGCGTGCAGAATATTGCCGACCTTTTTTATATGGCGGAGACGCTGGCGCGCCAGCCCAGGCCGCACGGACCGAGGCTGACAATCATTACGAATGCTGGCGGGCCGGGTGTCTTGGCGACAGACGCCCTGATTGCGCACGGCGGCGAGCTGGCGCCTCTATCCGCAGTGACGATGGACGCTTTGAGCCAATTCCTTTCGCCGCATTGGAGCCATTCCAATCCGATCGACATTCTGGGCGATTCGGGTCCCGATGAGTTTGCGCGAACGGTGGAAATTGCGATTCGCGACCCCCAGAGCGACGGCTTGCTGGTCATTTTGGCTCCGCAAGGAATGACGGACCCTGCGCGCGTGGCGGAACGGCTGAAGCCTTACGCGCGCGGATATGGAAAGCCGGTATTGGCGAGCTGGATGGGCGGGAAAACGGTTGCGGCCGGGATCGAGGCGCTGAATGCAGCCAGAATTCCTACTTATTCTTATCCCGATACGGCTGCCCGCGTATTCGACTACATGTGGCGATATACCTACAACCTGCGCGGCCTATATGAAACGCCGAGCCTGGTGATGGAAGTGGAGGAAGGCTACAGCGCGCGCGCGAAGGTCGAGGAGATTCTGGCCGGTGCGCGACGAAGCGGGCGCACGCTCTTGAACGAAGTGGAGTCGAAGCAGGTTCTCGCCGGCTATGGAATTCCGGTAGTAGAAACGCGCGTGGCTTCCTCGGAAAGAGAGGCGACTGAGATCGCGCGAGTTCTCGGTTTCCCGGTGGTGCTAAAAGTATTCAGCGACACGATCACGCACAAAACAGACGTCGGCGGAGTGGTTCTAAACCTGGCCGGCGCAGAAGCCGTTGCGGAAGCGTATCGAAAAATCGACGCGGCGGTGCGGGAAAAGGCGGGCGAAGGAAAGTTCCGGGGAGTGACGGTGCAGCCGATGGTGAGCAGGGAGGGATACGAGCTGATCCTCGGCAGCAGCGTGGACGCGCAGTTCGGGCCGGTGATTTTATTTGGTTCGGGCGGCCAACTGGTGGAGGTTTACAGAGATCGCGCACTCGCCCTGCCGCCGCTCAATGCCACGCTTGCGGAGCGGTTGATGGAGCAAACCAAGATTTTTGCGGCGTTGAAAGGGGTGCGAGGACGCGCCGCTATTGATATCGCGGAGTTACAGCGAATTTTAGTGCGCTTCAGCCAATTGGTGGTTGACCAGCCATGGATCAAAGAGATTGAGATCAATCCGTTGCTGGCCGCGCCGGGAAAGATGGTTGCGCTGGATGCGCGGGTGGTGACGTATCCCCGCGACACGGACGCTGCAAAGCTACCCAGGCCTGCCATTCGTCCCTATCCGGCTCGATATATCGGCCGGTGGACGAGCAAGGACGATACGCCAGTGACGATTCGTCCGATCAGGCCGGAAGACGAGCCTTTGATGGTGAAATTTCATGGAACGCTGTCCGAGCAGTCCGTATATCTGCGATATTTCCACATGGAGAAACTGGATTCCCGAGTGGCGCACGATCGGCTGCTGCGCAAGTGTTTCATTGACTATGAGCGCGAGATGGCTCTGGTAGCCGACCGCCAAAATCCCTCGACTGGCGAGCACGAAATACTGGCGGTAGGACGGCTTACGAAAGAACGCGGTTCACCCGAGGCGGAGGTCGCAGTCCTGGTGAGCGATAAAGTGCAGAAGCAGGGCTTGGGTGTGTCGTTGCTTGGGCGCCTGATTGAAGTGGCGCGGGACGAAAAGCTGGAACGAATCGTCGCTGTGATTCTGCCCGAAAACTACGGAATGATGGCGTTGGCCAGGCGCTACCAATTCACTATCCGCCCGAACCCCGACGCGAGCGTGATTGTCGCAGTGCTAAACCTCGAGCACAGACACGTCGAGCGCTGCTAACTTTCTGTGACGAAGGTCACGAGGTGCGGTGACGGCGGCTACAGCTTTCATGTTTTGTTTCAGGGAGCATATTCACCAGCGGATGCATCCGCTCGCAGGCCTGCATATGTCTCCTAAATCCTTTTGGTACACGCAACGGCGCGAGAAGGCTATAATCCTCGGAAAGCCAATGCGTGCGCCGTACGGACTCGAGATTATCGAGAGCTGCATGAACTGCCCCCATCGGGAAGAGCGACTCTTCTGCAATCTTCCTGCGGCATCCGTGCAGAAATTATCGGCGATTACGTCTCCCGCCAGTTATCCAAAGGGCGCCATGTTGTTCGTGGAAGGGCAGTCGCCGCGAGGCGTTTTTATTCTATGCAGCGGCAAGGTGAAGCTCTCCACCTCGTCGTCAGACGGAAAGACTTTGATCCTGCGCATATCCGAACTCGGAGAAGTGCTGGGATTAGCGGGGGTGGTTTCCGGCAAGGCCTATCAGGCGACGGCCGAAGTGATCGAGCCGACGCAGGCCAACTTCATCAGTCGCAATGAGTTTCTTCAGTTTCTGCGCGAGCATGGGGAAGCGGCAGTGCGCGTGGCGCAACATTTGGCAGAAAACTACCATCACGCCCTCAGTGAAATGCGGACGATTGGCCTCTCGCATTCGGCCGGCGAGAAACTGGCGCGATTCCTGCTGGACTGGATTGCGGAGCATCACACTGGAAACGGCGAGATCAAAGTGAAGCTCACTTTGACCCATGAAGAAATCGCGCAGATGATCGGCGCGTCGCGCGAGACGGTGACCCGCCTGCTTACGGACTTCAAGAAAAAGCAGCTGCTGCAGATTAAAGGTTCGACGCTTCTGATCCGCGACCGAACCGGCCTCGAAAGAATTCTCGAAAGCTGAATCCGCACACGCGTACCTTCACGCCAGGGTCAGCACTTTCGCGGGAGTTTGCTTTGTTTCGCTCTTGGAAATGAATCTGGCAGAGCTAGCGGAGGGATTTCGGTTCGCGCGCAGACAAAAAAAGAGCGGGCCAGCGTGAACTGACCCGCCCTTTTCGACTAGAGGCTCGTGACGTTGGCTGCCTGCAGACCCTTGGGGCCGCGGGTAACTTCGAATTCAACCGCCTGGCCTTCGTTCAGCGACTTGTAACCTTCCGCCTGGATGGCCGAAAAGTGGACGAAAACGTCCTCGCCGGACTGGCGCTGGATGAACCCGAAACCCTTGCTGGCATTAAACCACTTCACTGTTCCTTGTTCTCTCACTGATGTACTTCCTTTTTGTTAAGCTATTTGTGCTTCTCGACCGCCTCCAGCCGTAAAGCAAAAGAGGCCGCAAGTGTGAACTTGCAGCCCCTTCAATCGAATCTAAAGGTGTTACAAGAGCAACAAACGCAGGCTCAACATAGCATGTTTTGGCTTGTTCGCCTAGCAAAATCTGAGTCCGAGTGACGCAGGGAGCCTGGCGACGCGGTTGTGACGCAGGCGCGCGTCGTTCCGCTTCGCCCACTCTTTCAACGAGTAATTCACCCTGAAATGTGATACTTCTTCTCTTTCGAGCAGCGACCCGCCTCGCAGCTCGCGGTCCCCCTCGGAGGCACGCAATGAACAAGAAGATTCTCACTATTGTTGGCGTTATTGTCGCCATTCTGCTCCTCGTGATTCTGATTCTTCCGTCGTTGATCGACGCGAACCGTTACAAGCCGGAGATCCAGGCAAAGCTGGGAACCGCTCTCGGGCGCAACGTGCAGATCGGCAACATCAAACTATCCATTTTTTCCGGCGGCGTGGTGGTGGACGACGTGGCGATTTCCGACGATCCCGCCTTCAGCCACTCGCAGTTTCTGGCCGCGAAAGAGCTCACCGTTGGCGTTCACCTGATTCCTCTGATCTTTTCGAAGCAGCTTGAGATCGAGTCGCTCACCATCAAGGATCCGCAGGTGACGCTGCTCCGCAATAATGCCGGCGTATGGAACTATTCGAGCATGGGCGGCGGCGCCTCGAAGACAGAGGCAAAAACGCCCAGCTCTCCGTCGAGCGCCAAATCTCTTTCCGTCGGAGAGATCGAAATCACCAACGGAAAAATTTCCGTGGGCAACGTGGGCTCGAAAGCGAAGCCCCTCATCTATCAAGACGTGAACCTCACCGTCACAGACCTTTCCTACACGTCGCAATTTCCCTTCAAGCTTTCGGCCAAGGATCCGGGCAATGGCGCATTGAAGGTAGAGGGCAAAGCCGGACCGATCGATCAGAACGATGCGTCGCTTACGCCGCTGAATGCCACCATCGACGTGCAGCATCTCGATATCGCCACTTTCGGAGGTTTTGCCAGTCCGTCCGCCGGAATCGCAGGCCTGGTTGATTTCAATGGCTCGCTCACGTCGGACGGGAAGCAGATGAGCTCGAAGGGCATGGTGAAGACCACCAAGCTCAAGCTGTCCACATCAGGAAGCCCTTCCACGGTTCCGGTGAACGTGGACTACGACACGGATTATCAATTGAAATCGCAATCAGGCGTGCTGAAGCAGGGCGATATTCACGTGGGCAAGGCGCTGGCGAGATTGACCGGAACTTACAACATCGCGGGTGAAACGCCGACGTTGCAATTGAAACTCAACGGGCAGGCGATGTCTGTGCCGGACCTCGAAGGCGTGTTGCCCGCCGTGGGCGTCACGCTGCCATCCGGCTCGGCGCTGACCACCGGAACGCTCGATGCCAATCTGGCGATTGCAGGTCCGTCGGACAAGCTGGTGATTACGGGCCCGATCAAGCTGGCCAATGGCACGATTAAGGGTTTTAGCGTGAGCTCAAAGCTGGGAGCGCTCGGTTCTTTCGCGGGCTTGGGTGGAAACAAGAGTTCGGACACCGTGATTGAAAGCCTGACGACAAACGTGCGCGTGGAACCCGCCGGCACGCACGCGCAGGATCTCAACGTCGCGATTCAAGGAATCGGGTCGATTACCGGCGATGCCAATGTTGACGCTGCGGGAAAACTCGATTGCAAAATGGTGGCTCACGTGAGCGGCGGGGCGCTCGGAGGCGTATCGCAGGTGGCCTCGGTGGCCTCACTGGCAGGCGGAGGCCAGGGTGGCAGCAGCGGTGGCGGAATTCCGTTCCGCGTCACCGGCACCACTTCGAATCCAGTGTTCGTTCCGGACGTTGCCGGAGTAGCCGGAGGGCTGGCGAAAGGCGGAGTGGGCGCGGCGCTCGGCGGCGGTAAGGCACTTGGCGGAGCGGCAGGCGGCGCTACGGGTGGCGCGACGGGAGCGCTGGGCGGCTTGCTAGGCAAGAAGAAATAAGAGCTCCGAAAATGTGGAGTGCGAGAGCTTGCCCTCGCTTTCATGGGGCGCGGCCGCGCCTGGTTTTTGCGCACGCAGCGTGAAGAAAGCGGCGCGTCGGCGCCGCGCCCGGCAAGCCGGACATAACAAAGCGGCGGCGAGCCGCCCTTTCGGCTCGGCCCAGAACGAGCCGCACTCCAAATAACACCTAAGAAGTAAGCACTCGCTCGGTTTCCGCGAATAGGTTCCGCAATGCGCGCACGACCACGCGAATCATGAATATGATTACGACCGTCGCGATGAGGACCATGGTGGCTGCGGCGTAAGGATGCTTGGTCGCAAACCAGATCAGGAACACGACCGCGGCATCTTCGCTGAGACTTAACGCGGCATTCGAAATCGGTTCGGGCGAATGGAGCACGGCCGCACGAGCTGCCGTCTTCCCGCCGTGCGCGGCGAGCGCGATCAGCGATCCAGCCAGTGTTGCAAGCAGTTGCTGCCATTGCGGTAGCTGCGATGTGGCGGCGAAAGTGATCAGCGCCGCCACTGGCACGCGAACGAAGGTCTGCAACGCGTTCCACAGCAAATCGAAAACCGGAATTTTATCGCCGATAAACTCTACGAGAAACAAAACCACGCATGCGCCAATCACGTACCAGGTTGCGACGATTCCGAGTGACGACGGAAGTATTGCGACATGAAAGCGTGATAGCAGACCCAGCATTGCGACCGTGGCGTACACGTTTAAACCCGCCGAAAAGCAGACCACGACCAGCAGGGCGGTGAGAGTGTGACCGTCGGGGATGAATGGCGAGGCCAGAGAGGCCGCCATGATGGATCGAATTCCTCCCTTCGCTTGCAGCTTCCGCCTGGTATCAGGCTCGCACGGAGCGGCGCGCCGCCCGCGTGCGCGTTGTGCCTTTAACTCTTGCGGCACGCCCTACCGCGCAGCAGAGAATTATGCACTATAATCGAAGCCGTATTCAGGCATGCGGATCATTGCCCGACGATCGGGCTTCCGCGAAAACCCCTCTCCTTACATCCATCCCCTTCTGATTTGTGATTGGCATTTTATTGCGAGGGCGCTATTGCATTTGTGGCGCGATGTCTTTGCTGGCTTGTGCGTCTGCATAAAGCCTCGCGCATTTCGAAATTAGAAAGATTCTAGAGCATCTGGCGAAGGACGTACTGCAGGATCCCGCCGTGCTGGTAGTACGCGACTTCAAACGGCGTATCGATGCGCGCGATGGCGGTGAAGTGCTTCTCTTTCCCTGAGGCGTCGCGAGCGCGAACTTTCATTTTTTTGCGGGGCTCGAAATTGCTGGCTAGGCCTTCAATTTCGAAAGTTTCAAGGCCGGTGAGACCGAGCGTCTTGGGAGTTTCGCCCGGCAGGAATTCGAGCGGGAGGACGCCCATGCCGACCAGGTTCGAGCGGTGGATGCGTTCGAAACTTTCCGCGAGAACAGCGCGGACGCCGAGCAGGATCGTTCCTTTGGCGGCCCAATCGCGAGAGGAGCCCGAGCCGTATTCCTTACCTGCGATGATGATCAGCGGAACATTCTCATCGCGATATTTCATGGCGGCGTCGTAGATGCTCATTTTTTCGGCGCTGGGCTGATGAATCGTCCAGCCGCCCTCGGTGCCGGGGGCGAGCATATTCTTCAGGCGGATGTTCGCGAAGGTGCCGCGCATCATCACTTCATGGTTGCCGCGCCGCGCGCCGTAGGAATTGAAATCTTTCGGTTGCACGCCGTGCGCGATCAGATGCTTTCCAGCCGGCGTATCGGAGGGAATCGAGCCGGCGGGAGAAATGTGGTCGGTGGTAACGCTATCGCCGAGAACTGCGAGCGCGCGAAAGCCGTGTAGATCGCTGAGCGATCCCGGCTTCTTGGGCATGCCTTCAAAATACGGCGGATTCTTGATGTAGGTGGATTTTTCGTCCCAGGCATAGAGATCGCCTTCGGGAAGCGGCAGCGCGCGCCAGTTTTCATCACCGGTGAAAACGTCGGCATATTCCTTGCGGAACATTTCGCTGGTGACGGAATCGCGCATGGTGGTTTCGACTTCCTGCGGCGTGGGCCAGATATCGCGGAGATATACGGGCTTGCCGGACTTGTCGTTGCCGAGCGAATCGTTGACGATGTCGATGTCCATGCGGCCGGCGAGCGCGTAGGCCACAACGAGCGGCGGCGAGGCTAGATAATTGGCGCGGCAGAGAGCGTTGATACGGCCTTCAAAATTGCGATTGCCACTGAGGACGGAAACGGCGACGAGATTATTGTCCTTGATCGCTTTGCCAATAAGCTCGGGCAGCGGGCCGCTATTGCCGATGCAAGTGGTGCAGCCGTAGCCGACGAGGTGGAAGCGGAGCTTTTCGAGATACGGCCAGAGGCCGGCTTTTTCGATGTAGTCGGTGACGACTTTCGATCCGGGGGCAAAACTGGTTTTTACCCAGGGCTTGGAGCTGAGGCCGCGTTCGACGGCTTTTTTCGCGAGCAGGCCGGCGCCGAGCATGAGCGACGGGTTCGAGGTGTTTGTGCAGCTAGTGATGGCGGCGATGACCACGGAGCCGTCGGCGAGATCGAAATTGTCGCCGTTGTTTTTCACGCTGATGTGCTTGGGCGCGGCGCCCGCCAGGGATTCTTCGAAGGAGGTCTTGGCCTGTGTGAGCGGAACGCTGTCCTGCGGGCGTTTCGGGCCGGCCATGGTGGGAACCACTTTGGCGAGGTCGAGTTCAATGCGGTCGGAGAAAACCGGGTCGGGAGTCTGGTCGGTGCGGAAGAGGCCTTGTTCTTTCGAGTAGGCTTCGACGAGCCGGACTTGCTCTTCGCTGCGGCTGGTGAAGCGGAGATAGGCGAGCGTTTCGGCATCGACGGGGAAGAAGCCCATCGTGGCGCCATATTCCGGAGCCATATTGGCGATCGTGGCGCGGTCGGGAAGAGTAAGGTTCGAGAGGCCGGTGCCATAGAACTCCACGAATTTTCCGACGACGCCTTTTTTGCGCAGCATTTCGGTGACGGTGAGGACGAGGTCGGTCGCCGTGGCGCCTTCGGGCAAATGCCCGTGAAGTTTGAATCCGACAACCGCCGGAATCAGCATCGAGAGCGGCTGGCCGAGCATGGCCGCTTCTGCTTCGATGCCCCCGACGCCCCAGCCGAAAACTCCGAGGCCATTGACCATCGTGGTATGCGAATCGGTGCCGACGAGCGAATCGGGGAAGGCGAGCCAGGCGCCGTTTTCCTGTTTTTTGAAAACGACGCGGGCGAGATATTCGAGATTCACTTGGTGGCAGATGCCGGTGTCCGGCGGAACGACTTTAAAATTCTGAAAACCTTTCTGGCCCCAGCGCAGGAAGGCGTAACGCTCGATATTGCGTTTCATTTCGAGATCGGCGTTGAAGAGGAAAGCACCGGCCGCGCCGAACTGGTCCACTTGCACGGAATGATCGATTACGAGTTCGGCGGGAAGCAGTGGATTAATTTTCTTGGGATCGCCGCCGAGCTGGCGCATCGCATCACGCATGGCGGCAAGATCGACCACCGCCGGAACGCCCGTGAAATCCTGCAGCAGGACGCGCGCAGGCATGAAGGAGATTTCTTTTTCGCTGGCGCCTTCGGCGCTAGTGGGATCCCAGGTGGCAAGCGCGCGAATGTCTTCGGCATGAACGAAGCGGCCGTCTTCGTGGCGCAGAAGATTTTCGAGGAGAACTTTCAGAGAAAAGGGAAGCCGCGAAGGCTTGCCGACGCCGGAGCGCTCGAGCGCATCGAGTCGGTAGATTTCGAAGGATTCGCTGCCCACTTTGAGGGCGGCGCGGGTGTCGAAAGACTCTTTGTGCGAGGGGCTCATACCGGGTTGGAATCTCCTGTGTGAATAGCAGGATATTGTATCGCACGGGCCGCGGGAAGGTAACAGTGACGGGAGAGGGAGGTTATTGCAAAACGGATCGGGGAAAAGTGCGTTTTGTTACGATTAGAAGATTCGAAGTTATTGAAAACTAGCACCAGATGTTAACATAAGGATTACGGGTTGAAAAGTAACAAAGTGTTATGGTCGATTGTGCGGGGGGCGTGAGAGCTCGCAGGGCAGGGCCTCAGCGGCTCAAGCCGCTTTATTTTGCGTGACTTACGGCATGATTGCCCCTCGCATCTCAGGATAAGAAGTCGTGCCCAGGCGGAAGGTGGGTGCTTACACGCTGCGGCGGATAATGTTGAGGAGAGGTGTGGGCTGCGCGGACGGGTCCGCCACGGCGGACGCAAAATGCGCGTCTTAGACCCGCTGGGGGTTACAGGTGCGGCGGGTTACGAGGTAGGGTTACGCGTGGCGACATTGTTGCGGGTTACGGGCGGCGATATTGTCGCGGGTTACCAGCGCGGGTTGCAGGGCTTCGTATTGTCGGTGGATATAGGCGTGGGATAATTTCAGGTTGATGAGAATTGTCCTGATTTCGACGTATGAGCTTGGGCGGCAGCCGTTTGGGCTGGCGTCGCCGGCGGCTTGGCTGCGCGCTACGGGCGCGAGCGTGAGCTGCGTTGATTTGTCGCGCGAGCCTTTGCCTGAGGATGTAGTCAGGGCGGCGGATCTGGTGGCGTTTTATGTGCCGATGCATACGGCGACGCGGTTGGCGGTGGCGGCTTTGCCTGCGGTGCGCGGGCTGAATGCGAAAGCGCATCTTTGTTCTTACGGTTTGTATGCGCCGGTGAACGAAACATATCTGCGCGGATTGGGTGTGGAGACGATTCTTGGTGGGGAGTTCGAGGAGGGGTTGCGTTCGCTGGCGGAGAGGCTGAGCGGGAATCCTGGGGCAGGAAAAAACGGACAGCACGAACCCTTCGACGCGCTATCCGCGTCTCAGGGCAAGCTCACAATTTCGCTGGCGCGGCAGACGTTCATTACGCCGGATCGCGCGGGAATGGTGGCCCTGGATAAGTATGCGCGGGTGGTGATGCCTTCGGGTGAGATGCGGACGGCGGGATATACGGAGGCGAGTCGCGGGTGCAAGCATTTGTGCCGGCACTGCCCGATCGTGCCGGTTTATAACGGGGTGTTTCGGATTGTGGATCGCGAAGTGGTGATGGCGGATATACGGCAGCAAGTGGCGGCGGGGGCGCGGCACATCACGCTGGGCGATCCGGATTTTTTCAACGGCATCGGGCACGCGATTCCGCTGGTCGAGGAGCTGCATCGGGAATTTCCGGGCGTGACCTATGACGTGACGATCAAGGTGGAGCATTTGCTGAAGCATTCGGACTGCCTTGCGACGCTGCGTGATACGGGATGTTTGTTCGTGACGAGCGCGGTGGAAAGCGTGGATGATGCTGTGCTGGAGCGCCTCGCGAAGAATCACACACGCGCGGATTTTCTGCGGGTGGTTGCAATGTTTCGGGAGATGGGCCTGACGCTCCAGCCGACGTTTGTGCCGTTTACACCATGGACGACGCTCGAAGGCTATTGCGACCTGCTGGAAGTGTTGCGCGAGGAGGAGCTGGTAGAGAACGTGGCGCCGATTCAGCTGGCGATTCGATTGTTGATTCCCGCGGGGTCGCGGCTGCTGGAGCTGGATCAGATTCGGCGGGGCGTGGGCGATTTTGATGAAGCCGGGCTGCTGTATCCGTGGAAGCATTCTGATCCGCGAGTGGATCGGCTGTGCGAGCAGATTCAGGGAATCGTTCATGCGGGCGAGCAGATGAAGCGGAGCCGCGCGCAAATTTTCGAGCGCATCGAGGATGGGGCGTTTGCGGTTGCCGGCGGGGGAATTACTCGAAGCGCGTTGCCGGTGCTGGCGCCGTGGGCGGCGGTGCCTTACTTGAATGAGCCCTGGTACTGTTGAGCGGAGCCGACGGGGGACCAGTTGGTTCCCATCGTGGAGGAGAGAAAGAGGACGCGGCAGGCGGATACGTTTGTGTGAGAAGAGGAGGCAGGGAAGCAGGAATATGACAGCTGCCAGAAGCTGGAGAGTTCGCGGATTGATGATGCGAATCGCTGTGAATCGCTTGGTCTCAGCGCTATCAGGCTGTTTTTTTGCTCGCTGTTACACTGTGGCAATCGTATCTTCAAAGTTTCGGGTTCTATGAAGAGCACTACCTTTGGCCCAAAGAGAAATACGGAGTTGTGAGCCCGCTCTGTTGGCAGGACACATTGTTCCTCGTTATATTTTGGCCGGTTGCTGTTGGTCTTTTCTACTTATCCTATCGCCTTCTCAAAAACGCCATTCGTCACGATTCCCTGGCCACCAGATGACGCCACCATCTCATAAGACGGTGCTGATACTGGCGAGCAAGCTGGGTTATCAGACGCGTGGATTTGCGGAGGCGGCTGAGAGGCTGAGAGTCGAAGTGCGGTTTGGGACGGACCGTTGCCACAAATTGGATGATCCGTGGGGAGATGATGCGCTGGCGCTGCATTTTGAGAATCCGCGGGAGGCGGCGCAAGAAATCGCGAGAACTCTTGGTGGGGTTGCGGCGAGCGGAAAAGCGATTAATGCGGTGATTGCGCTGGGCGACCGGCCGACGGTGACGGCGGCTTATGCGGCCGAGGCGTTAAGGATTGCGGGGAATCCGCCGGCAGCGGTGGAAATTTGCCGGAGCAAATTGCGACAGCGAGAAACGCTGCGAGCGGCGGGCGTGCGGGTGCCGGATTTTTTTTCGTTTGCGGGTGAGAGCGACTTGGCGGGCGTGTTGCGGCAGGTGAAATTTCCTTGCGTGGTGAAACCGCTCTCGCTTTCCGCGAGCCAAGGCGTGATACGGGCAAACAATCGCGAGGAATTTGCCGAAGCAGTGCGGCGGATACGGTTGCTGATGGAGTCGCCCGAGATTCAAGTGCTGCGCGAGCCGGAACGCGACCGGTTGCTGGTGGAAGGGTATGTTCCTGGGCGCGAGGTGGCGGTGGAAGGTTTGATTGAAGGCGGACGGCTGCGCGTTCTGGCGATCTTCGACAAGCCCGATCCGCTCGAAGGGCCGTATTTCGAAGAGGCGATTTACGTGACGCCGTCGCGGCTGCCGGCGGAGATGCAGAAGGCGATTGAGGAATGCGCAAGGAACGCGGTTCGTGCGCTGGGACTGACGACGGGTCCGGTGCACGCAGAATTTCGAGTGACCAGAAGCGGGCCTTGGGTGCTGGAGATTGCCCCGCGACCGATTGGCGGCTTGTGCGCGCGGGCGTTGCGATTTGGCGCGGACAAAATTTCACTGGAAGAGTTGCTGCTGCGCGATGCGCTGGGGATGCCCGGCGGCGATGCGGAGCGCGAGGCGGCGGCGAGCGGGGTGATGATGATTCCGGTGCCGCAGAGCGGAATTTTTGACGGGGTGGACGGAATCGAGGCGGCCGCCAGCGTGGCGGGGGTGACGGAGATTGAGATGACGACGCGACTGCGTGATTACGTCGCAGCGTGGCCGGAGGGTTCGAGTTACCTGGGATTTATTTTTGCGCGGGGGGATTCGGCGCCTGACGTGGAGCGAGCGTTGCGAGCTGCGCACGAGCGGATGAATTTTCGGTTTTCTGAGAGATTGCCTGTGGAGCATCCGGCGACCGGGAAGATTGCGAGCTGAGTTGGAGCGAAGGAATAAAGTCAAGAGAGCCGGCGGGACGCCCTTCGTTGCTCAGGGCAAGCCGGCATTACGGAATGGCAAGGGTGCTGGTGGATGCTGCTCGGTCTTGTCGACGGTGTGCCGTTTGCGCGGCTTGCGGCGAGAGGCGGTTAACCTTTGCCGCGTTGGGGGACGTAGCCTTCGGGGAGTTTGGCGCCTTCGCCGAAGAAAAATTGCTCCATTTGTTCTTCCATGATTTTCTGAGAATTGGGGTCGAGCGGGTTCAGGCGGTATTCGTTCATGATCATTTTGGAGTGCTCGAGCCACATTTTCCAGGCGTCTTTGGAGACATTTTCGTAGACGCGCTTGCCGATTTCGCCTTTCCAGGGGATGCGGTCGAGGCCGGGGAGATCGCGTCCGAATTTGACGCAGTGCACCATGCGGACATTACCCGCGGATTGCTGCGGAGCTGGCGCCGGAATGTTGTCCGCGCATTTATCGTCGGCCACGAATCCCTCCTGAAGCTGGCAGCGAAAGTTACGTTGCGCAGCGAAGAATTACTTTTCAGCGTTACTTGTCAAAGATACTGCATTCACCTGCGGAATTCCAGCCGTCGCCGCGTGAAGCTGCGGAGCGACCGGCAACATCCGATGAGATGTGACAGCTACTGCGATCCTTGCGGTCTGGACACGCTGTGGAGAGAAAAGATAGACTCGTTTCTCCACGCAACCTCGGCTTCCGGAGACCATGAATGAATACCCGCACGACAGTGTCGGCAGATGCGCCGCAAACGGATGCTTATTATTGCGAAGTTCCCAATGATCCTTGCACGATCGTGATGTTTGGCGCGTCAGGCGATTTGGCGCGTCGAAAACTGCTGCCTGCGCTCTACGACCTTGCCGTGCATGCGTGCCTGGCGCCGCGATTCCGTTTGCTGGGTTATGCCCGGACGGAAATGAGCGATGACGACTTCCGGAAGAAAGCCGGAGAATTTTTGCCCAAGACACCAGGGGGCGACGGCGGAGGCGCTGCGGGAGGCGAAGCGAAGATCGATGATTTTCTGAAGCACTTGCACTATTTCAGCGGCAACTATGACGATCCCGCTGCGTTTCAAAAGCTGACCGAGCGCCTGGAAGAAATCGATCGCGAAGCGGACTTGCGCGGGAACCGGTTGTTTTATCTGGCGACGCCGCCGGATGTTTATCTGAAAATCATCGAGCAGATTGGAAAGGCGGGGCTGGCGAAACCGAAGAGCGAAAAATCGTGGACGCGCGTGATCATCGAGAAGCCGTTTGGACATGACAAAGCGTCGGCGGAGGATTTGAATGTGAAGGTGCTGAGCGTGTTCAACGAAAGCCAGGTCTACCGGATCGATCACTACCTGGGCAAAGAGACCGTGCAGAACATGCTGGTCTTCCGGTTCGGCAACGGGATTTTCGAGCCGCTGTGGAACCGGAACTACATCGACAACATTCAGATTACGGCGGCGGAATCACTGGGAGTGGAGCGGCGCGGCGGATTTTACGAGAACACGGGCGCGCTGCGAGACATGATTCAGAGCCACGTGCTGCAATTGACGTCGCTGGTGGCGATGGAGGCGCCGGCGACGTTTGACGCGACGGCGGTGCGAAACGAGAAGATCAAAGTGCTGCAGTCGGTGCGGCCGTTTTCCGCCGAATCGATATGGAAGACGGTGATACGCGGGCAGTACGGACCTGGTAGCGTGGGCGGTAAACAGGTGCCGGGCTACCGGCAAGAGCCGGGCGTGAATCCGAACTCGGCGACGGAGACGTTTGTTGCGCTGAAACTTTTCGTGGACAACTGGCGATGGAGCGGCGTGCCTTTCTATTTGCGGACGGGAAAGCGGCTGGCGCGGCCGACCACGGAAGTGGCGATTCAGTTCAAGAAAGCGCCGCACATGGTTTTTCAAGGCGAAAACGTGGAATCGAATTCGCTGGTGCTGAACATACAGCCCGATGAGGGGATTTCGCTTTCGTTCGGGGCCAAGGCGCCGGGTGGCCACATGCAAATACGCCCGGTGGAAATGGACTTCCGGTATAAGCAGGCGTTCGGCGGCGGTTCTCGCGATGCGTATGCAACTTTGATCAACGACTGCATACGCGGCGATGCGACGCTGTTCGATCGCGCGGACAGCGTGGAAGCGGCGTGGTCATTGGTGGATCCGATTCTCGGCGCGTGGCAGAAGGGCACTCCACCCCCGTTTCCCAACTATCCGGCGGGAAGCCAGGGGCCGAAAGCTGCGGATGATTTGATTACCACCGATGGCCGCCGCTGGCGACCGTTGTAAGGCGGCTGCTCTAACCTCTATCGAATACCACGATTAGAAAGATACAATTCCGAGCGCTTCTGAAGCCGGAGGACCGTCAATGATTCTTGCGGGCGACCTGGGTGGAACGAAAGCGAATCTGGGTCTATTCGAAGTTCGAGCGGGGAAGCTCGCAACCGTTGCCGGCAAACGTTACGCCACGCACGAATACAAAGGCCTTGAGGACGTGATCACGGATTTTCTGAACGAGACGAAAGAGAAAGTGACGGCGGCGTCGTTCGGGATCGCGGGGCCTGTGGTGCAGAATCGGGTGCATGCGACGAATTTCCCGTGGATCGTGGACGGCGCTTCGCTCGAGCAGCACTTGGGAGTGAGCCGCGTGCGTTTGCTGAACGATTTGGAGGCCGCGGCGTACGGAATCGGCGTGATGGAGCCGCTGGATCTGGAAGTGATTCACCCCGGCGTGTTCGTGCCCAGCGCCAACCGCGCGGTGATTGCGGCCGGAACAGGACTGGGCGAAGCGATTCTCTTCTGGGACGGGACGCAGCACGTGCCGATGGCAACAGAAAGCGGCCATGCCGATTTCGCGCCACACACGAATCAACAGGCCGAGTTGTGGAAATTCTTGAAGCAGAAGGAAGAATTCGTGAGCGCCGAAATAATTTTGTCGGGCGGAGGATTCAAGCGCGTACACGAATTTCTCGATCCTTCGGTGCGGCATGATTTCGACGAACCCGGAGTCGACCCGGCGCCGGGAATCACGGAGCGCGGGCTTTCGGGCGAGTGTCCGGTGTGCGCAGCGACGCTTGATTTGTGGGTGGATATCTACGGATCGGAAGCCGGGAATCTGGCGGTGCGAGCGATGTCCCGCGGAGGGATCTTTGTGGCGGGCGGGATCGCCTTGAAGATCTTGCCGAAGATGACGAATGGGCGGTTTGCCGCAGCGGTGAAACACAAAGAAAAGATGGGCCCTTATTTGGAGCAGATTCCGGTGGTGGTGGTGTTGAATGAAAAGTGCCCGCTGATGGGCGCAGCTTTCGTGGCTTGGAAGGGGCTGTAGAAACTAGCGCGGGGAACTTACGCGGCTTGCCGGGCTTTGCTCTTTTTAAAATGCAGGCTCGTTCTATAATGATAGAGAGCGTACAGGCCGAGGGATACCGCCACGACGATGAACGTGATAAGGATCGGCTTTGCGTGATTGGTGATAATCGTAAGAATCTTCCGGCCATAAAAAGCGCTTAAACAAGAGAGGATCGTGAAGCGGATTGCGCGGCCAGTGGCAAGCGCCGCCAGGAATTTATTGCGTGAGTATTGCATCGCGCCGGCTGCGATCAGAAATGGAACCATGGGCGCCGGCGGCGGAAGTATCGCAGGAATCAAGACTGCGCCAAAACCCCACTTCTCGAATGCTTTCGTTACGATATTGATCCGTTTCCGGGAAAATCTGCGCTCCATTGCGCCTTTGCCTTGCCGGAACGCGATGCGGTAAGTGACGTAACCGCCGATGACGGAGCCGATCGTGGCCATCAGCGCGTAATAAGGCCACAGCTTGCGTTGGTTCGCAGCGAGAATGATGACCAGCGCATCCATGCTGCCGGGCACTGGAATCACGGAGTTGTCAATCAGGCCAAGAACGATCAAACCGGGGCCGCCGAGGTGGTGCAGCCAATGAAAGACTTCGTGAGCGGGCTTGGCGAATTCAATGGTCTTATGAATCATCATTGGTTTCTAACTGCCGGAGTAAACCGAATCAAATACTCCCACCCTTGATTGGATGCAGAGCGAAATGGCAAGGATTGGTTCGATGTTAGCCCGGCACAAATCCATTTGAGATCGGGGACTACCGCGAGACTTGCCACGGAATTGCCTGTACCTTTAATCTGCTTTTCTTGCCATCCCTCAGTTCGCTTTAAGGGACGGATTTGTGTCGCGCGCGGTTTCAGTATCAAAGCCATGAGTGTGTTCAACGATGGTATTATCCGCCGACTCGTGCCACCGGTATCAGCCATGAAAACAGCCGAAATGCTTGCCGCGCCCAGGTCGCCTCAGGAATTGAAGCGCGAGCTGGGCTTGGGGTCAGCGACCGCATCTGTGGCGGGCGAAATGATCGCGGTGGGAATTTTTCTCACTCCCGCCGGAATGGCGAAGGCGCTTGGTTCGCCGATGTGGCTGCTTCTAGTGTGGGTCGCTGTGGGCGCGATGTCGCTCAGCGGAGCGCTGTGCTATGGCGAACTCGTGGGACGATTTCCGCGCGCGGGCGGAACATATATTTTCTTGTGGGAATGTTACGGTGCGAGGATCGCGTTCCTGTTTGGATGGATGTGCTTGCTGGTGATGGAACCGGGACTGACGGCGGCCTTTGCCACGGGCCTTGCGGGGTACGCCGCTTATATTTTTCACTGGTCGCCGGTGGAAACAAAACTCGGAGCCATGGCGGCGATTTGGGCATTGTGCGCTGCGAACATGGTCAGCGTGAGGATGAGTGCTGGATTCTTGCGCTGGATAACGTGGCTGAAATTTCTTGTGCTGGGGACTCTGATATTTTGGGCCATCGCGTTCCGGCTGGGTACGTGGTCGAATTTTGTGCCGTTTGCAGCGCAACGGCCCGGCGCTTTGCCATTGGCTCCGGCGCTGGGAATTGGGATTGTGTCGGCGTTTTTTTCGTTTGGCGGATGGTGGGACGCGGCAAAAATCGCTGGGGAAGTGCGCGATCCGGAGAAAGCGTTTCCGCGCGCGCTGACGCTTGGCGTTTTGTCCGTGACCACCGTTTATATTCTCGTGAGCGGCGTGTTCTGGTATCTGATTCCTTTTGACAAAGTGACGTCGGATGGGGCGGTGGTCGCAATGGCTGGCGCAACACTTTTCGGGGAACGGGGCGGAATCATCGTTTCGGCGATTGTCGTGACGTGCGTTCTGGGCAGCCTATCGGCGGTGATCATGTCGTCGCCCCGGGTCTATTACGCGATGGCGAAAGACGGACTTTTCATTCCCGCGGTGGCAAAAACCCATCCGCGATTCGGGACTCCAGCGCGGGCCGTGGCGATTCAAGGGATTCTGGCGACCGTGCTCGTGGCGGTAGGGAGTTTTCAGCAGATCGTGTCGTATTTTCTTTTCATGGCGGTCGCATTTATCGGGCTCGCGGTGGCGGGATTGTTTGTGCTGCGCCGGCGAGGCGAGCCTCTGGATGGAGCGGTCGAGACTCCCGGGTATCCGGTAACGCCCCTCGGCTACTTGCTCCTGACAATCATCATGCTTGCGCTGCTTGCGATGCACAGCCCGCGAGAGGCGCTATTCGGAAGCTCTATCACCCTGGTGGGCCTGCCGGTATTCGAATGGTTAAAGAGAAGCACATTGCGAAAAGCCGCTTCGATCTGATTGCTGTAAGGCATTTCCTGTACGCGCTGCTTTCGTCCTAATTTAGCGAACAGAATCTGATTGACTTGATTCCGCCGATAGTGCGAAGAATTGTTCAGTGTCGTTTGCGAGGATTGTGAACCGATGAGCCTGAAAGAGTATCGCAAGAAGCGACGGTTCGGTGTGACGCCGGAGCCGGCCGGCGGAAAAGATGAAAAAGGTCACAAGGACCCTTCGCGGATTTTCGTCGTGCAGAAACATCGCGCCACCCAGTTGCACTACGACTTCCGGCTGGAATGGAAAGGGACGTTGCTCTCCTGGGCTGTTCCGAAAGGCCCTTCGCTCGATCCTTCAGTGAAACGCCTGGCGATGCAGGTGGAAGATCATCCCATCGAATATGCAAACTTCGAGGGTGTGATACCCGCCGGGGAATACGGCGGTGGAACGGTGATGGTTTGGGACAAAGGAACCTGGGAGCCGGAGCAACCTGATCCGCAAGCGGCGCTGGAGAAAGGCGATTTGAAATTCACGCTGCATGGCAAGAAGCTAAGGGGATCGTGGGTTTTGGTCCGCACACGCGGCTTGGGTGGCGGCAGCAAGCCCTCCTGGCTGATGATCAAACACCGCGATCAATATGCCTCGACGGAAGACATCACCGAAACACAACCGAGGTCAGCGGTGAGCCGGCGCTTTCTAGCGGGTATTGCCCGCGATAACGGCGGCAACGTGGAGCTCGCCGCCACCGGTGATCCCGCCAGTAAGGCAATTCCACGAAAAGCAGTTTCCAAGCGGGCAAAGCCTTCAAGTGCAGCAGTGCCTCGCAAGCGACGAGCATAGGCGCTGGAGCATCTTCGTCGATTTTTTTTTGCGTTGAAATTTCAAGGAGCCGGCACTTCGCATGAGCGATCGAATCCCGTTTCGCGTCCACCCCATGCTGGCGACACTGGTGAGCGAGCCTTTCGACCGGCGAGGATGGGTTTACGAGGAAAAGTATGACGGTATCCGAATCCTTGCCTATAAAGAAGGCAAGGACGTGAAGCTGCTTACGCGAAATGACATCGATCGAACGAAAGGCTTTCCTGAGGTAGTAGACGCAATCCGAAGATTGAAAGCTACGACATTGCTGTTGGACGGTGAGCTGGTGATATTCGATCGCAAGAAAGTCTCGCGTTTTCAACTTCTGCAGCAAGGAAAGGGCGAAGCCGTCTACGCGGTGTTCGATTGCTTGTACCAACAGGGCAAAGATCTGCGGCGGCAGCCGCTTTCAAAACGGCGAGCAGCTATGGAGAAAGCTCTGGGCCGGCCGGCAGTTTTGATTCCGTCGCGCCGCCTCGCAACAAACGGCATCGAAGCCTACCGCGAGGCGAAGAAGCGCGATTTCGAAGGGTTGGTTGCGAAGGATACGTCGTCACTCTATTACGAAGGCCGCTCAACAAATTGGCTGAAAGTAAAAGTTCACCAAGAAGATGAGTTCGTAATCGCCGGGTTTACAAAGCCTGCGGGAAGTCGCAAGCATTTCGGCGCTCTACTCCTGGGCGCGTATCAGAGCGGGAGGTTGCACTACGTAGGCAAGGTGGGAACCGGATTCGAAGAGGACTTGCTCGCTTCTTTGTCAAAAAAGTTCACACCGCTGGAGATTCGGAGGCCGCCGTTCGTCGATCCACCGCGCGAGCGCGAGGTAACTTACATACAACCTAAGTTCGTTGCACAAATCTCGTTTCAAGAATGGACCGCCGAAATGAAACTGCGCCAGCCCGTATTCCTAGGCTTGCGCGAGGACAAGAAAGCCACGGAAGTTGTGCTGCCGGAGCCGCAAAAATGAAAACAACAGCAACCAAGCGAGCGAAAGTCGTAGCAGCCGCCGGCGCGAAAGATCTGCCGGTGACTATTTCTCATCCGGACAAAGTGTTCTGGCCCGAAGACGGCTATACGAAGGGCGATCTAGCTGAATTTTACGTATCCATATTTTCGAAGCTGGAGCCGTATGTAAGAGATCGCTTGCTGACCCTCGAGCGATGCCCGGAGGGAATGGCGGGCCAGTGCTTTTATCAAAAGGAAATGCCCAAGGGCATGCCGGCCAACACTCCCACAAAGCGAATCAAGAACGAAGAGAGCAAGCGGGCGTTCACGAATTACGTCGTAGGTGGAAGCCTCGAGACCCAACTGGCGCTCGTGAATCTCGGCTGCATCACCATTCACGCGATGGGCGGGCGCGCGGAGCGGCCGCGGCGGCCAGACTGGATCTGCTTCGATCTCGATCCTGATTCAGGAGAATTTTCCGATGCGGCCCGCGCGGCGCTCTACGTAAAAGAAGGATTGGATACGCTGAAGCTCGAATCATTCGCAAAAACTTCGGGCAGCCGCGGCGTGCATGTTTTCGTGCCGATGCGCGCCGGTCCGGATGTGGATGTGGTGCGTTCGTTTGCTCAGGAATTTTCCGCCAGGCTGGCCGCCGCTCATCCCAAAGAACTCACCACGGAGCATTCGATTGCGGGACGGAAAGGGCGCGTCTACCTGGATCCTTTTCGAAACGGATTCGGGCAGACTGTAGTGACACCTTATTCGGTGCGGCGAAAACCAAAAGCGCCGGTATCAACTCCGCTTGCCTGGACGGAAGTGAAGACTTCATTGATTCCGTCGTCGTTTAATATCGGCAACTTTGCAGAACGCGCGAAGAAAGCCGATCCTTGGAGTGATTTTTTTCGAACGAGACAGTCGCTCGAGAAGGCAATACAACAGGTCAAGAAGCTCTAGTCCGCTTCAAGTCGGCGCCCTATAGCCTTGCCGAATGGACGCCCGCCAATCAGTCGGCGCCCATCTTCTTAAACCGTTCCGTGGAATAAGGGCCGCTTTGCGAGTTTGCAACATTTTCCGCTTTGAAGACGCTCCGCTTCGCGACCAGATCCGACGCCCACAGGAAAATGTCAAGAAGTCGCGCGCGGTCCAGATTGTCGAATCCTCGAATCGGCCGGACCAGTTCTCCTGCCTGGGTTATGCATTGCTGCAGGAAGCGGTCCACCGAAAACGACGTGACGACGTCCGCGTCCTTAAGTGGATTGCAGTTGCAACGCTCGAGATACTCGTAACAGTGCGATATGAAATGACCGACGCAATAAAACTTTAGCGCGAGCAAGCCGACCGCTGGATTTCCGCAATGCGGCGTATCACACCGAATCCACTTCCTGGCGGAGAGTTCGGTTTCCTCATTCAGCGTGACTTTTTCGTCGGAATCTTCCTTCATGGCCCGTATTGTCCCCAAGGTAGTTGGTAATGCTGAAGGTTTGTCTGGCTGTGCGTTGCGATTGGCATTTGCATTCCGATCAACAAATCGGTATCGCCGCCACGGGTGGCGGCGCATCCGGCAAACCGGGCATTGCTGCCTGATAGGTATGAACTCTTGTGCACACGTCGATCAACGGCGAGACCATCTTCAAAATAACTGCCGACGATTCCCAGCGATTGATCTTTCACTGAACTGAGGACGATCACGCCGGCAAAACCTCGCTGCTTCTTGAGGTGGTCCATCAAAGCGCCACGGACACAACTTCCCAACTCATGGATCTTGCCGGGTT
>Ga0126381_100000525_pt1 | contig 41925 bp, 22 predicted proteins | sample PanSoiMetPlot_28_FD_96465 | JGI IMG/M metagenome (GOLD analysis project Ga0126381, IMG submission 96465) | Tropical forest soil microbial communities from Panama - MetaG Plot_28 | ecosystem: Environmental > Terrestrial > Soil > Tropical forest > Bulk soil | place: Panama | collected 2016-02-17 | reverse complement strand
GGCAGTCCCTGAGAAATACTTCACGCCCGGGTCCGTGGATTCGCGAAGCGAAATCAGTTTGGGTAGGGTGATCGACGAGGGTGCTCCCCGGTGTTCCTGGAAGCGCACCTGCCACGGACCGGGGAGATCTCGGGGTTCCGGCACACGGACATCGATTGCCGCGTGGCCCTCCAGTTGGTACTTGCCGCTTCGCCACAGCAACGCCTGCGCGTTGCCGGTGCCGGCAAGCCACGATTCGGCAGCGGGCTGTTCGTCCGGTAGAGGAAGTCCACGGGCGGCGATTTGCGCAACTTCGGAATCGGATAACACGCGAGGGTACACGTCCGGCTCCGTCATGTTTCCTTCGAAGTAATAGGCCAGGCCGTTGGATGGCGGAGAGGGCCGCCCCGACGCTTTCATCAGCGAATCGAGACCCGCGAAATGATAGACAGAATCGAATGCGGGCGGAGGATTTCCGACGCCGGGATGTACGATGCTGCCTGACGATAATCCCTGCCGCACAAATCTTCCATTGACGTATAGCCGCGGTGTCCCATCGTGATAGACCAGCGCGAAATGCGTCCACCCTTCGATTGCGAGGTTGACGACGAGCACAGCGGGCGAATTACCGCTCGAACGCTCCACCACATAGGCGCCGTTGCGGCCCACCGCCAGGCCCGCAGCTGCGTGGCCTTTGCCGAAGAGTTTATCGCCCTCGCCCGCGGGGAAAAGGTAGAACTTTCCGGTTTCATCCAGGTGGCCCTTAACCGACTCTTTTGGCATGAGCCGCAAATCGGTATCTGGCTTAGCCCAGACCGATACCGTAAACGTGTCGTGGACATCGGGAAGCACCGTGCCGGCGGCCGGCCGTGCATCCGCTTCCGGTGCGCCGTTTCGAGTCAGCCAGCGTGGCGGCCACGCGGCCGCGGTTGCGCGGAACACGACGAAGACCGACTCGGCCGGTCCAAGATGGATCGGAACGCGGATGCGATCCCCCTCGACCGCATAGATTGCCTGCTTGCGGCTCTCGCCATTCTCCGCGTTCCAGAATTCCGGCGCCCTGGCTCCTACACGGAACGTGCAGTCGAAGTCCTCGATCCTCCGCCGCCGGTTCGCGACAAAGTAGATGTCGGCATCCAGCAGACGGCGGTGAGTCCACGACAACGCCCCGTCGGGCTTCCGGCTGGTGTATTCGAAATCGGGCTCATCGTGTAGCGCCAGTTTCGCGGAAACGCGGCCTGTATCCCACAGTTCATCGGCAATGCGCCGAACCTCGTTCTCCGAATCCGGAAAGCCGCGCAACGTGAGCGAGAAACGTGGCTTCGGACCGACTACCATGGCTCCCTGATCGACCAGGTCGCGCAGCTTGCGCATCAACTCGGGCGTTGCGCTGCTCCAATCGTCGGGGAGCACCAGAGCCCGGTAGCTCCCGTCGCCGCGCAGCGCGATCTTGCCATTGCTGGCCGTGGCCCGCGTCAACAGCGCCTCGGCATTGATGAGGTCGTACGAGAATCCCTCCGGCGCGGCCGGTATTTCGAAGTTCTCGGCGCCCGGCGGCCGCTCGCCCACGAAGTACAGAGCGTCTGCCACGTACGTGCCCTGTTGCAAAAGGTATTGGCAGCGCGCGAGGTACTGCAGCCAGGCGCCGCTGTCCTCGAACCACGTGTTGGTGCGGTCCATGTGGAAACCCCACGGCCCCATCGTCATGCCGGGGACCGCGGTTGGATGCGGCTGGTGCGCATACCGGTGAAAGACCATCCGGTTCAATCCCTGGGCGAACATTTCATCGCCCAGGATCTTGAGCGAGTACGGGTACTCGAGCCAACGAGCGGTCTGTTCCTCGCCGGTGAACGCTTCCGCCGCCACTACCGGCTTCCCGTAGACGTGCGCGGCCGACGATACCATCTTCATCGTGCGATTCGGTGTCCAGGGCGTGCGCTCCCAGAATTCCGCCATCGGAAATTGCGCCTGTCCGCTCACCTGGAGTTCATCGAAGACGCCTTGTCCGTAGCCTTCGACGTAGAACTTGAGGCCATTCTGACGGCATAAGTCTCCCAGCCGGCCGTAGTAGTATTCAGCCATCATGTCGGCTTGGGCGCGGCGAACGTCGAACAGGAACCGCTCCGAAATTGCCCGATCGCCCACGATGCGGCCGGTCATGGCCGGCAGATACGGGCGCAAATCGTAACCCGAGCGTTTGCGAAATTCTTCGGGAAATCGAGAGGTCCAGTTCTGCATGCCGGCTTCGTAGCTGTCGATGACCACCGTGTTGAAGCTCTTGCCTGCCAAGGGCCCTGCGTCTGCCAGGACCTTCGCCATAACGTTTTGGAAATGGAAATCGGCGGCTTCTCGGCTCAACTTGTCGCACTCCAGGCCGCGGCCTGCTTCCGATGCGGAGACGTTTAGCTGGCCCGTGGTGGTGCTTCCAATCCGCAGAATCGTCCACGCGCCCGGAGGCACGTCCCAATTCAGGCGTCCCTCGCGGCCGAGATCCGCGGTCAGATCGCGAACGCTGTTCGGATCGATGGCGACATCGCCTGACTGCACATCCGGAATCTCGACCTGGGGACCCACGCGATACGCGAAGTTCGCTTTATAGTTCCAATCTTCGATCCGCGAAGTGCGGTGCAGAGTCACTTCCGCCAGACCTCCCGCACCCGGTCCAGCCATGCGGAAGAAGCGGGCGCGGATCGGTCCGAAGTTGCGTATGCCCGGAGGCTCAATGCCGTGCCGTCCCGGATTGGAGACGGTGGTGATTCGCTCGTACGCCGCGCCATTCAGGGACGCCTCCAGCGTGACGGAGGGAAATCTTCCTTCGAAGGTGGGCTGCACCGTGATGGAGCGCGCCTCGAATGGCTCCTGGAACTCGATGGTGATCGAATTCGGCTCTCTCTTGAAGCTCCGGATCAGCTCCGAGTAGGGTCTCCGCTCACCCGGCGGAGCGGGAAATGCGAGCACCACCGCGTCGCGATAGTAGCCCAGGTTCGCGCGCGGCTGCGGCAGATCGATTTCTCTCGGCCCCGGACCGCTGACTGTTGTTTCGGTCCAAACGAGCTGTTGCATCGATCGCTCGGGCGTGATCCATGGCCCGCCGCTCGACGACCAGCCCGGGGCGTTGTGCATCCCGATATCGAGTCCTAACCGATCGCCTTCCTCAATGGCATGCTTCATCAGCGCCCGCCACTCGGGGCTCATATACCCATTGGGACCCTTCGGCAGATACGTACCGCCGTCGAACATCATCACGCCGCCGATGCCCACACGCTTCATCGCTTCCAGATCGAGTGTGATGCCCTCACGCGTTACGTTTCCGTTCATCCACTCCCAAAACGTCAACGGGCGCGCGGAGGAGGGCGGCTGCCGGAAATTTGCTTCCAGTCCGTCTGGAGACTGGCCCGCGACGGAAAGCACGAGGAGAGCAGCCAAGGTGATCGCGATGGCGGTTCGGACGCTCATTCTGCTCCCCGTTGTAAGGTATCGCATGCTCGCCGGTCAAGCGGATCCAAATCCGGTTCTAGGCTGCTGCAACTTCTGCGATAGAAGTGTTGCATCGGATCGGTTGCAAATAGCGGGAGACAAGGCGAGCGGGGGCGATGATACCCGCCGGTTACGCAGCAATACCGACCAGACCGTGTATGAATTGCTGTTGACCTACCACGTCGCCCTACCCAACCACGCGCCACAGTCTCGGCGCGCATCTCGCGTATCTAAGGGTCGGCGAGAATCGCAGTCGCCGGCAGAATTATCGGGAGACGCGGCGGGCCGCATTCATCGTCAACCCACAATGTTCCAGTCCGTGACTTCGTAACGGGGCGCGCTTCCACCGCCCGAGCGGCGCAGTTCGCCCTTACCGCTCCAACTCAGGGTCACCTCGTTCAGGGTGGGACTCCAGGCGCCGTCGTCCTCAAACAGGACGGTCGGACCGGGATGTTCGCCATACACCTGCACGTGAATTCGTCGGCTGGCCGGATCGTCGGTATGGGCAGTGACTTCGGCGAGCGGTAGAATAGAGCCCGACTTTACAAAGACTGGAACCTGCTCCAGCGGCACGTCGATCTGGATTCGTTGGATGCCCGTATGCCGCTTGCCGCTCCAGAAGTCATACCAGTCGCCCGCGGGAAGGTACACACTACGAGATTGGTGTCCGGCCACCATCGGCGCTGCGAGCAACGAGTCGCCGACCAGGTATTGATCCTCTAATGCCCAGGTGTTCGGATCGTCGGGATAGTCCATGACGAGCGCGCGGAATGGCGGCAAACCGCTGCGATGATACTGGACAAAAGCGGCATGCAAATACGGAATCAGCCGCATCCGAAGCTGCATCACGTTGCGGCACTTCGATTCAATTTGCTCCCAATCCGATGCCAGCCGGTCCGCGTTATTCGCCGCACGGTCTACCTGCTTCCAGGGCGGGTTTTTTATGTACCAGCCGTTGATCAACGCCATGGGAGAAAGCACCACCGACTGCAGACGGCGGATGAGATCTTCTGTGCTTGCCGCATTGCGTAATTCCGGCGTCCAGAGGAGGCCGGAAAATCCCATGTTCACCACACCGCGGATGAACTCCTTATGGTCGTAGAGATCGCTATAGAGAACAAACGGGTACGGCGCGGCCAACGCTCCGGATGACCGCACCAGCCCGTATGTCCGCTGCTTTCGCTTCTCAAACGCGTCGAGCAGGGTTTGCTGGTAGGTCAAACCGAAAAGGCAATGCATTTGCTCGCCGTCCACCCCGGAAGGAAAACTCGCCAACTCCGGCCAGGACCAGTTTCCAGTGAAGTCGGAGTTGTCGCATTCATCAAGTTTGTAGCCCGAGACTCCGTGGGCGATGTGTTCCTTCTCGTGGTACTCGGCGAAGATCTGCCGAGCCTGCTGCTGCAGCAAATCCGGAACCACGCCGCCCCAGACTTCGTAGTCGCCCGAATGCGGCAGCAGGGCTTGATAGATCGGCGAATCGGGATGGGTAAACGCGTGCTCCCACAAATTCACGCGATAGGATTTTGCTGCCATGTCTTTCAGTAACCGGGCCGGTTCAGGAAACTTGTTGCTCCAGACGTACGTGCACGAATAGGCGTGCGTCTGCCAACCGGGCTCGAGACCGATTACGTCGCACGGGATTTGGCGATCACGAAACTCGGAAGCCAGTTTCAAGGCTTCCTCTTGCCCGTAGTCGCTCTTGACCCGATACCACATGCCCAGCCCCCATCGTGGAGGCAGAGGTCCGCCGCCGGAGAACAGTACATACCGCTGCACGGCTTCCCGCATATGTGGGCCGCCGAAGACGTATACATCCACGCCTTCCGCTTCGGGAATCTCGACCAGAACCTCGGTGGCTTCGTTGAAGCGATACCGCCTGTAGGCTGCGGGAAGGGCGTCCTGCCCGATCGCTGCGTCCGCGGCACTCGCTCCAGAGCCCTTTCGAACCTTGTGGCCACAGTAGAACGTGGCATACCGCGCCGTGTCGACGAGCACGCCATAACCGCCGGTCGTTACATAGAACGGCACGGGTGCGTGCGAGTCGCCGGAGTCCATCTTCGGATCTGCGTTCACACGCAACTTCTTCTTCAACCCACGCTGAATCATCGATTGCAACTGCAGGCCAAGTCCATAGACAACCTCGTTCGCAGCCAGGGGAATGCGTGCGAGATATCCACGCTTCGATCCGGAGCCGGTCACATTGACGGGACACTTGGCAACGATCGGGAGAGCGGCCAAGCCTGTCACGGATGGCGGGTAATAACGCGCGGATACAGGAGTGATTTTCTCCGGTGCTCCGAGGGTAAATTTCCAAATGCCAGGGTGAACGGCCTGTCCTCTAGGAGCTGCTTGGCCCACTGCGAAGCGCGCCTGCATCAGGACTCCGCCCGCACTCGCCGTTTTCAGAAAATTGCGCCTGTTGACACTCATGTTTTACTCTACCGATTTGATTCAACCGCGTGCCCGTCGCCAGTTGGTGATAACCTCTTGATTCAACTTGGCACCAGCCTTCGACAGGAACAAGCGAATTCTCTGAGAATTCTCGGAGAATTCGCTTGCCAGGCCGCTTGGGGATGGGGCAGGTTGAAGAAGTGGAACGCGGGAGAGGCGGTCATCCATGCTCCGGAGCCCATTTCGTACGGCCGTCTTTTTGGTAGCCCTTGTGCCCTGGGTTGCGACCCTGTGCGGGGCCGACGGCGCGCGGCCCTTTGTGCATCCTGGCATGCTGCAAAATCTGGATGGGCTCGATCTCATGAAGCGCATGGTGCAGGGCGGCAAGCAGCCGTGGAGACAAGCCTATGACAATCTGCTTCAGCAATCGTATTCGGCGATGAGTTTCGAGCCGAAGGCGATCGCACACATCGTGCGCGGCGCATATGGCAGGCAAAGTAGCGGCGACGCAAATTTGCGCGATAGCGCGAACGCAGCTTACAGCCAGGCGCTGCAATGGTACGTCACGGGCGACCGGGCACACGCCGCCAAGGCAATCGCGATTCTGGACGCGTGGTCGGGAAGACTGTGGGACTTCGAAGGGAATGACGCCAAGCTGCTGGCGGCGTGGACTGGCGGCCCATTCTGCAACGCGGCGGAAATTCTGCGCGCAACCGAGTCCGGTTGGACCGAGGGGCAACGGGAGCAGTTCCGACGCATGTTGTTGGATGTCTACGTTCCTCTGCTGGAGGGCTTCTTCCCCGAGGCCAATGGAAATTGGGACGCAGCCATCGAGAATACGCTGCTCTCGATTGGGATCTTCTGCGACGATCGGGCGCTTTTCGACCGCGCGGTGGCGCATTTTTTGCGTGGGGCTGGAAATGGAGGGATCGTACGCTACGTTTATCCCACCGGCCAGTGCCAGGAAAACACGCGCGATCAAGGTCATACTCAGCTCGGACTCGAATACTTCGCCTTAGCGGCGCAGACGGCGTGGAATCAAAGTGTCGACCTCTACGGTGCGGCAGACAACCGTTTGGCCCTGGGGTTTGAATTCACAGCGAAATACATGCTCGGCGAAGACGTTGCGGTCTACGGCACGGTTTCTTCTCAAGGCCGTGGGCGTTTCAGCGATATCTACGAGACGGTATACCAGCACTACCACTTTGATCAAGGGCTCAGCATGCCTTACACGGCGCGAGCCTTAGAGCAGACGAGGCCGCGGGGGTGGACAGCGCTAGTGTTCTATCGAGGCGGCGCTGAGAGGCCGGCGGGTAAACCGGCTTCCGGCACGACGCAGGCATCCGCGGCAGGTGCATTGGCGGAGGCAACAGCGACGGCACCGGCCGAGGCGATAAGAGTGATGCCCGGGGAGTCTGTTCAGGAGGCGCTTGACAGAGCGGCCGCTTCCAACGGCTGGGTGATCCTGGCGAAGGGGGTCCACCAGATCGCCGCTGCCATCCGGGTCCCCAGCGGCATTACGTTGGCGGGAGAAGGAATTGCGAGCGTGCTGTGGCTGGACCCGCAGAAGTCCGGGCCGGCAATCATCAATGCCCCCGAGGACCTTCACGACGTGATGTTTCGTGATTTCGTGGTGGAGGTAGGGACAACAGAGAAGCCGTCGAGCGACCCGAACCAGGACCGCCGGGGGCGCTCCAACCAGACGGCGCTGAGTCGCGCGGGCATTCTGCTGGCTGGGCAGCACGCGGGTCAAATGCGCAGGTTGCAATTCGCGCACGTCACCGTCCGGCATGCCACTCACAACGGCGTTGCAGTGCGCGGTGCGGCCGATCTGCGAGTTGATGCGTGCGATTTCAGCGACAACGGTGGAAGCGTCGTTCCCGGTCCGGGCCTGGAACATAATTTGCTACTGTCGCACGTGCGGGGCGCGGAAGTGAACGGCAGCCGTCTGGACGATTCATCGTGGGGTAGCGGTATTTACGTGACCGAAAGTTCCAGTATCACGATCTCGAACAGCGAAGCCGCTCGGAACCGGCGAAACGGCATTCACTCTTACGAAGCCAGCGATATAAGGATCCTGCGAAACCTTCTAGAAGCGAATGACGGCGCGGGCATTCTGCTGGACGGTCCGACCGAGGGGGCGGCGAGAGCAGAAGCCCGTGAGAACGTGGTGCGCAACAACGGCGCGCGTGGAATTGCCGCGGTTCACGCCCCGGAAGGCGTATTGCGGGAGAACTCGATGCGGGACAACGGTGAGCAATGACAACGGCTCAGAACGGCAACGTCTAGCCACCCAGCAGGCGGTGGGCGATCACCTCGAATGCTGGTGCCGTATTGACGAGGAGCCGCGTCTTTAGTAGCACCTCAAAGTACGGGACCTGGGTATCCGGCGTGACGTTCAGGCGGTCCAGTAAGGTCGCCATGTTCTTCTCAATGGTCACGAAACGCCCGGCTGCCGCAATCGATGAGAGGTCGGTCCCTGAAATGAGAAGGGCGGCGCCGTCCCCCAGCGGCTTAGGCAGATACGCTAATAAAGCGTAACCATGCTTCTCGTACTCCACCACATATTCCTTCTCCTCGAAGGGATCTGGATTCGTATTCGTGAGCACGCCGCGAAATTCGCCTTTGGTCCGCTTGTAGCCGTACCGGAAGTTCATCTGCGGCTCCAGCAACTCGATCCAGGGATTGCCCTTCTTATGACCGACCAAAATCACATTGCCGGCCGCCGCCTGCATCCGAAAATCCCGCGCATGCACCACGATTGTGTGAAACTGGTGCCGGATTCCCAGCGGTACAATCGCCCGCACGACCTCTGCATCCTGCAATGAAGTCATGTGGGTGCCGCTGGCATGCTCTGCCACGGCACGCAGCTTTGGGTCGGCAATATATCGTTTGATGGGCTCATTCGGATACGTACGCGAGCGGTACTCGTCAAGGGTCACGAGGTGGCCGCCCATCAGGTCCGAAATGATCATGAGGTTGCCGTCGGCCAGCACAATTTCGACGTCGTGTCCCGCCGGAAAAAGCTCACCCCAAAACTGATCCAGCGCCGGTGTAGACCTGTCGGCTACATCGCGTGGCCGAAACAAGGGCATGTAGGAGCCGCGCGGAAGGTCGATCACCACGGGTTCTATTGCGCCTTCGGTTTGAAAGAACTGCTCTAGTCTCTTGCGAAGCTGCGACACCTGCACTCGGGCGATAGTGTCCACGCTGGCGTTGTAATCGCGAGCCCTTTTGAACACCTCGACCCCGATCTGATGCTCGGAAACCGTGCCCTGAGGATCAACCCGGCAGAGGTATTCCAGTAGTTCCCGAAGCCGTGGAGCTCGCTGGAAACTACTACTGGTGGCTACCCGCACGAGCAACCGTTCGCGGCTCTCTGAATCCATGCAGATTGCAGGGTTGGGGCCTTTTACCAGGGTCGACATCTTGGTCTTTGCAAGCGATAGTACCACATCGCCGCAGCCCTGGCTTCCAACGATTCGGGACGGTTCGGGATCACGAATTGCCGAGGCCGCTAATGCGCCTGTGGAGTATAGAGCACGGCTGAATGCGCGTGCTCTATCAGACAATTCGTGCTAATCGGTGATTACCAGGTGATCTTGGCCCCAAGTTGCACCTGGCGAGGCGAGTTGGATTGGTCCAGACCGCTCGTCCCACCGCGGATGATGGTGCCGAAATCATTGCTGCCCGGGCTGGTATTGAAACCGGCGTTCGACCCAATACCGGTCCCGCCGACCCACATGGGATGGTTGAGAACGTTGAAAGCATCCATGCGAATCGTCATCTTCAGCCTTTCTTTGATGGTGAACACTTTCGACACGTTCGCATCGAAATTCATCGCGCCACCCATTCGGATGCCGCTATATTCGATGTTGGGGGTGATGCCGTACGAGGGAACCACGATGAAGTCTGGACTCGTGCAGCCATAAGCCACCGATACCGGTTCCCAGGTGAGCTTGCCGCCGTTGTTGTTGTCATAATACATGGCGCAGGGCTCAAAGCCGCGAATCGAATCCGTACCACTAAGCTTCAGTTTCGCGGTTTCCGCGCTGCTGACCGTCTGGCGCGAGACCTTTGGGTTGGTGACCATGTACATGCCGGAAATCTGCTGAGGCATGCCGGATTGCCGCATGAACGTCGCGGCAAAGATCCACCCGCCGATCGCGGAATCCAGAACGCGGTTGGAGCCGCTGAAGAATTTTCGGCCTCTGCCAATCGGAAGTTCGTAAGAGCCGTTAATGGTCAGGCGATGCGGAATGTCAACGCTGTCCAATACTCGCTGCGGAACCCCGTTGGTGTAATCGGCCCAACCACCCCAGTCAATCGTCTTGGAGAAGGTGTAGGACGTGGTAACCGTCAGGCCATATTGAAAACGGTGCCGTTCCGTTACCTGGAAGGAGTTGAACGAATTCCGCCCGTTATTGATCCAACTCTCCGTGATGCTGCCGAACTGCGGGTATGGACGTGTCAGCGTCGTCCTGTTAATAGTGGCACTTGAGTACAGACTCGTCCCCTGGAAAGCCGCCACACCTTGGAAGGGATTCGGCACGAAGTTGCCGGTGTTATCGCAGAGTTGCTGGTTGCCTCCTCGGGAATAATCGCACATCGCCGAAATCGCGGCGCTGATGTGGTTAATGTCCTGGCTGACAGAGCCGCCATACATGCGGTTGCCCTGGAATCCAAAATCCAGCGAGTCCTTTGAGGAGAGCTGACGCTGGATCGTAAGATTGAAGTGCCAGTAGGTTGGTAGATGCCCGTTGGGGTTTACGAAGCTGACACTGGTCCCAATACCGGCATTCAGCCCCAGGCTGGCGCCGGGAGCAGGCGTCAAAGTGGCGAAGGGATTCGCCAGGTTCGCCATAGGCGTGACTCCGTTATCTGCCGAACTCACATAGGAGGTCGAAGAGGTGAAGCCGATGTTTCCAGCCGGCGAAATGGAGATCAGGTCGCCGGCAGCCGTCTCAGCAATGCCCATGTGAAGCACCGTCTTGCCATTAATGGCGTAAGAGATACCGAAGCGGGGTTCAATCAGATTCGTCTGTACATGGCTGAAAGCGGTGGTGGGGTTCCCGTCCACTCCGGCGAACATCAGGCCGCCGACGACGGCACCGTTGTTCGGCAGCGACTTGCCCGCTGCAGCCATCTGTTGATTGACCATGGCGTTAGGCGTGCTGTAGTCAAATCCCCAGTTATTCCGGTGATACCGCTCGTGCTGCAGGAACGGCAGGTCGTAGCGTACGCCAAGGTTAAGAGTAAGCTTCGGAGTCACCTTCCAGTCGTCCTGAAACCAAGTGCCGATATAGTGCCGTGATTGGAAATCCTGGACGTATGTGTTGACGGTGCCACTGTCCCAGGTCCCCAGTAAAAGGGAGGCCACCGAGTTGCCGCTCGGGTAGTTCGTACAAGCCTTGCCGCCGCAGTACGCTCTCTCGAGGTCGAAGATGTCGTTGTCGCCGGTCCACCCGGCGCCCACGCTCAGGGCCATCCCGGTATTGTTGCTATTGAGGGTGCGGTTCCCTTGCTGCATGTACCGGATATCCATACCGGCCCGAATGGTGTGGGCGCCCTTGATCCAGGTCACACTGGGATCAAGATTCATAATATTTCCGAATCGCAGCAGGCCCATGTATGCCCCAAGTGTGGTAAAGCTTCCCAAGCCAACGCGTGGGAACCTGTTCAGATACGGATCCTGGCTCAGCAAAGAACTGGAGAAACCCAATGTGGTCGGGTCAAAGCCCTGGCCCGGGCCAGTGCTGTCGGTATCGCGCCGCGAACCAACATTGCCCTTGAGTTCAGACACAAGATTGGCACTGAAGGTGTGGACGAAATCTACGGCAAACGTGTTGGTCATCTGACTGGTGCCATAGTGGGCGCCGTTATTATCGGCCGGATTGCTGTGTCCCCAGCTGCTCGTGGCTGTACTGAAGGTATCGAAATACATGTAGCTTATGAAAAAACGGTTCATGTCGTTCAAGTTGTAGTCGATCTTACCGGCCAGGTTCCGCTGTATCATGCCGGTTGGATCATACAACTGGTAATTGTTCTGCCACAGGTTACCCGACGTTGGAACCTGATTGGGCGCCGGAAAATAGGAAAGAAGATTCTTCGCGAGATTATAATTGGCCGGGAATTTTGGATCGCACACGCCACTCAGGTAGCTCGGTCCGCAAGCTACCAGGCCATACGGTATACGGTTGTTCGGGAAGGCAGTCCTCTGGACGTATTGCGTCGAGCCCTCCATCACGTTGTGACCGGAATAGGGATTGTATATGGGCGTTGCGTAATAGGCCGAGCCCACTCCGCCGTTCGAGGTGGGGATATTGACAAATGTCCCGCCGTTGCCCGGCGCGCCGCCTACGCCTTGGAGCAGGCTGCTGAAGTCGAAGTAGCAGGACGGATCTGTCGGAGTAGGTTTCGCTCCGCTGTCGCACTTCGGAGTCAACCAGGCCGGATTAGGAGTGGACGATGTGACGTAACCGCCTCCGGGATTGTTGCTCTTGTTGTAGCCAAGCAGGAAAAAGGCCTTGCTGCGGCCGTTGTAAATATGAGGAATCACAACGGGCCCATCCACCTGAAAACCATAGATATCCTGCTTGCTTGAGGCTATAGGGTTGCCGAGGTAGTTATTCTTCCAGCTGTTTGCGTTCAGCCAGGAGCGTTGTCCCTGGAATTCCACCGTGCCGTGCAGTGCATTGGTCCCGCTCTTCAACGCCATCGCGATCTGGCCGCCGGATCGAAAGCCCATGGAAGCGTCAAACGGGGTGCTTGTGACTTTCATCTCCTGGAGCATATTCGTCGGCGGGATATAGGCGGCAGAGGTGGTATAAACCTGCATTGACGGTATTCCGTCAATTGTAATGTCGAAAGTCTGATTGTTAATCGACATGAGGTTTTCGGGATGGCTGTTGAAGTTATCATTGCTCGCAGCAGAAAGGCCGTACGTCTGCTTTGCGCCGGCAAACAGCGTGGCATTATAAAAAGGATTGAAGCTTACCAAAGGCAGCGAGGAGATCTGCTGCTGGGTAAGCGTGTCGCCGCCGCTCACCCGCTGGAAGTCGAGGACGGGCGCCTCGGCGTGAACCGTCAATGTCTCTGTGACCTGACCAATCTGCAGAAGGAAATTGATGGTGCTGACTTGGTTCTGTTCGAGAGGAACACCGGTCTTCTCTTCGCTCTTGAACCCTTTCGCCTCGATCTTGACGGTGTAGGTGCCGGGCTTCAGGTACGGCACGGCATAGACACCCGCCGGCGTTGTCTTTGCGGGCACGTCCACGCCGGTTTGCTCATTATGTACCGTGATCGCCGCATTTGGAACGGCCGCGCCCTGGGGGTCGGTGACCAGGCCGGTAATCTGCTGTGCGCAGGCCGGCACTGAGCACAATAGCCCGACGGCTACGAGCATGGACGGAGCATTTCGTCTCAGCACTGCGAGGAGTTCGTGGGCGCGGAGCGGCGCTGCGATAGAGTGCGACGTGGCGACAACCTTCATGGAGAAAAACCTCTGAATAACGGTCGCACGCAGCTTGGACGTTAACAAGCAAATTCTCGGAGAATTCTCCGAGAATTCGCTTCTTCCCGGCCCACCGACTCCGCAATTTGAGGGCTCCGGCGGAGCTGAGGACCGCCTCCGCGGCGACTCCCGCTGGTCCGTCCAGCAGCCTTCAGTTGCCTGATGCTTCCGAAGTCTTGCGGAACTCGAGGCCGTCAACATGTTCGCCAACGAAGAAGCGAGCCATGTCCGAGGTTTTGTACCAGGCGGGTTTTGGCATCTTGTCCCAGATCAGGGTGCCGTTGATTACGAGGTTCTCGAAGACCAGATTTCTGACCATGCGAGCATCGTCATACCCCGCAATGACGGAGATTTCAGCGTGGCTGCCGCTATAGGTGACGTTCTTGAAATAGACATTTTCGATGCCGCGGCCCGGCGACGTACAGTATTTTCGATTATAAAAGACCCGGATATTCACCAGTTGGCCGCGGCGGAAGTCCTCAACGCGGATATTCTCGAATCGCACATTACGAATCAGGTTGCTGTCTCCGGCGTCCAGAGCCATGGTCCCCTGATAATCGATCTGTGGTTCCATGTGGTCGAGTATGTCGAGGTTGGAAAACACGAGGTCCTCAATCGTTTCGGGATTGGGAGTATTGCCATGCGTCCCCACGAGTATCGGATGCGCAACATCTGCCCACAGTGTCGAATTCTGGACCGTGACTCCCCTGGAACCACCTGTAAAACCCAACCTCGTGGCATAGACCGTAATACAATCGTCCGAGTTTCGGTTGAAGACTCCGTCGATCAGCACGTCCTGGCTGGAGATGACATTCATGCCATCGCCGTTGCCTACGTAGCTGATGCATTTCACGTTCCGTATGGTGACGTTCCTGGAGCCGCCGGTGAAAAACTGCGAGCCGATCACGCCGTCCACCTCCACCCGGGCCGAGTTCGCGATACGCAGCGATCCGCGCGGCTGGTCGATGATTCCCCGCCCCAGCACGCGCACATCGCTGACGCCGTTGCAAACAATCTGGCCGCGTACGACGGCGCCGCCGGCGATGTAGACGGTCTTTCCCGACGGCACCAGGAGCCGGTTACCGGGAATCGTGTGAAGACCGGGCCCGTAGTAGAGCACGCGCGGATCGTTCGGATCAGGCCGTTCGTTTTCGATCGGATTTGAGAAAAGATGCAGGTTCGCGAAAATGTCTCCATTCACCTCCACCGATACATTGCGCGGCTGAGAAAGTGAAAATGTCAGCGTGCTTCCCTGGACCGCCGGTTGGATGTTGTAAGAGAGCGGCCGTATCCGTGCCGATCGAATCGCGTCGGCATGCAGCGTGACCGACACTTCCACCGTCCCAGCGAAATCGAAATAGCACATCGAAGAATCGAGGGGCGTATGCTGGACGCCACGGACGGCATCCACTTTGACGATATAGACGGGCACGTCTCGCCAAGCCTCGCCGGGCGCGTGCACCTTCACGGTAAACCGTGGGTTTAGCGAAACGCCCTCCGGCGCGGAGTAAGTGACCAGGCGATTATTCGACGCACTGTCGGCGAAAAGGCCGCAGGCCGTAAGGAACAACGTCGCAAGGAATCGCATGTGAAAGATCATTTCCATAAACAATTATGCCAACCGCTCCTTGGTCAAGAGCGGTTGGCAACCGTCGGCTTATCTATAACTACTCGCCTCTCTAGAAGTAGAACTTCAGCCCCAATTGCATGCTGCGCGGCTGGCTGGCGCCGGTGATGCGTCCGTAGTTGGGATTGCCGACCGTGGTGTTCGGGTTGCCCATAATCGGCCGATTAGGAGCGTTGTAGACCTCGCCCCGGAATTCCACTTGCCGCGATTCGTTGCCGAATCCCTTGAACCGTCTCCCGAGACTCAGATCGAAATTAGCGACTCCAGGACCAAGAAACAGCGCGTGTCCGGCATTGCCCGCTACCCAGGCTGCCGGCGTTGAGAAGGCATTGGTATTGAACCAGTGATCGTTGGTGCGCTGGTCGCGCGGAAGGTTCGGATCCTGCCCCGACACCGCGTTCGGGTAAACCGATCCGCCGTTCTGGACGTTGTCGGAGTTCAAGCCGGGGGTGAGCCATGCGCCACTGAGCATCGTCACAATCCCGTTGATTTCCCAATCTTCGAACGGAATCGCCAGTGGAGTCTTGCCCGCCCAATGCCGCCCCTTGCCGAGCGGCAGCTCGTAAGTATAAGCGCTGGTCAGCCGGAGCTTGTTCCCTAGTCCGCTGATGCCCCTGTCCAAATTGCGATTTCCGACCGGATCGCGATAACCGCCGGTTAAGGCCATGGGCTTCTGCCATGTGAAAGATGTCAACATACTAAAGCCCTTGGCGTAGCGCTTCTCTACCTTAGAGACAAATTCTTCGAGATAGGAAGAGCCGATCCAGTCATTTACAGTTATTCCGTTGGGGAATTGCGGGTACGCAATATATGGAGCGACCTTGCGCCCTTGCGCGGCGGCCGCCAGGGACAAGGGTATGGCGTTCATATTGTACCCACCATTCGACAGATGAACGCCGTGATCGCCTACGTAACCCGCTTCCACCAGGTAGCCTTTGAAGTCGTGAGAGACGCTCAAATTCCACTGCAGCTTGTACGACATCGGGTTGTAGTCGGGATAAATGCCAACGGAGAGAGCGTTCCCGGCTGTAGTCTTGGTCGCCGGTGCGTAGTTGATGTGGTCCAGTGTTGTCGCCCAAGTGACATTGTCGGTCGTCGTGTAGCGGCCGGTGTCGGTATCGGCAAAGATGGGAGTGTTCGGCATGTTCCCGGTCGCGCCGGAAAGCTGCGTGCCAATCGTAAAGAGTCCGAAACCGCCGCGAATAACGGTGTTGCTGCCCTTCACTGGGCTGTACGCGAAGCCGAGCCGCGGGCCGAAATCGGTATACGTGTTGGGCCACGCCGTGGTGCGGAAGCTGTTGACGCCAAACTGCTGGTATTGGCCGGTCGCCAGGTTGAAAATACCCGACCGGTTAAGCAGTTCGTGGAATTGGTTCGGATCGTCCCAGCGAAGTCCCAGGTTTACCGTCAACCTGCTGTTCACGCGAATATCGTCCTGCACATAGGCCGCAAACACCGAAGCGCGGGAGCGGAAGTAGTCCGGGTAAATCGTATAGTTGAAGGATGTAGGCAAGCCCAGCAGGAAACTCGCATAAGCGACGCCGCTGCTGCTGAAACTAACCTGGTTGGTAAACGTATTCGCGAAGTTGAAGGATCCGCTGTTCGGACCAGGCTGATAGTTGTCGGTCCGGATGTAGCGGATCTCACCGCCGATTTTGAGAGTGTGCTTGCCTTTTTGGATCGCTACCTGGTCTACCAGCGACCTGGCGCCCTGTAACTCCTCCCACAGGGTTCCACCTGCCGCGCCCAAAGAGTTGATATTGGTGATGTTGATTCGCGGAACGCCCTGTGTCTGGTTGTCCGCCGGCATGCCATTTATACCATACGTTTGATAGCCAACCTGGTTGAATCCATCCGGCAGCCTCTTCGCGAATACCTGGAACCAGTTCAGATGCAGATCGTTCGTCACCGACGGGCTGAAGATGCGGACGTAATTCAAGGTGATGGTGTGGTCAGGCCGAGTCCAGTTTGCTGTTCCGCCGCTGTTGCTGCCGCCTGCAATCCGGTCGTCAGGAAACGGGAACGACGGACGATTGTCCTGCAGCCGCTTCGAGTACTTCAACATCAATTTGTTCGTGTCGTTGAAATTATGGTCCAGCCGGCCGTCGTACTGCGTCTCAATCGTGATCTGCGGTCCGTTGCTGTTGTAATTGTTGTAGATGGAAGGCAACTGTGCAGCCGGAAACAGCACCTGCAATTTCAGCGCTGCGGGACTCATCCGCGAAGCTGGAATTGCATTGCTCGGGAAGGGATCGCGAACCACGACGTTGTTCACAGTTCTCCCGCTGGCCGGATCGAAGATCTCATTGGCGTAAACCGGCCGGCCTAGCGTGTCGGTCCCGGCCGATGCCGAGCCCAGCAATTCCGCGAAATTGCCGGCCCGGAAGTTCGCGTCCGGCAGCGAAAGGTTAGTCCATTGCGCCGTGCCGTAATTGCGAAATTGGCGGTAGCCAAAGAAAAAGAAGGTCTTATTCTTCTTAATCGGCCCCCCGATGACGCCGCCGAATTCGTTGTAGTGAACCTGACTGACGATATGCGTGAAGTAGTTTCCAGCGTTTAGATCGGTGTTCTGGAAGAAATAGAAAAGATCGCCGTGATACTCATTCGTTCCGGATTTCGAGTTGATCACCGTGACGCTCCCGCTGGTGTCGCCGAACTCGGCAGAGAAGCTGTTGATAGTCACTTTGACATCTGCGATCACATCAGGATTGGGACGTGTAGAAGTGCCGGTATTCACCGTGAGGGAAGAGTAGGCGCCGTCCAGAAATACCGGATCCTTTCCGCCCTGCCCGCCGTTCGCCTGTGGATTCTCCGTGCCTGTGGAAGAATAGGCGCCCGTCGCCATGCCCGGCATTAGCGCCGTATAGTCGTAGATGTTTCTGCGGAAGCTGGGCAGCGTCACAATCGCCTTTGTGTTCAGGGTCGCGCTGATCGCACCTGTTTCTGTCTCCACCAGCGGTGGCTGTCCAGAGATCACAATTGACTCCGTGATGACGCCGGGGCTTATGCTGAAGTCGACACGGAGTTCGCGCCCAATCTCTACATTGATGTCATCGCGTAAGTACTGTTTAAAACCCTTGGCACTCGCTGCCAGCTTGTAGGAGCCGGCCACAATATAGCGAGCGGCGAATGCGCCCACGCTGTCAGTTGTTGCGGGCGTAGATACTCCGGTAGCGGTGTTAGTGATGAGGATTTCCACTCCCGGCATCACTGCACCGGTGGGATCTATAACAGTTCCGACGATGCTGCCGGTGTTACCTTGGCCATATAAAACTGCGGCGACTGCCGCTAGCCCGAGGCTGATACGAACGGCGCGGTTCATTGCGGGACTCCTTGTTCTGAGATTGGGACCGTGCCAATAAGTGTGTGATTCTGCGCCGGCGGCGGCAAGTGAATTCTCCGAGAATTCTCAGTTAATCACTCTGATAATGAACCTGCGGTGCTATCGCTGGAGCGTTCATGTACTAACGAGAATTCTCCGAGAAATATCTTGTGGACAAGTCAATCTGCTGGGCACAATTGAGGTTCAAGGCGGCTTATGGACCTTTCTCAGACCGCAGCAAGACCTGAACTCTGCTATGCAGCGCCCGATTACCGCACCTTTTTGACGAAGATCGATGTGCAGCGGCCCGGCCTGGAGTCGGTCCGGGCGAGCGTCGAAGCGAGTGACTGGGAAAACGCGGCGGAAGCGCTGCTATGCTACTATCGCACGCGCACCGGCATTGCCTACTACGGGGGTTGGGACAATCGGCGCCTCAATCCCGCCTATGACACCGCCAGGGCGGACCAGATCTGTGGGAACATCCTGGTGGGCCAGGATCTTTCCGGCGGCATAGACTGGCAGGCCAATCCGCATGGCGACCCCGAGTGGAAGTATTGTCTCCACCGCCATGAGTATCTGACTGAGCTCGGTCGCGCCTACTGGTACACCGGAGATGAAGAGTACACCCGGGCCTGGAAACGGATTCTCGGCGAGTGGATCCGTGAAAATCCGATGCCCGACCTGGAGTGGCTGATTAGTCTCCCTGGTGAGACCAGCCGCATGCAGTTCATGCGGGCCGGTAACTGGCGCCCGCTGACCCTCGGGATCCGCCTGTATACGGCGTTCGTACCGTGCTTCTATCATTTCCTGCACTCTCCGGAGTTCACGCCTGACTTCCTGGTGACCATGTTGAATTCCATGGAAGAGCATGCGCGTCATCTGCGGCTCTACTATACACGGCACAAGAGCTATTTCAACGTGTCGCCGAATTGGGGACTGATGGAGTCGAACGGTCTGGCGCACATGGGAATCCTGTTCCCTGAATTTAGGAATGCCGCTGATTGGACGACCGAGGCGATGTCCCGCCTGGAGGAACAGATCCGGATGCAAGTGCTGCCGGATGGGATGCAGGTGGAGCGCGCTTCCGGCTACCACCTGGTGAGTACTTTCTGCTTTCTGCAAATCCTCGATCTTGCCGAGCGCAATGGCGTGCGCGTCAGCGATACCTACCGGAGGATAGCCGAACGAATGGTCGAGTTCGTGATGCGCATCATGAAGCCGCACGGCGTCTATCCGATGTTCAAGGATGGCGACGAGAGCGACGTCTTCGGCGTGCGGGCGTCCCACGGACTTTGGGAAGACATCAATAACCTCAATATGCTGGAGGATTCGAACGACCTCCGCTGGGTCCTGAAAACCGGCGCCCGCATGTTCCAACGCCCCGACATGCTCTACGTCGCGACTCATGGGCGCGAAGGCGCGACGCCCCGATTCGGATCCACGGCGCTGCCGGATGCCGGCTTCTACGTCATGCGTTCCGGATGGCAGCACGACGACCTGTATGCCGCATTTACCTGCGGGGAACTCGGCGTGATGGACCAGAATTGCGTGCATGGCAACGCAGACGCGCTCAGTATCGACGTCTCGGGATACGGCGCGACCCTGCTGATCGATCCCGGCCGCTACATCTACGAGGGGTCATGGCGCGTCTGGTTCAAAAGCACTGCCGCACACAACACGGTTACGGTCGACGGCCAGGATTCTTCCGAGTTGGCCGACGAATGGATGTTTCGGACCAAGGCCCGCAGTGTTCTGAATTGCTGGTCGACTACAGATCGGTATGATTACGTGGATGGGTGCCATGAAGGCTACCGCCGGCTTGCGGATCCGGTAACGCATCGACGCCGCATTATCTTCGTGAAACCGCATTTCTGGCTGGTGGTCGACGACCTCACCGCGGCTGAAGGTCACGTCTACGATCAGTACTTCCATTTTGCGGAAGGGGCCGAACTGAGCCGCAGCCATTCATTCAGCTTCCTCGCAAAATACCCGAACGGCGCCGGTGTCTTGGTGAAGCCGCTGGCCGCCGGCGACCTGGAGGTCCAGACGTACTTCGGCAGTACGGACCCGATTCAAGGCTGGGTTTCCTATGACTACGCCGTGAAGGTTCCGGTTCATACCGTCCAGTACACTCGCACTACCACCGGAGGCGCGCGCTTCGTCGCGCTGCTCGCGCCGTTCCGTAAAGATCCGCCGGCCCTGTCCGTCGAACCATGTGGACCCGAAGCCTTCCGCGTGGTAAACAGCGAAAATTCCTGGTACATCGCACTCGGCGACGGGAGCATCACCCGCTCCCGGGATTTCGAATTCGACGGCGATGCTCTCTGTGCCAGCTTCGATCCGGCCGGGAAACTCGCGGACTTCTTCAGCGCCCGAGCTTCGCTGGTCCGCTATCAAGGAAAGGTATTGCTGGATTCCGTCCAGCGCGTGAAAATCGACCATGTACAGGCATAATCCAAACGACCAAAATCGCGAGCAGACGATCGATCGTATCCTCTCTCGGATGACCCTCGACCAGAAGATTGGCCAGTGTTTCACCATCCACTGGGGCGGGTCCACGATTACTCCTTACGTGCTGGAGGCCATCGAGCGGCTGCACGCCGGAGGGCTTCGCGTGACGCCGTTCGGACAGAACTCCAAACGCGGACAGCACTACCATTCGCACCTCAATTTTGAGTACGAATATCCGCGTGGGTACAAGCCCATCAAGCCGAACCTGTTCCTGCCTGGCTCCGGCGTTTTCGTGTCGCCGGAACAGTACGCCGAGCGCCTGAACCGATTGCAAGAAGCCGCCTGCGCTGCAAACGGCGTTCCGCTTCACATCTCGATCGACCAGGAGGGCGACCTCAGCCGCGATTTCAGCTTCGGCGGCATCAACCTGTTTCCTTCCGTCATGGGCCTCACGGCCACCGGTGATCCGAAGCTTGTATACGAGGCCTGCCGCGCCGTCGCGTTGCAACTCAGCGCTATCGGCATCACCAACCTGCACTCGCCGGTCCTCGATATCAATGTCAACCCGAACAACCCCGAGATCAACATCCGCGCCTACGGCGACACGCCGGAGATTGTGGCCGAGTATTCGTTGGCTTCGATTCGCGGCTATATGGATGGCGGCATCGTACCCACGGCCAAGCATTTCCCCGGCCGTGGCGATTCCGAAATCGACGCGCACTACACGATTCCGAACGTGCCGGGCGACTGGGATAAACTCGAGAGCCTTGAACTGTTTCCGTATCGCCGCCTGATAGAAAACGGTCTACCCAGTATCATGCTGGCGCACACCACCGTGCCCGCGGCCGATGCCAGCATGGAAATCTCGACGGTGTCCCGCCGGATCGTCACCGGGTTGCTGCGGGAGCGGCTCGGCTTCGAAGGTGTCATTACAACTGATGCGATCACGATGGGCGCTCTTCTCGAACGCTACGGTCTGGGCCGGTCCTGCGCGCTGGCGCTGAAGGCGGGCTGCGACCTGGTGCTGAACAAGACTGAAAACGAATTTCGCGATCAGGGTTTCTGCGAAGTCAAACGGGCGGTGGAAGAAGGCGAAATCCCCGAAGATCAACTGAACGCTTCGGTCCGCCGCATTCTCACCATGAAATACAATCTTGGCCTGCTCGAGCGTCATGGGCGCGTCGACGCCGCCGAGGCAGGCAATCCCATCCGCGATCCTGAAATCATTGCGATTTCACGCACTTCGGCGGAGAAATGTGTTACTTTGCTGCGCGATGACGAGGGTCTCCTGCCCCTCGAGCCCGAACAGTCCGTCATGGTCATCGAGCAGCAGGTGCTCGATGGCTACGCCGGCTGCGACGTCTATTGCCATAACAAAATGTTCAACGAGGCCATGTGCGAACAGTCGCGCAACATCCTCGGCCTGGATACGAAGTTCAAAGCATCGCGCGAGGATGAAGAATTCGTGATGGAGTGGGCGGACCGGGCCAATGTTATCGTAGCTACCAACTATTATTGGCGCCTCCTGCCAGCTAACAACAGCGACCTCATTCGCAAACTGGTCGCCAGGGGCAAGAAGGTAGTGGTAGTTACCAACTGCCCGTACGAACTCGGCGCCTTAGCCGAAGCCGGCACGGTCATCTGCAACTACTCGGTCACCCCCGAGAGCCTGCGCGCCGCCGCGAAAGTCGTTTACGGCAAACTAATTCCGCAGGGCAGGTGGATTCTCGAGCATTATCGGAAGCCCGAGCACGCCAACAAGGAATCCACGGTTCGCATCCTCGGCGGCATCACCGAAGAAGGCGAGAACGAAGTCACTACCGTCGTATTCTGAAGGCGCTAACCGCGCGGCAGGGCGCTCGCGCCGACATGCCGCGCGTCGTTGAATTCAGCGAACATTGAGGAATGTTCGCCGGAGAGGATGCCCCACGCTACTATAAGCCCTGACGCCGTCTCATGAGCACCTACGACTATGTAGTCGTCGCTTTCTATCTCGCCTTCATGGTCAGCATGGGGCCGCTGTTCATGCGTTTTAGCAAGACCGCGAGCGATTATTTTCGCGGCAGCGGAGGCATGCAGTGGTGGGTGGTGGGAAGCTCCGTCTTCATGACCTCTTTCTCCGCCTGGTCCTTTACCGGCGGCGCCGCCCGGGCTTATGAGACCGGCACATTTTACCTGGTGCTGTTCGCCTGCAATGTCGGCGGCCTGATTTTCACGTACTTCTTCACAGCGGAACGCTTCCGCCAGATGCGCATCATCACCAAGATCGAAGGTGTCCGCAAGCGTTTCGGGGAAGCCAACGAGCAGATCTTCGCCTGGCTACCCTTGCCGTTCAACATCATCATGGGCGGCCTGGCACTCTACACCATCTCCGTGTTCATGCACGCCGTATTCGGCTTTAACCTCACTCTGTTGATTGTCGTCCTCTCGGTGACGATTCTGGTGATTACGGTACTGGGCGGCGCGTGGGCGGCGGCTTCGAGCGATTTCGTTCAGCTATTGCTGCTGCTCGGTATCACGACGGTCATGGTGATTACGACGCTGCTTCATCCTCAGGTCGCCGGCGTCACGGGCCTGATCCGCCGGCTTCCACCGGAACATTTCCACTGGACCTTGTTTGAGCGTTACTGGATTATCGTCTTCTTCTGCATTACGCTGCTGGCAAATCAGCTCATTCAGAACAACAGCATGATGGAAGGCGCTGCCAAGTATGTCTACGTAAAGAACGGTCCTGACGCAAAGCGCGCCACGCTGGTATCGCTCTTCGGCTTCCTGGTTCTCTCACCCGTCTGGATGATTCCGGCGTTGGCGGCCGCGATTCTCCATCCGAATCTAGCGGCGGAATTCCCCAAACTGAACAACCCGGATGAAGGCGCTTACGTGGCAATGGCCATCTCGCTGCTGCCTCGCGGATTACTGGGGCTGCTGGTAAGTGCCGTTTTTGCCGCCAGCGTGGCTAAGATGACGAGCATGTTGAGCATCGGATCTGGAATTTTCGTGCGCAATTTTTGGATCCGCATTGTCGATCGGCAGGCATCCGAGCAGCGCCAGGTTGCTGTAGGCCGCATCTTCACGCTGATTTACGGCGTGATGTGGATCGGGGTGGCATTCGCTTTCGCCACGGTAAGGAGCCTTTCGCTTTTCGACATGCTGCTCCTGGCCGCGGCCTCGGTACAAATCCCGACCACGGTTCCGCTGTTCTTCGGCATGTTCGTCAAACGGACGCCGCCGTGGGCCGGCTGGAGCACAATGATAGTAGGTTTTACAGTGTCGGTCAGTCTGCGCTTCATTCTCACGCCGGATTTATTCACCCGCCTGTTATCGCCATCCGTTCCATTCAACAAGCACGAGTTGGGCGACCTGAACATCGCGGCGACCACCGCCGTCCTATTCGTGGTCTGCATCGCCTGGTTCTTCGGGACGATGCTATTTTACCGGCCCGGCGACAAGAAATACGTTGCGCAGGTGGAACGCTTCTTCCGCGATATGCACACCCCGATCGACCCCGCCGAAGATCCCACCGGCGATTACGCCAGCGACGAGCGGCAGTATCGCACCATGGGCAACCAGTGCCTGGTGTATGGAGCGTTCGTATATTTGCTGCTGCTGATTCCCAATCCTGCCGCCGCTCGCGTTGCGATTGGCTGCTGCGGAACGCTCATGAGCGGCACGGGCATCCTGCTCCGCGTCATCGGACGGTCACGTGGTCGAACCTGACGGTGGTGGTCAGGTTGGCCATTCCGGAATTGGCCGTCAGCCCCATGCGAACCTTCCCCGGGAATGCCATCTCCACAGCACCAATCGTCGTCCAGGTTGCGCCGTCCGCTGAAGTGTAGCCGGTCACGGTGCGGCCGCGCCTCACCAGTCGCAGCCAATAAGGCACCAGCAGCCGGCCCCATGTCACGAATGGCGCATCAAGCACCGAAGGCGTCGCGATCCGCCGATCGCCGTGTCCTGCTTCAATAGCGATCATCGCTACGCACCACGCGGGCCGCTCCCGATCGGCGGACACCGCGTGCTCCAGCACGAGCGCCACTTCTTGGCTCCCCGCGTTCACTACGACTCCCATCTTCGACGTTTGCGAGCTGACCTGAGGCACAAATCGTGCCGTGATCGATGCCTCCGAGGTGTTGCGTTCCACCCACGCCCGATGCGGGACATCGCCGCCGCCCGCTTCCAGAGTGAACATGCTCCCATCGAACGACGCTTTAACCTCGGACGCCGACCAGCCCTCGGGCAACCCGGCGCAGAGGCTCACTTCCGGTGAATCCGAAACCACGTAATGGTAGACCACGCCGTTTTTCACCTTCCGATCCGTATACTCAGTACCGTGCACGTCCGTCGCAATCGGCTGGTAGGGACCGCCTGGCGTAGTGGCGCGCTTCACAGTGTAGGTTGTACCGCCGCGCGAGGAAATCCACGTCAGGCGGATGGCGGCATCCATGCTTCGCGCCACCAATCCGCCGGGAGGAACCGACCTGGCCGGCTTTTCCACCTCGCTGCTTTCGGCGCTGAACAGCAGCGTGCCGAAACCCGGATGATCCGCGCCCTGGGCCGCACCTTCCGGACGAATCTTCTCCGCAGCTCGCTGTGTGTAGAGCGCTTCGAGTCCTGCGCGGTTCACGTAGTGATTGTAGATCTGCTCAAACACCGGCCGGAACATCCCGCGGGGAGAAATGGCGGCATGCGCGTATTTTCCGGTGCGGTCGAGATCCGGCTCAAACGGCACATCAAGGCCTAAATTGTACTTTGCGGTGTATTCGAACCCGGCCAGCAGGCGATTGCCTGCATAGGAGTACAGATCGAGACCCTGGTTCCAGGCGATCTCCGATGCATCGCCCAGGTGCGCCAGGCCCAGTTGCGTGTGCGCCTGATCGCGCCCGCTCTCCTGGCACTGGCCGTTGGAATAAATGTAATTACTGAGCCGCCCGTCGCCCGCGCCGTCGACGTAATACTGCAGCGCCCGTTCGAACATCGCGCGGTCGTTGGTGTAAACGCCCATCGCCATCGTCGTCTTGATCGCTCCAGTGTCCCAGTTCCCATTGGCAAACGGTGCGAAATCCTTCAGCACGGGGTAGATGACGTCGCGGCAGAACTGCTCGAAACGGCGCGCGTTGTCCTCATCCCATCCCGCATCAGTGTACCGGATGATTTCGGCGGCATTCACCATCTTGAATGGGCCGAGACCCGCCATCAGCACCGCGTCCGCGCCGGTGATCCGTTTCAACGTCGAGGCCCAAGCATTCAGGATTTCCTTCGCCTTTGCCGCATGCACCACCTCGCCGGTGATGACCCATAGGATCGCGTTCTGGTACGCAGCGTTGGCGTCGCTGTCGAACTCGCGCTGATGTATGGTCGGATTCCGGCCGACCTCCTCCGCGGGCCCCATCATCTTGTAATCGGCCTGCGATTGCGGATGCGCGCGGAAGATTTCGTATCCCGCGAAAATTGGCTGCTGTTTCTGTGCGACGGCCCGCCTCATACGGTCTAAGTCGCCGCGCGTGTGCAGCAGTCCCGGATGAACGAAGCCCGTACCAGAGGCGAGGGCAGCGGTGGAAAGTGCAGCGATCCAAGCCAGGAGCTTTCGAATCACAGGTCTTCTCCAACGAGTCGTAGTACCCACGTCAGTGCCTCGAAGTACATCCCTTGCACGAGTGGATTGTCCCAGGTCTCATCATCGTGTCCGAAGCTCGAGTAAAACACGCGGCCCTTGCCGTACATTTTGGCCCACGCTACGGCAACTGAAGGATCCCGCTCCAGGCTCGCCAACACGTGTGCGCGACTCCGCGAAAAATCGCGATGAGTGTAAATCTCATCGCGCAGAATGAAGTGCGAGGGAAGTCCGCGCATTGCGGGAAACCCGGGATCTTCGACGGCAATGGCTGCATCCAATATGCCCCATGGATGTCCATCGAAGCGGCCGCCCATCATTTCGCCGAACTCCGCGCAGTTGGGAAAGGCATTGTCGCCCGTGTGAGCGCCTACGAAACCCTTGCCGTCCTCACGAACGAACGACAACAGGTCTTCCATCTGCCCCGGTGCCAACCGATCACCAGTGCCGAAGAAGAAGATTGCGTCAAAGAAATTGAGCGTGCGGGCATTGCGCGCTGGTGGGGACACTATCCATTTCGTGATCCACTGCGAGTCCGTTCGGATATACGTGTGGAATGCGCCCGATTCGCGCCCGAGCCGTTCCATCACGGCGAACGCGTGAGAGATCGAATCGTGCTGATACCCGGTTGTCGTGTCGGCCCACGCCAGAACCTTTTTGGGAATCGCTTTCCCGTTCATTTCGCTTTGGCCACCAAGTTCCAGCATCTCGGGTCTCCGACCGCAGGGCAAGAGAATTCTCCGAGAATTCACTTAGCTGGGCCGAGGGGTCCATCCACAATACACGGTAGACGTCAAAGTGAGTTCATTCAGACGAGTGCGCAGCGCACCACTACATCATCCGGTCGAACATGCACGATCCTATAGTGGCTATCAAATTCGCGTTCTAGTGATGGCTGAATGAACAAACTACGAGTCGCGTTTGCGGTGGCACTCGGCTACGTGGTCGCCACAGAAATGGAGACGATCCGGCCGGGTTGAGATCTGGAGCGATGATCGAGGTCAGCACATTCAAGCCCACTGGGGAGGAATTATCAAGACTAGTCCCACATATCACCAACAACTGGCGGCGCACTGTTCGCCGTGCGGAGGAAGGCTTCAGCGGTCGCGATGGTCGGATAGTACCGCATTGCGATCGTAGTCCGAAGGCGCGCCATCGTCAGACCGCACACTGTAGAGAAGCCATGTTCATCGTGGATAATAAGACCGACCTTGGGCGAGGTTGTGTGAAATCATACAGGATAAATGCCGATGTGCGGCGACTAACCAATTTCGAGTTGTTTGTAACTAATACTCACCCTCCAAAATTGGCGGGATATATTCCATTAGGCGGCGGGCTCTCTAATATTCCCGGCTGACGTGCTATCTTGTTCTGAAAGGATTAATAGCTTGTCGAACGGGAAAGCAAACCTGGTATTCGGCGATACGATTATCACGTTGCGCTCTCTCCTGACTGCTCCCGCTGCCCCGCCGAATGCGCTCAAGAAGAAGATGCGGCAACTCGGACCCGAAGCGCAGAAACAGCTCGTAGATACCCTCAAAGAAACATTCTTCAATGATCCTGGGTGGTATCGCGACAGCAAGTTCTTCGATACCGAACCAGGAAAGAAGGACCTTTACGATCACGTCGTTGGCCGCACGAAGAACTTCCGGACTTACGTGGTCCCATGGATCGATTCTTTCCTAAAACTTGCCGGATCACGCATTCTGGAAATCGGTTGCGGGACCGGCGCATCCACTGTCGCGATGGCCGAGCAAGGAGCAATCGTCACCGGCATCGACATCAACCCGCAGGCACTTGCCGCCGCTCGCGACCGTTGCGCGCTCTATGGCGTCGAGGCCAGTTTCGTCCAAGGTAACGCCAGCACCGAACTTCCCACGATAACCCGGCACCGCCAATACGACGCAGTCATCTTCTTCGCTGTAATGGAGCATCTTACCTGGAAGGAGCGTTTGGCGTGTATCCGCGCCGCATGGGAGTTACTCGGGAGCAGCCAATTTCTGATTGTTGTCGAAGCGCCGAACCGGCTATGGCACACCGACTTCCACACGAGTTTTGAGCCGTTCTTCCTCTGGCTGCCCGATGAGATCGCGATGGACTACAGCCGCTTTACCCATCGGGAGATGTTTAAGGACGCGTTTCGGGATAGAAGCGAGGACGAGCCGACCCGGAAGGAACGATTAGCCCGTTGGGGACGGGGAGTAAGCTACCACGATTTCGAGATCGCGCTGGATATGCCTGCAAGCGAGCTACCCGTCGCGAGTGCGATGTGGGATTTTCACCGTTCAAGCCTCCTTAAGCGGACGGCCTCGCACTTCACCAAGCGTCGACGGTTTTCGCAAATACTCCATTCGCTGAAGCCGAGCGTGCACCTCGGTTTTTTCAATCCCTCTATCGATATAGCATTGTGTAAGCCGTGAAGAACAGCAATCAAGTTACCCTAACGGCGTAGTAGCTTTTCATAAATTGCCGCGGTCCGGCGCGCCGCAACTTCGATTGTCAGATCCGCGGCGAATGCCGCCGCACGGGCGGCCAGTTTCATCCGCAGTTCTTTGTCCCGGATCAGAGTAGAGATCTTTCGAGCTAATTCGCCGACATCGCCGGAAGGAAAGAGAAATCCGCGCTCGTCCTCGCCGATCAACTCCGGTGTGCCGCCCACTCGCGACCCTATGACGGCGCAGCCGCACGCCATGGCTTCCAGCAGAGAGTTCGAAAACGCTTCCGAGTACGACGGCAGAACGAAGATATCGATCGCCCGCATCCAATTGGCGACCTCGCGTGTGGCGGGAATAAACACGGAATCGGTGGTGATGCCCAGCCTGGCGGCGTTCTCCTCCAAGGCGGGCAGTTCGGCGCCGCTGCCAACGATCACCAGTTTGGAACCGGCCGGCCTGGTTGAGCGCGCGAATCCTTCCTGCAATATACAGAGGCCCTTTTCCGGCCGAAGCGCGCACACCGTTCCTACCACCAGCGGAGCCATGCCAAGTGGAGCCGGTCTAGGCACCCGAGCCGGGTAGAACTGCGAGATATCGACGCCGTTGTAACAAAGCTCAACCCGTCGTTCCGGTACGCCCTCTACTCTGACCATGTACGTCCGGATTGCTTCGCAGTTCACCACCACTACGTCCGATATCGGATCCGTCATCCGCAGCACAAGCTGGGTCTTCCAATCGAGAATCTCCCGGTAACTAAGTTGACTGGCCAGGATTGCCGGCAAACCCGCGCATCGCGCCACCGGGACGCCCAGAGCACCGGTCACGTCGTAACAGTGGAGAATTTGAATGGCGTGTTTCTTCAGATAAAGTCCAAGGCGGATCGCCGCCGACATAGCCGAACGTGAGAATAGAGATCCCACGGGAAGGTGCAGTAATGGAATGCCGGCCGCACGCAACTCTTCGTAGCGCATTCCCTTGTTGTTAAAACTCCCCACGTGCGCTTCGAATCGCGTTGGATCCAGATGAGTCGCGATCTTGGCAACATCGCGTTCTACCCCTCCCTGGTCTAGTTCCCGAGCCATCAACAGGACGGGAATCCGCCCGGTCCCCTTAGTTTCCGACGGCCTCACGCTTTCGATGCTCCCACGATCCGAGCCGGGTTTCCCACCGCGACCGCTCCACCGGGGATGTCGTGCACTACTACAGCGCCGGCTCCAATCGTAGTGCCCATCCCGATGTCGGCCATTACGACGGCCGACTCTCCGACCCAGCATTCTTCGCCGATGCTGGTTTGGCGAGGCATGGTCCCGCCGAGGCGTCCGGCCGCATCACGGTTGTGATGGTGGCGTCCCCCTGGGATCCCCACGTGCGACGCTATCTGAGTTCCGCGGCCGATCACAACTTTTCCGATCACGCAATAGGCCCCTATCGAAACGTGCGAGCCAACGGAAGCCTCGGGAGACACGAAATACGTACCGAATCCGATATTCGTATCGATCGACGTTTTGCGCAGAGTGAACTTATAGAAAGCCGCCCGGAGAAGGTTGCCGATCTGTCCCGGAGCAAGCGCGAGGGTGTGCGCGCTTAATGTGTAAACGAAAAGCCACCGTCCGAAACCGCACGCCAATCCGAGGGGTAACACCAGTGTCAGGGCGATCCCCTGCACTGTACGCTTTGCAATCAACCTGGGAGTCATGCCGCGCGCTGCTTGCAAAGGGTAGCACGACCGGCGCTCGAAAATACAGACCGGAACTCTGCTTACGTTGGCAGATCGTACGCTTCGATCGCGGACTTCACTCCTCCTCGAAAACGGACCGGATCGAGCGGAAGAACTGCTCAGGCGAGTGTTGATGGACCACGCTATAGGCGGAATGGGCGAGGCGGCTGGCGAGGGCGCGATCCTGGAGCACGCGAAGAATAGCTCCGGCAAGGATGTCGGGATCTTTAGCCGGCACCATAAGTGCGTGAACATTGTCAGTCACAAGTTCGGGCACACCGCCAACTCTGGTGCAAATCAGTGGAAGACCTGAGGCCATAGCTTCGAGTACAACATTCGGCGTGCCCTCGCTATGCGATGAGAGAACAAATACATCCGCCAGTTCATAGTACGGCTGAACGCTCCGCTGGTGGCCAAGAAACCGAACGGTATCGGAGAGCTTCAATTCCGAACAGAGAGCTTCCAGCCTAGGGCGTTCCGGCCCGTCACCGACGACCAGCGCATGGACGGGCAATGCCGGACCGCATTCACGCAACCGCGCGATGCCGCGTAGAAAATCCGCCTGACCCTTCTCCCGCGAAAGACGGCCGACACTCAGGACGATGTGGCACTTCTCCAGCCGGAGTTCCTGCCGAAGGCGAACCAGCTCGGATTCGGGAAGGGCCGGGGAGGTATGAACCGGCACATGTTGGACACGAATTCGACGGCGCGGCACGCCATTGCGTCGTTCCATCTGATCGGCAAAGGGCCGGCATACCGTTACGACTCTATGGGCTGCACGCAGCGACCAACGATCTAACTGCCTATACAGCCAGTCCACGCGGTCCTTCGCGGTATAGCCATGGTGGAACGCAATCCAGTGGGTCTTCCGATTCAGGCCGGCCGCCCGAACCAGAAAGTGAGACTTCATACTATTGGTCCAGAGCACATCAGGCCTGCACCGGGCCACAACCGCACGCAGTTGTCCAATAACTTTCCAATCAAAGCGCCCGCGCTCCCAGACGATTTCGGTGGAAATCCCTTCCGCGCGAGCCGCCGCGATAAGGTCGGTCTCTCGGCCTCGGGCAAAGGCCAGTATCGTGACATGGACTGGCGGCGACCCGACGTCGTGGCGCGCCGCCTGGCGGGCAAATTCCAGAATAGGCTTGCTTGTACCGCTCACGCTCGAAGCTTCTTCCGCCATGGCAAGAACGCGCATTGTGCGTGCACTGCAATCGTCTTGAACCACCGGCGTCTCGCCATCTTTCGCGGTTGCTCCGGCTGCGCGCGCCGCCAATTCAGAGTGCGTTACATCCATGGCTTAAGACCAATACACTTGGACCTGTCTGGCAACTTTGGAGTGGCGGGTTGAAATCCTGCGGACGGCGACGTCGGCTTGGGTTACGAGGGATTCGATGGGCGCGGTTTTAGAATCCTAACGAGGGATTTCTCGCACAAATCCCGGAAGTCCGCCAACCTTCAACTTACGAAGAGTATATGGGGAAGAAGCCCCGGCGTAAACGGGTAATATCCTGGCCCGCCCGGTTATCGTATTATGCTGAACTTGTTCCGAACTGCCTCCTGCCTTCGTCCGTGACGGAAAGGTTCGGGTTAGGGTATATTCGGATTTTCGTGGGCCGGCGCGTTTATCTCTGTCTGCTGGCGATCCTTGCCATTGTCGGCTTTTGGCTGCTGGGATCGGCGAGGGTAGTGCGCGCCGATAACCTGATTGCCGACCCCTCCTTCGAAATCGTCAAGCAGCGGGATCGATTCGGTTTTGTCTTCGCCAAGTGGCAAGGCTGGAATTACGAAGGCGACTGTTCGTTCGAGGTCGGCCGGGTACCGCACACCGGCAAGACTTCCGGCCTTCTCGCCTGTGCCACGTCCGGTAAGATCCGCATCGCCCAGACCCAGGACCTGGAACCTGGCCGCTACCGGATCACGGCCTATATTCGCGGATTGGATATCGGCGCCGGCATCTGGAATCAGACCAGCGAATTCATGTTCGGAGGTAAGTACATCAACCTGAAGAAGACCGGATCTTTCGGTTGGACTCGCCTCACCTACGTCGCCGATCTCAGTCAGAAAACCAACGCCGGCCCTTCATTCGGATTGTTCGGCCCCGGCTACCTTTGGATTGACGACGTCTCCTTGGACGTAGTCGGCGCCGATATCAAGCTCACACCGGAACCACTGTTGTCCGCTGAGCAGACCTCCATTGCGCCCCCCGGCCCATTAGGTTCGAATCCTGTTCGCTGTCCCGTTTGCCGCTATCGCAACATGCCGGAATGGAAAAAGTGCTACGCCTGCGGCGCCGATTTGAGCGCGTCCTCTCGGCAATTCTCCGGCCCCGCAGTCAAACCCATCACGTCCTTCGAGCGCGACAATCCGTTTCAGGGCGGCGAAGTGGTACCGGCGCATGCTACGGAGGGCACCCGCGCCCTCCGCGTGGACAAGAACTATACCATCATGCGCACCCCGCAGGATTGGGACGGTTACGATTATCTCAAAGCCGATACCTTCGTCGAAGGCTCGCAGGCCCTTTCCGTGACGGTCGAAATCCACGACACTGCTACGGATGGCTATTGGACCCGCGTCAACTACAACACCGTGCTGCCTCCCGGTGCCGGCTCGCTGATTGTGCCGTTGCATCAGTTGTATGTTGGCGAAAAATCCAGGCCAGGGCGCCCTCTGATTCTCGGCGGCATCACGTTACTGGGTTTTATCGTCGGCGATGCCCCTTACCCGCTCTTCCTCGACAACATTCGACTCGAGCACGATACCGGCGCACAAAATGCCGTTTTCGACGGTCTGTACGCCTTCGATTTCGGCACCGGCAAAAGCCCCGTCATGGATGGCTTCGTCCCGATTACGCCCGCAACCGTATACTCACCCGGCCGCGGATATGGTTTGAAGAACGCGAAAATCTGGAAGGCGTTCGACGTCCTGCAGCCCGATCCGCTTTACCAGGACTTCATCTGCATTGAATCCGGCGGTCTGGCCATCGATCTGCCCAATGGCAAATACCGCGTCTTCGTCAATATGGACAGCCCTTCCGGGTTCTGGGGAGAGAATCAGGTCTACCGTGACCGCGCCATCCTGGCGCAAGGCAAGACCGTGGTTTCGGAGCACATGGATTTCAAGAACTTCCAGAAGAAGTATTTCCGGTTCTGGGATACCGAGGATCTCCCCTCCGACAATACCTTCGACAAATACCAGCGCGCGTATTTCTCGGAAAAGGTCTTCGATGCCAATGTAAAGAACGGGCAGCTTTTCATCGAATTTCAAGGAGAGAACTGGGCCGCCAGCGTTTCCACCGTCATCGTCTATCCCGTAGAAGAAGCCGCCCGGGGCGAGCATTTTCTGGACTACGCAAGAGAAAAGCGCCGCTTCTATTTCAATAATGCCTTCAAGCGTGTCCTCCACACCCCTGCTGGCGATCCCCTCCAGCCCGCACCAGAAGATACTGCCCGGGGATACGTCGCGTTCCATCGCGACTTTATGCGTGATGTTTACTACAACGACACGCCGCTACGCGCCGAAATCGGCCAGTCGCTCGGCGCCGATGGTTTCGCCGGACAGCTCGTACCCCTAACCGTGTCGGTCCTTCCTTTAAAGGATCTCGGCGTGGGGACTGTCACTCTCACCCCTCTTACGGGTTCTCAGGGGTCCATCCCGCCGACAGCCATTGACGTCGGATATGTCTCCTATCGGCTGACCCGCGTCACCGTAGACGGCGCCGTCTACACCATCTCTCCACGCCTGATCATGCCTCGCAACAGCGCGTGGTTGCCCAAAGGAATCGCTCGCCGCTTCTGGCTCACCGTTCACATCCCTGCCGACGCGGTTCCCGGTGTCTACAAGGGGCAAGTCCTGTTTAGACCGCAGCACGGTGCACCCATGACTGCCCCGATCCAACTCACCGTCCGCAAGGGCGTTCTCGATGCGGCCGATATCCCCATAGGTCCTTTCGGTGGACGCATCGGAACGCCGTGGTTTTCCGAGGATCCGGAAACCATCAGCTTTGGCGCTGACATGACCGAAAAGAGCCTGCGTCTGTTGCGCGCTTACGGATTCAATTTGTTCAGCGGCATTCCTTATGTGGTCTATCAGGGGTTCAAGGATGGAAAGCCTCAGCTGGACTTCAGCATCGCAGACCGTCAGATGGCCGATGCCCGCAGATATGGTTTTCGCGCAGTCAATTCCTACGGTGCTGGCGTGACCGGAATCGAGCCTTACCAACAGGATACCGGCAAAATGCAACAGGCCGGCATTTCAGACTACAGCGCCTTCATCAAAGCCGTATACTCCGCCATCGACCTTCATGCTCGAGATAAAGAGTGGTTAACGGTCTACTGGAACCTGGGTGACGAGCCCCTGGGGGATAGCATCAAAGCTTCCATCGAAAACGCTCAGGCCTATCGGAAGGCCTTCCCGCAAGGGCCGCCTTTCTTCACCATTGCGACCAGCATCGACAAGGATCGGGGAAACGGTTCCACCTTCGAGCTGGCAAAAACCCTCCACGTTCCCGCACTGAACATTCATGATGAAGGCGGAGTAAAAAGCCTGGCCGAAGCCGGATCGGCATGGGGTTTCTATAATGACGCGAGCCGCTGGACCTACGGCACCTACCTCTATAAAGCCGTTCACGAGTTCGGCGCGCGCTTCCGCATCGCTTGGCACTGGAACTCCGTCATGGGAGATCCTTATTACGCGCTCGACTGCCGTGAAGACGATTACGCCTGGGCCAACGCCAACCCGGAAGGGCAGCTCCTGCCCTCCGTCGAGTTCATCCGCATTGCCGCCGGGCTGGATGACTATCGTCTTCTGGTTACGCTGGCCCGTCTTGCGAAAGCCAAAACCGGCACTCCTGCATCAACCCAGGCCGAACAACTCATCCGAAACCGCATGACCGCGTTTCATCTGGGCCAGAGGGATCACGACCAGCTCTTCGGTATCGACGATTGGAATGCTTACCGCCGCCAACTAGCCGATGCCATCGAGCGGCTGCAATAAGTATTCACAATAGTCTATCTGGAGACGCCGGTTCGCAGTTCCGCGCATTCCGGCGGCGGGTCAGGTACAAGAGCCAGCGATCGAACCCGGCACCGGTCTTGGCAGAGACCTCCATCACGTCCATGCAGGGGCGCACGGTTTCGATGTTGGCGCGCGCGGCAGCGCGATCGAACTCGGCGGCGTCGGCCAAGTCGATTTTAGTAATCATGGCAAGGTCCGAGGTATTGAAGATAGTCGGATATTTCAGGGGTTTGTCTTCGCCTTCGGTGACCGAAAGCAGGACGATCCGGAGTTCTTCGCCGAGGTCCCAGGAGGACGGACAGACCAGGTTTCCGACGTTTTCGATGAAGAGAAAATCGAGGTCGGCGAGATTCCATTTCTGGAGCGCCTGTTCAACCATCGCGGCTTCCAGGTGGCAGAGTGTTCCGGTGGTGATCTGCTCCACGGGCGCCTGGCTGCGGCGTAGGCGGGCGGCATCGTTCTCGGTTGCGAGGTCGCCGACCAGCGCCGCGGGCCGGTACTGTTCGCGGAGCGCGGTCAGGGTGCGCTCCAGAAATGTCGTTTTGCCCGAACCGGGGCTGGAAACGAGGCTCACAACCGTGACACCCGCTTCGACGAAACGGGAGCGGAGGGAGTGAGCGATTTCGTCATTGCGCTTCAGGATGTTGCGCCGGACCTCGACAATACGTGGCGTGGCAGTCATGTGGATAGCTCCAGGGCCGAAATCTCCAGTTCGCGGCCGGAAACGATTTCGGACGAGACTTCGTTGCACTCCGGGCATGAGAACCAGGCCGGAGCGTGCGCTGTCCGCTGTCCGCGGCAGTTCGCGCAATAGATGACGATCGGAATTCCTTCGATGACCAGGCGCGATCCCGAGAACGACGTTTCCGCAGAGGCCATCGAGTAGGCGGACTGCAACGCTTCCGGGACGACGCCGGAGAGCGCGCCGATTCGGACGTGAACGGCCTCTATTGGTCCGCAGCCGCGCTGATCGACCTCTTCCTGAAGCGAATCCAGGATGCTCATCGCGATAGAAAGTTCATGCACGGGCGGGCTCCCGAAAAGCGGCGATCGCTGCCTGGCCCAGGCTGATGCCGCCATCGTTCGGCGGGACAGCGTGGTTGATCCAGACGGAGAGTTTCGTAGCGGAGATTACGTCGTGGAGTAGCAAATGGTTCTGAAATACGCCGCCGGAGAGGGCGAGCGTATCGGTGCCGATGGTCTGCGCGAGACATTCCGCCGCTTCCGAAATGGCACGGGCGAGCGCACGATGGAAAGCGCGAGCGATCGCTGCAGGCTCGCGGCCGCGGAGACGGTCCGCGATGACTTCAGCGAGAACGGCGCGAAAATCGAGTTCATTGCGGTCGATTGGAAAGCGATAGGCGTCGCCACCCGAGGCGGACGCGGCGAGGTGTTCCAGCCACATCGCGGCCTGACCTTCGAAGGTGATTTCGCGAGTGAATCCGAGGAGGGCGGCGACGGTGTCGAAGAGGCGGCCGACGGAGGTGGTGGGAAAGACGCGAACGCCTTTAACAACGAGTTCCATCGCATGGCAGTAGCGCTGCGGAAAGTGGAAGGGGGCAGCGGTCATGTCCGGGATGTTACCGAGTTGCGTCAGAAAACCGGCGGAGGCCTGCACAGGATGGCGCGCCGCGGCATCGCCGCCTGCGAGCGATGCAGAGCGCAGGTGCATGGCGCGTGTGAAGCCTTCGGCAATACTCCCGGTGAAGAATTCGCCACCCCAGATTGCACCATCGTCGCCGTAACCCGTTCCGTCAAGACTCACTCCGACCACCTTACGATCCCACGCGCAACGTTCTGCGAGGACCGAAGCGATGTGCGCCCGATGGTGCTGGATGGCGACGGTGGATGCTTCGGCAATCTGCAGCGAAGACGAGAAGTATTCGGGGTGCGCATCGTGAGCGACGAGGAGTTGGGTTGCGTCCACGTCATACATTTCCAATAAGCCGGCGGCGGTTTCCTCGAATGCTCGTCGCGATTCGTGGTCGTCAAGGTCGCCGATGTGCTGGCTCACGAAGGCTTGACCATCGACGACGAGAGTAAGAGAGTTCTTCAAGTCCGCACCGGCGGCGAGGATGGGGCGTCTTGTGGGAAGAACACTGACGGCAGCGGGCGCGTAGCCGCGGGAGCGCCGCAGAATGACGGGTCCGAGAGGAGTGCTGCGTGCGATCGAGTCGTCCACACGCCGGGCGATGGGACGATCACCGGTGAGGAAGCCGTCGGCGATGCCGGAGAGACGCGTGAGCGCTTCGTCGTCGCGGTACGCGATCGGCTCGCTGGAGCGATTCCCGCTGGTGAGGATTAAGAGGTCAGGGGCGCCGGCGTCGAAGAGCAGGTAATGGAGCGGAGCGTAGGGCAGCATGAGGCCGTACTCTCCGCTCTCCGGCGCAACACCCGTTAGCTCGAGTTGTTTCGGCGCGAGCACGATCGGACGCGCTGGGGATTCGAGTAGCGGCTGTGACTCGTCGTCGAGCGCGACGACTCTGCGCGCGACCTCAAGTGTGCGGGCCATCATCGCGAACGGTTTCTCTTTGCGGTACTTTCGCTCGCGCAGTTGCAGAACGGCCTCGGTGTTTCGCGCGTCGCAGGCCAGGTGATATCCGCCGATTCCTTTCAGCGCGAGAATCTCGCCGCGACGCAGCCGTTCGGCGGCTCGACGAATGGCTTCCCATCCGCTCGACTCCTCGAGGCGGTACTGAGGTCCGCATTCGGGGCACGCCAGCGGCTGCGCATGAAAGCGCCGGTCGCCGGGATCGGCATATTGAGCGAAGCAGTGCGCATCCATGGGCCAAAGCGACATTGTCGTGTTCCCGCGATCGTACGGCAGCCGTTGAATGACGCTGTAGCGCGGTCCGCAATTGGTGCAGTTGATGTAGGCGTGGCGATAGCGGGCGTCGTGCGGGTCGCGCATTTCGCGCAGGCAATCAGCGCAGACGGGCAGGTCGGGCGAGATGCGCGCGGTTGGGGCCGCGAGACGCTCGGTGTGGCGAATCGTGAATTCAGTGATACCGACCGGTTCGGTGTCGCTGACCTGTATAGCGGTGATTTGGGCAGCGGGCGGCGGTTGGCAGGCCAGGTCTCGCAAGAACGAATCCAGGTGCGACTCTTCGCCTTCCAGATGGATGGAGACGCCGCTTTCCTGGTTGCAGACCCATCCGGCGAGGGCATTGGTACGTGCGAGTCGAAAAACGAAGGGACGAAATCCGACGCCCTGCACAACGCCGCGGACCCGAATGGAACGTGCAGTCATTTGCCACCTGCAACAAAGCAGCCGCGCCCGTTCCAGCCGATGCGGGCGACCACGCCGTCTTCCAGGAGGACGGGAACCATGTGCTGGCCTCCGGTAGCGCCGCGCATCCGCTCAAATGCGGCGGGGTCTCGCTCCACGTCGTACTCTACGAACTCGCGGCCGTTCCACTCCAGCCATTCGCGCATTTCCGCGGTGTGCTCGCAACCGGCGGTTCCGAAGAGCTCAAGCAACGGCATCTCCCTCAAAGAGCAGTTCCGTGATGGCGTGGTAGATCGAGGCTTGCACCTCCTGAATGCGCGGAATGTAATCGGAGTGGACGACGAGCGCGTGATCCGCCAGACCGCGCCGGACGATTTCGCCTCCATCGTAGCCCAGCAGCCCAATGGTGAGAAGCTTGCGCTTGCGCGCTTCTTCCAGAGCCATGACGATGTTGCGCGAGCCGCCGCTCGTAGAGATCGCGACGGCGATGTCTTCGGGCCGCGCCTGTGCCATGAGTTGGCGCAGGAAGATGACTTCGGCGCCGATGTCGTTGGCAAGGGCGGTGATGTTGGCAGGTTCGAGAGAAAGCGAAACTGCGGGGATCGGCTGCCGGCCAGCCGGCGGCAATATACAATCGAGAGCCCAATCGTTAGCGTCGGTAGCGGATCCTCCGTTGCCGAAAATGATCAGCTTTCCACCGCGCCTGAGGCGATCGCGGATCGCGTCTACGGCGCCCGCGATGACACCGGCCTCCTCGCCGGCGACGCGTGTGCGCAGTTGTGCGTCATCATCCACCTTCATGCGGATCGACGCTGCGACTTCGCTGACTACATCGCCACTGGCTTGTTTTTCCCGGCCGAGGAATGGGTATAGGAATCCGGCGTCGCCCACGTCGTGTCCGAGTTCCTTGCGTTCAAAGAAGACGTGTACGGTTTCCCAGAGAGTGTGATAAAGGATCTCGATCATCTCCTGGTGCTGGAACGGCGGCGCGGATGCCTCGAATGCGTAAGACGCTTTTCGGCCCGGAAGAGCGAACGTCATGGCGCCGCGTTCGGCGGCGCCCGCGAGAACGCAAGCGACTTCGGGATCGCCGTGGGGCGGGCCGAATCCCATGGCGATGTCCTGCGGCTGCACGATCGCGTTGACCCACGATTGAAATGCCATCGAGATGTCGAGCGCGGGAAGCGCACGTTTGCCAACGATGACGGGGTGTACGAATTCGACCGAGACGTGCTGTGCGTCCGTGGCGTACGGACCGCGGCCGAAAGCCAGGAGACGTCCGCCTTCCAGAAATCGCGATGCCATATCGCGGCAGGCGAGCGCCAGACGTTCCGCTTCGGCGGCGAAAAAGCGTTCGTAGATGGCGTTGCGTTCGAGCAGGGAAGACGCAACGCGATTGGCGAGAGATGCGGCTTCGGTCAGCATATGCGCGGCAGCGGATCGCCGACCAGCATGTCGATCACACGCGTCCCTCCGTAAGCGGTAGCGCCCAGAACCGTTCCGGCTGGTTGCTCGCCAATTTCACCGATGATCGCCGCTTCGCGGCAGCCTGCGCGGCGGATTGCGTCCAGCGCGGCTTCCGCATACTCGGCGGCTACTACCGCCAGGAACTGCCCTTCGTTGGCGATGTGGAGCGGGTCCAAGCCCAACAGTTCGCACGCGCCGCGAACCGCATCGCGCACGGGAATGCGGTCTTCGTGCAGGACAACCGAGAGCCGTGCGTCGCAAGCGAGTTCGTTGAGAGAAGTGGCGACACCGCCCCGGGTGGGATCGCGCATCCAGCGGAGTCCGGGTGCCGCGACGTTCGCCAGCGCTTCGATGAAGGCGAACACGGAGCGCGTGTCGGATGTAAGGTCCGCCTCGATTTCGAGTTCGCCGCGCGCGAGCAGGATGGTGATACCGTGATCACCGATGGGGCCGCTCAGGATTACTGCGTCGCCGGGCCGCACGCTTTTTGGGGACAGGGAGACGCCGGGGAGAGGACGTCCAATGCCCGCGGTGGTGATGTACATGCGGTCGGCTTTTCCGTGCTCCACCACTTTGGTGTCGCCGCCGACGATGGCGATTCCCGCGCGTGCCGCCGCGTCCGCCATAGCGCGCACTTCGGCTTCGAGTTCTTCCGTCGGCAAACCGGCTTCGATGACGTAGGTGACGACGAGCGCTTCCGGTTTCGATGCCGAAACGGCCAGGTCGTTGACTGTGCCGTTCACGGCGAGTTCGCCGATGGACCCCCCCGGAAAACGGAGCGGCTTCACGACAAAGCTATCAGCAGTGATGGCGATCGAGGCGCCGTTGACGTTCACGCTGGCAGCATCGGAAAGTTCTGTGGCGTCGTGGCCGAGCAGCAGAGGTGCGATGAGGCCCTCCACCAGGCGGCGGCTGGCTTTTCCGCCGGCGCCATGCGCCATCTCGATCTGCGCATCGCGGAAACGCAACCTCGGGGCTACCGTGCTCATCCCTCGCCTCTCAAGCCGGAACTGCGATGTTGGTCAGCGCCTTGCGGTGCTCGTAATTGAAATACGCCGCGCAGGAGCCCTCGGACGAAACCATCAGCGCGCCCACCGGATGTTCGGGCGTGCACTCGTTGCTGAACAGTTTGCACTGATGGGGTTTCAACACGCCTTTCAGTACTTCGCCGCATTGCGCGGCTTTCGGATCCGTGACACGGATTCCGGGCACTGCAAATTGCTTTTCGGTGTCCCATTCTGCGTAGGAGTCGCGGAGGCGCAATGCCGATTGCGAGATGAAGCCCATGCCTCGCCACTCGAAATAATTGCGAAGTTCGAAGACCTCGGCGATGGCTTTCAGCGCGGCTCGATTGCCTTCCCACGGAACGACGCGCTTGTACTGGTTCTCCACTTTGGCCTCGCCGTCGCGGAGTTGGCGCAGCACCATCAGCACGGACTGCAGGATATCCAGCGGTTCGAAGCCGGATACCACGATAGGCTTGTTTTCGTTACGTGCGATCCACTCGTAAGGGCGGCAGCCGATCACCGTGGAGACGTGTCCAGGGCCGAGAAAAGCGTCGATGCGCATATCGGGCGAATCGAGAATCGCGCGGATGCCGGGAATGATCGTGACGTGGTTGCAGAAGACCGAGAAGTTCCGGATGCCTTGCGACTTCGCGCGCATGAGTGTCAATGCGGTGGATGGCGCG
>Ga0126381_100000524_pt1 | contig 42101 bp, 39 predicted proteins | sample PanSoiMetPlot_28_FD_96465 | JGI IMG/M metagenome (GOLD analysis project Ga0126381, IMG submission 96465) | Tropical forest soil microbial communities from Panama - MetaG Plot_28 | ecosystem: Environmental > Terrestrial > Soil > Tropical forest > Bulk soil | place: Panama | collected 2016-02-17 | reverse complement strand
CTTCATGCCGCCGCGACCCGGAACGGCGTGGGAACTCGAGGTCGACACCGCGTTTCCGGACAAGGGCGAGAAACCGGTGATTCCGTCCGGAGAATACTACGAGATGGTGCCGCGGAGTTCCGCCGTATTGCGGGAGTTGGCAGATTGAAGACGTAAGGCGGCGGAGAGCGCGTCTTTGCCTTGTGCCTTAAGCCTTGGTCCGGAAGCCTTCCTTATGCGAAGACGTTTCCCTGTGGGAGCAGAATTGGCGCCCGGCGGAGCTGGCGTGCATTTCCGCGTGTGGGCGCCGCGGCGGAAGAAGGTGGAGCTGGTGCTCGAGTCCGGCGCAACAAGCGAGCTCGAGCGCGAGCAGAGCGGACACTTTTCGGGAATGGTGAGGGATGCGCGAGAAGCCTCGCGGTATCGCTTCCGGCTCGATGGTGGCAGCATGTTTCCGGATCCCGCCTCGAGGCGCCAGCCCGAGGGGCCTCACGGACCTTCCGAGGTGGTGAACCCGCACAGGTTCCGCTGGACAGACGAGCAGTGGGGCGGCGCCGAGCTGCGATGCCAGGTGATTTCGGAGATCCATATCGGGACCTTCACGCGTGATGGCACCTGGGACGCGGCGCGGAACGAATTGCCGGAACTGGCGTCCCTGGGCATTACGGCGGTAGAGGTGATGCCGGTGGCGGAGTTCCCGGGGCAGTTCGGATGGGGGTACGACGGTGTGGACTGGTTCGCTCCCACACGCCTGTATGGCTGTCCGGATGATTTTCGAAGATTCGTCAACGACGCGCATGGACTGGGACTCGCGGTCGTGCTCGATGTGGTGTACAACCACTTCGGTCCGGACGGCAACTACTGGCGGGAGTATTCGGACGACTATTTCTCCGAACGCTATAAGAACGAGTGGGGCGAAGCCCTCAACTTCGACGGACCGGGCGCGGAAGGGCTGCGGGAACTGGTAACGGCCAACGCAGCGTATTGGGCGGAGGAGTTCCATATTGACGGGCTGCGTCTGGATGCCACGCAGCAGATCTTCGATACTTCCCCGGAGAACATCATGGCGGCTCTGGCACGGGAGTTTCGCAGAGCGGCGGGCAAGCGGAAAGCGTTCGTGGTGGCGGAGAACGAGCGGCAGGAGGCAACGCTGGCGCGGGCCGTGGATGCAGGCGGATATGGGCTGGACGGGCTTTGGAACGACGACTTCCATCATTCGGCGCGTGTAGCGGTGACCGGGCGCGACGAAGCTTATTACTGCAACTACAAGGGCAGGCCGCAAGAACTGATCTCCATGCTGAAGTACGGATACCTCTTCCAAGGGCAATGGTATCCATGGCAGAAGGCGCCACGCGGATGTCCAGCGCTGGACTTGAAAACGTGGCAGTTCGTGCTGTTCATACAGAACCACGACCAGGTTTCCAACGGATATGGGGGGCAGCGGCTGGACCGGCTGACGAGTCCCGGCCGATTCCGGGCCGTTACGGCGCTTGTGCTGCTCGCGCCGGGGACGCCGCTGCTTTTTCAGGGGCAGGAGTTCTGGTCTTCAGCGCCGTTCCTTTTCTTTGCGGATCATCAAGGTGAATTGCGCAAGCTGGTGAAGAAGGGGCGGCTGGAGTTCCTCTCGCAGTTTACCAGCCTGGCGCAGCACGACACGCAAGCGAACCACCCCGACCCGGCCGATCCGCAGACTTTCGAGATGTGCAAGCTGGATTTGACCGAGCGGAAGAAGCATGCGCCGGTGTATCGCATGCACAAAGACCTGCTGCGGCTGCGGCGGGAAGACGCGGTCATCTACCGGGCAGCCTGCGAGGGGCGGACGGCGATCGACGGCGCAGTGCTGGCTAATGAGTGCTTCCTAGTACGGTTCTTTGGAGAGCAGCCTGGCGATGACCGGCTCCTTATTGTGAATCTCGGCATCGAAATCGATATGGTCACCTTGGCGGAGCCGCTGCTGGCGCCGCCTGAAGGCGCGGTCTGGAAATTGCAGTGGTCTAGTGAAGATCCACAATATGGCGGCTCGGGTACTCCGGTTCCGGCGCAAGGCGGCATGTGGAAGATGCCGGCCCATGCGGCGGTGCTGATACGCCCGCACCCGCGTAAAAGCGTATGAGTACGCTCACTCGAGTGTTGCCGAAGCACGAAACGCAGCCCGCGGGGATCGGCGAAGAAGCGGATCCGCACCTTAAGGAAGAGTGGCTGGTTACGAACGGTCTGGGAGGCTACGCTTCGGGTACAGTGAGCGGCACGATTACGCGGCGTTACCACGGGATTCTGGTGGCGGGACTCCCCAATCCACTGGGCCGCGTGATGATTCTCAACGGGCTTTCCGAGCGGCTGCGGCTACCCCGGCATAGGGTAGTTTATACCGGGGCCGAAGAGCTCGCGGATGTCCCTCCGGAGATCATTCTGCCGCTGGCCGCATTCCGGCTGGAGTCGGGACTGCCGGTGTGGCGCTATGAATTGGAAGATTTCGTTCTCGAGAAACGGCTGCTCCTGCTCTACCGGCAGAACACCGTGCACCTGGTTTACCGGCTGCTGAAGGGAACCGGAAAGCTGCGGTTGGGGCTGCGGCCGGCGGTTCACTTTCGGCCGCACGATGCCCCGGTTGACGAGAAAGACTCGCGGCAGTACGTGCTCACGGTGACCGGCGACCGGTTCGAGATCGGAGGCGGTTCGGATATGCCGCGGCTGCGCCTGTTGATGGGAGGCCCGCACTCGGCGTTCACGTTCGACCGCAAGGAATCGGCCGAGATCCCTTACGCGATTGAGCGCAGCCGCGGGTACGAATGGCGGGGCAGGCTGTGGAGTCCAGGATACTTCCGGACGGATCTCGAAGAGGGTGAGCAGACCACCCTGGTGGCATCGACCGAAGATTGGGAGACGATGCGGGCGTTGGAGCCGGAGGAGGCGTTTCGCGCCGAGATGGACCGGCGCAACCTGCTGGTGGCGGCAGCGCCGGAGGAGGCGCGATCGGGATTCGGCACGGATTTGCTGTTCGCGGCGGACCAGTTCCTGATCACTCCGGTGGGACGGGTGCAGGATGCCGCGCGGGCGCATGCGGCGGGCGATGAGATCCGCACGATCATCGCGGGATACCACTGGTTCACGGATTGGGGCCGCGACACCATGATCAGCCTGGAAGGACTGACGCTCACGACGGGGCGCAAGGAGGAGGCCGGATGGATTCTCCGCACGTTTGCGCACTACGTGAAGGACGGGCTGCTGCCAAATTTATTTCCCGAGGGACAGCAGGATGGACTGTACCACACCGCGGATGCGACTCTCTGGTTCTTTCACGCGCTGCACCGCTACGTGGCGCTGACGGGCGACCGCACCACGCTGCGGCTGATCCTGCCGAAACTGTTGGAGATTGTGGATTGCCATTCGAAGGGAACGCACTTCGGGATCGGCGTGGACCCTTCGGACGGCCTGCTGCGCCAGGGACAGGAAGGATACCAGCTCACATGGATGGATGCAAAAGTGGGCGACTGGGTGGTGACGCCGCGCCGCGGCAAGGCGGTCGAGATCAACGCACTCTGGTATAACGCGCTCAGCCTGATGGCGGGTTGGGTGAAGGACGAGATTGGAGAGGGCGAGGCCAAGATCTTTGCGGAGACAGCGGCGCACGTACGGGAATCTTTCAACCGCCGGTTCTGGTATGAGAAGGGCGGATACCTGTATGACGTAGTCGACGCGGAGGGCGGAGGCGACGACGCTTCGTGCCGTCCGAACCAGGTGTTCGCGATTGCGCTCGATTGCCCCGTGCTGGATCGCGGACGCTGGGAGCCGGTGATGCGCGTCGTGGAGGACCGGCTGCTGACGCCGGTGGGATTGAGGTCGCTCGCGCCCGGAAGCGCCGATTACAAAGCCAAATACTACGGCGATCTGCGGGCGCGTGACGCCGCGTACCACCAGGGCACGGTTTGGGCATGGCTGATCGGACCGTTTGTGGATGCGTGGTTGAAGATGCACCCCGGCGAGTCCGCAGGGGGGCGCAAGTTCCTCGCGGGATTCGAGCCTCATATGAACCAACAGTGCATCGGATCGATCAGTGAGGTCTTCGATGCGGAAGAACCATACACTCCGCGAGGCTGCATCGCACAGGCGTGGAGCGTCGCCGAAGTGTTGCGGTGCTGGGTAAAGACGAGCGCTTAGCCAGTAGCTTTTGCCTGAGAGCAGTGAGCGGTGGGGGGGCAGACCCCTGGTCTGCGGCGGGCTCCTGGCCGGCCTTGGGCCGGGCGGGGACTGACCGGCCGGGGACATCGTTGACCAGGCAGCAGACCAGGGGTCTGCCCCACTATGATTGATTCATGCTGAAACTTGGCGTGGGACTCGTATGCTGCGCCGCATTCGCGCAGACGGTGGCGGTACGGGTAGACGCGAATGCGCCGATTGCGCCGTTCAAGCCGATCTACCGGTACTTCGGGTACGACGAGCCGAATTATACGTACGCGCCGAACGGGCGCAAGCTGGTGGGAGAGCTGGCGGCGCTCTCGAGTGAGCCGGTCTACCTTAGGACGCATTTCATGCTGGCCACCGGGGATGGGACTGCGAATTTCAAGTGGGGATCCACTAACGCCTATCGCGAGACGGAATCGGGCGCGCCGGTTTACGACTGGACGATTGTCGATCGCATCTTGCGGACTTACACCGATGTGGGCGCGCGGCCGTTCGTCGAGATCGGATTCATGCCCCAGCCGCTATCGACCGAGCCGGATCCGTATCAGCCGGTGTGGTCGCCAGGTGCGCGCTTCGATAAATACTACGTGGGATGGAGCTATCCGCCCAAGGATTATGGCAAGTGGTCGGAGCTGATTTATCAGTGGGTCAAGCATGAGGTGAGCGTCTACGGCGCGGCGGCGGTAGCCACGTGGTATTGGGAGGTGTGGAACGAACCTGATATTTCTTACTGGCACGGCACGCCGGAGGAGTATGACAAACTCTACGACGCGACGGCTGCGGCGGTAAAGCGGGCACTGCCTGGGGCGAAGATCGGCGGTCCGGCGAGCACGGGACCGACCGGAACACGCTCGGGCGGATTTCTGCGGCAGTTCCTGGAGCACTGCAGGCAGGCACACGCGCCGCTCGATTTCATCAGCTTTCATGCCAAGGGAAGTCCGACCGTGGTGGAGGGCCATGTCCGTATGGGCATGGGACACAATGTTTCGGACGTAGTTCATGGATTTGACATTGTTGCGTCGTTTCCGGAGTACCGCTCGCTCCCGATTGTGCTGAGCGAATCGGACCCGGAGGGGTGCGCGGCCTGCTCGGCGCGCGTTTATCCGCAAAACGCATATCGCAACGGACCGCTCTACGCGTCGTATACGGCGGCGATGCTACGCAACATTATGGGGCTGGCGGAGCGGTCGCACGTGAACATCGAAGGCATGCTGACGTGGGCGTTCGAATTCGAAAGGCAGCCTTATTTCGATGGCTTCCGCACGCTGGCGACGAATGGAATCGATAAGCCGGTGCTCAACCTGTTTCGCATGGCGGGGCTGCTGAAAGGCGACCGCGTTCGCGTGGAGAGTCAGGGAGCGAGGAACGTCGACGATATTCTGAAGTCCGGAGTGCGGAGTGAGCCGGATGTGGATGCGCTGGCGGCGCGATCGGAACGGCATCTGGCGGTCCTGGTGTGGAACTATCACGACGATGACGTGGCTGCTCCGCCGGCGGATGTGAAGCTGACCGTTGCGGGGCTGCCCGGCTCCGGCGGACGGGTGCTGGTGCGACACTACCGTGTCGACGGCGATCACAGCAACGCGTATGCGGTCTGGAAGCAGATGGGATCGCCGCAGAGCCCGACACCGGACGAGTATGCGCGGCTGGAGGCGGCGGGTCAACTCGCTTTACTGGATTCGCCGAAGTGGGTGGTGACCGCGGGCGGCACGGTTCCCATCGAATTCTCGCTGCCGCGCCAGGGAGTGTCGTTGCTCGAAATAGAGTGGTGAGGCGGGGCGAGATCGAGATAGCTCGCCAAGGCCTGGTCCGCGATGGTCGACCAGCTGAAGCGGGCCTCCACGGCGCGGCGCGCCGCGGCGCCGATAGCGCGGCGCCGACCGGATGAACCCAGAAGCTCGCAGATGGCGTCGGAAAAGCTGGGCCAGCCATCGGCGATGAGAGCATCTTCCCCGTGCTGGAGCCCCAAGCCGCTACAGCCAACCGTGGTGCTCACGACGGGCTTGCCGCAGGCCATGGCCTCGAGAACCTTGATATTGGTGCCGGCCGAGACTTCCAACGGCGCGACGACGACGGAAGTATTTGCGTAGAGCGGCCGAAGGTCTTCCACGAAGCCGTGAATGGCGATGCGCCGATCGGCAATATGGACGCTGCCGGCTGGAGCGAAGCGATGCCAGAACGTCTGGTGATCGGGGCCGGCCACTACGCAAAGACGTGCCTCGGAGAAGCGCTCCCAAACGCGCGGCATGATCTCGCGGCACAGAATATCGAAGGCCATGACGTTAGGAATGTGCCGGAAGGAGCCGACGAAGAAGATTTCCGGGGACGCTGGATCCTCGCCGGGGATGAAACGCGAGGTGTCCACCCCATTGGGGATGGCGAACGTGCGGCCGGGCGAGCAGCCCTCGGCGATGGCAGTGAGGCGGTCTTCCTCGGAGACGGTCCAGACGCCATCGAACCGGCGGAGCCAGTGCGATTCGAAACTGTGCCATCGTTCCAATTCGGCCTGCGCTGCGGCGGTAGGCTGGGACGCTGCTAGTTGCCGGTAGAGGCTGAAGGTGATGTCGTGCTCCACCAGTAGGGCGGGCATGTGCGGGGCGGCATCGCGGTAGCCGGCCATGTGAGTGTATTCAATCTGGAGCAGATCGGGCTTCCAGGTCTCGCAAAGGTGGACGATCAGGGCGCGCAGGCTGCGCGATTGCGCATGGCGCACCTGGCGGGGAAGCCGTTCATCCGGCGACGGCGGCTCGTCGAGATCGACGATGTGAACTTGTGAAAAGATCTCGTGGAGACGGCCGTAATCGACCGTTTCATGCTGTTCACGGATGGCCGCGAGGGCGAATTCCACGCGACTCGAAAGGGCCCGGCAAAGGTTGTAAATGCGGACCGCGCCTCCGTGGGAAAGCGGAAAGGGAAGAAAGGGAGAAACCAGCAGAACCTTGGGGCGAGGGCGCGCCGCTGAGGGGTACGGCCGGCGCGCGCTGGGCGCTGGCTCTATCGAGATCGTGCCGCGGGAAAGATCAGCCTCGGCCGGAACTAGTTGGCGCAGACGGCGGTCGGCAAGCACACGGAAAAAGAACGCAGTCTCCTCGAGAGGCTGATCGGAGCGGCGGGAGGGCGCGCCTTGTTGGCCGGCGCTATAAGACACCCAGCCGGCCGCGGCCGCTTTCCAGAAGATCAGCATCCAGGTTGTACCGGGAAGACCGCAACGTGGAATGCCGAGAGCCGCCAGCTTGGCGCGGTCCACCAGGATGGTGCGTGAAACCGGAGCCAGCACACGGCACGACTCGCCCGGCTGCAAGGGCCGGAAGGGGGCGGTCGGCAGAAGGCCGGGCGTCCAGGCGCGGTAGTGCTCCTGCCGAGAAACGGCGAAGGTGCGTTCCTCGCGGAAGAGGGGCAGCAAATCCTCCAGCCCCTCGGCCTTGCCGTTTTCAGACCACAGCAGCCAGCGCGCCTGGCTGTCGAGCACGGCAGAGGCGAAGGCATCGCTATTCCAGCCGCCCGTAGGAGGTACGAACTCGGTGATGCCGCAACCTCGCGGCGCAATCGAAAGAGGCCGCGCCGCAACCTTACCGTGAAGGCGGTGGAAAACGTTGCGATGCGGATAGCCGCACCACCGCAAGAGGGTGGCGGCCGCGAGAAGACAGCGGGCACTGGCCACGTGGCGGACGCGACGGACGCCGGCGCAACGCCACAGGTCGTGGACGACGAGCCGCCACAGGGAATGCGCGGCGTCGCCGATTCTGCGGCGGCCGTGGAGCGCAATGGCGGATGGAGAACCGCCGAAGAAATCTCCGTGCTCGTTGAGGATCAGGGCGCGGAAGGGCGGAATGGCAAACGGTGCAAGCTTCAGCGGCCAAGCCCCATGTTCTCCGGTCCAGGTGCTGACACCCAGCGCAACCCATCGTTGCCAGAGCTCAACCGGAGCGTGGAAGAGAATGGCGAGCGAACTGCGGTGAATCCGGACGCGCTCGCAAAGCGCCGCCGTTTCAGGCCAGGGCGCGGTCGTGGAGTAGAGCCACACGGGCACTCCGGGTGCGCCTTGGCGAATATGCATCACGGCGGTGTGGCATGCCGCGGGGGACAGTCCGAATACTGCCGCCACCTTTTGATTGCTCTTGCCGGTGAGTCTCAGCAGAGACTGCACCAAGCCCCTAAGGTTCACGTCCTGGACCTCTGTTCAAATTCCCGCGTAGATAGCTGTATCACGATTGCCTTACGGAGCCAAGGCAACTTTCTTGATCTTTTGGACAAATAGGACCAGAACTGGAGGTACTTTCAGCACAGAGCGATTTAACACAAATGTAACGGAGTTACAGGATTTACAGATTCTAATCTTTGAATATTCTGACGGAAAACGGATCGGGCTGTTCCGATGGAGCACTTGGAGCTTCAGGCCCGGAGTCGCGCCCGGGCTTTCCGCGAGAAGCTAGAAAGGAGAAACAAGTTATGTTCCAACGGCGGATAACGCTGCGGTCGTGGTGGGGCCAGATCGCAGAGCGCGGCTTGCGGTGATCATCATCTGGCGTAAACGTCAGAGATTAGACCATACCGGGAAGGGTGCCAACTCGGCCCCGGCAATTGGGCACAATAGCACTTCTTCGAGAGCTCTGAGAGTTTACTTTTGTTCCGCGGCGGTGACGCGGGCCTGGGCCAACGCGAGGGCGTCGAGCGCGGCTTCGGGATCGCCGCCGGAGGCCGTCGCAGCGACCTGCTCCTGGGCCTGAGCCAAGGCGGTGCGGGCGCGCTCGAGATCGATGTCTTCGGCGCGGTCTGCCTGGTTGGCGAGAACGCGGACGTGTTCTGGAAGAACTTCCAGGAATCCGCCATGGATGGCGATGACGTGTCGCTGGCTGCCTACCGCATAGCTGAGGGCGCCGGTGCCGAGGAGCCCGAGCAGCGGGGCATGGCCGGGCAGGATGCCGAGATAGCCATCCTTACCGGGCACCTGCACTTCGGCCACCTTCTCATGTACGAGTTCGCGGTCGGGCGTGGCGACTTCCAACTCGATCAAGTCCGGCATACTTACGCCTTCTTCAGGGCCTCGGCGCGCTCCTCGACTTCCTCGATGGTGCCTTGCATGTAGAAAGCCTGCTCGGGCAGGTCGTCGTGCTTGCCATCGGCGATTTCGCGGAAGCCGCGGATGGTGTCGGCCAGCTTGACGTACTTGCCGGCGAAACCGGTGAACTGTTCGGCCACATGGAACGGCTGCGACAGGAAGCGCTGGATCTTGCGGGCGCGTGCCACGGTGAGCTTATCTTCATCGGACAGCTCGTCGATTCCAAGAATGGCGATGATATCCTGCAAGTCTTTGTAGCGCTGTAGAATCCCTTTCACCGTCTGGGCGCATTCGTAGTGATCTTTGCCGATGATGTTGGGATCGAGAATGCGGCTGGTGGACGCCAGCGGATCGACCGCAGGATAGATGCCGAGCGCGGCAATGTCGCGCGAAAGGTTCGTCGTGGCATCCAAGTGCGCAAACGCCGTCGCAGGCGCGGGGTCGGTGTAGTCGTCCGCGGGGACGTAGATGGCCTGCACCGAGGTAATCGAGCCCTTCTTGGTGGAAGTGATACGCTCCTGCAACTCGCCCATTTCGGTGGCGAGGTTTGGCTGGTAACCGACGGCGGACGGCATACGGCCGAGCAGCGCGGATACTTCCGATCCGGCCTGGGTGAAACGGAAAATGTTGTCGATGAACAGCAGCACGTCCTGGCCTTCTTCGTCGCGGAAGTATTCGGCGACGGTAAGGCCCGTGAGGCCTACGCGCAGGCGGGCGCCGGGCGGCTCGGTCATCTGGCCGTAGATCATGGCGCACTTGGACTTGTGGTAATCCTTGGGGTCGATGACGCCCGACTCCTGCATTTCGAGCCAGAGGTCGTTGCCCTCACGGGTGCGCTCTCCCACACCGGCGAACACCGATACACCGCCGTGCTTCATGGCGATGTTGTTGATGAGTTCCATGATGATGACGGTCTTGCCGACGCCAGCGCCGCCGAAAAGGCCGATCTTGCCGCCGCGAAGGTAGGGCTCGAGAAGGTCGATGACCTTGATGCCGGTCTCGAACATCTCCAGTCGCGTGGACTGATCTTCGAATAGCGGCGCGGGGCGGTGGATGGGGTAGAACTTCTTGGCGGGTACGGGGCCCTGCTCATCCACTGGCTGGCCAATGACGTTGAGCACGCGGCCGAGGGTTTCGTCTCCCACCGGCACTTCCACCGGATGGCCGAGGCTGATGGCTTTCATGCCGCGGACCAATCCCTCGGTGGGCTGGAGGGCGACGGTGCGGACACGCCCTTCGCCGATGTGCTGCTGTGCCTCGCAGATGATATCGATGGGCTGCGGCACATCGAAACCTTCGCTGGTGACGCGGATGGCGGTATAGACCAGAGGGATTTGCCCTTCGGGAAATTCGCAGTCCACGGCCGGTCCGGCCACCTGCACTACTTTGCCTTCTACCATTCCGTTGGCGCTCATAAATCTTTTACTCCGCTGCCGCCGCGCCGCTCACCACTTCGATGATTTCCTTGGTGATGCTGGCCTGGCGCACGCGATTCATGTACAAAGTCAGTTTGTCGATCATTTCGGCCGCGTTCGAGGTGGCCGATTCCATGGCGGTCATGCGCGCGGCGTGCTCCGCCGCGGCCGATTCCAGCATGGCCCGATAGAATTCCATTTCCACGTAACGGGGAAGCAGCGCTGCCAGCATTTCCGCGGGCGGCTGTTCGAAGATGTAGTCCAGCGGCGCTTCGCCTTGCGGAAGCTCGACCGGCAGGACGCGCGTCACGGTCAGCTTCTGCGACACCACGCTCTTGAATTCGTTGTACAGGATGTAAACGGCGTCGATCTCTTCGGCGCGGTACATCTCCATGGCTTTTTGGGCGATGGCGGCAATGTCGGCATAGACCACCTTGGCCGCGAGGTTGATGTGGTCGCCCGTGATGGTGGCGCCGCGCTTGCGGAAAAAGTCGCGGCCCTTGCGGCCGATCAGTTCCAGCTTGACGGAAGCACCGGCGCGCTCAGCGGTAAAACGCTGCGCGCCCTTGATGAGGTTGGTGTTGAAGGCGCCGGCCAAGCCTTTATCGCCGGTGATCAGGACCACCAGCACGCTGCGTTCCTCGCGTCGCGCCAGCAGAGGATTTTCGCCGGCGCACTCATCGTTGGCCACAGCGGCCGCGATGTTCCCCAGCACCTTGCGCAGCATGGCGCCATAAGGACGGGAGGCAATGACGCGATCCTGCGCGCGGCGCAGCTTGGCCGCCGAGACCATCTTCATGGCCTTGGTGATCTGCTGCGTGTTCTTGACCGAGCGGATGCGCCGCCGGATATCGATCAGGCTAGGCATGTGCTGTTGCCGGTTGCTCCGCCTGGAAGCGCGCTTTGAACTCTTCGATTGCGGATTTCAACCTTCCGCGCAGCTCGTCATCCAGCACTTTCTTGGTGCGGATCTCGTCCCAGATGCCGCGATGAGCGTTGTCCACGAAACGGTAGAGCTCTTCCTCGAACCGGCGGCATTGCTCTACCGGGAGATCGTCGAGGTAGCCCTGGGTGCCGGCGAAAATGACCACGATCTGTTTTTCAACCGGCAGCGGCTGATATTGGCCCTGCTTCAGAATTTCGACCAGGTGTTTGCCGCGATTGAGCTGGGCGATAGATGCTTTGTCGAGATCGCTGCCGAACTGCGCGAAGGCCGCGAGATCGCGGTACTGCGCCAGGTCGAGGCGCAAACCGCCGGCGATCTGCTTCATGGCTTTGATCTGCGCATTGCCGCCGACGCGGCTCACCGAGATGCCGACGTTGATCGCCGGGCGCTGGTTGGAATTGAACAGGTCGGTATCCAGGAAGATCTGGCCGTCGGTAATCGAAATGACGTTGGTCGGAATGTAAGCCGAAACGTCGCCCGCCTGCGTTTCGATGAACGGCAGCGCGGTGAGCGATCCGCCGCCGTGGGCGGCGCTCAACTTGGCAGCGCGCTCCAGCAGGCGGCTGTGAAGATAGAAGACGTCGCCGGGATAGGCCTCGCGGCCGGGCGGACGGCGGAGCAGCAGCGAGATCTCGCGATACGCGGCGGCATGCTTGGAAAGATCGTCGTAGACGCACAGAGCGTGCTTGCCGTTGTCGCGGAAATACTCGCCCATCGAGCAGCCGGAGAACGGCGCCAGGTACTGCATGGGCGCGGGATCGGACGCAGTGGCGGCCACCACGATGGTGTATTCCATAGCGCCGAAGTCTTCGAGCGTCTTCACCACCTGGGCCACCGTGGAGCGCTTCTGGCCGATGGCGACGTAGATGCAGATGACATCGCCGCCCTTCTGATTGATGATGGTGTCCAGCGCGATGGCGGTCTTGCCCGTTTGCCGGTCGCCGATCACTAGCTCGCGCTGGCCGCGCCCGATGGGGATCATGGAGTCGATGGCCTTGATGCCGGTCTGCATCGGCTCCTTCACGGGTTGGCGAGCGACCACGCCGGGCGCCAGGCGCTCCACCGGATTGAATTGCGTGGTCTGGATAGGACCTTTGCCGTCGATGGGTTGGCCCAGGGCGTTCACGACGCGGCCGATAAGAGCGTCGCCCACGGGTACGGACATGATGCGGCGGGTGCGTTTGACCTCGTCGCCTTCCTTGATTTCGGTGTAGTCGCCGAGCAGCACCGCGCCAACCTGGTCTTCTTCCAGGTTCATGGCGATGCCTGCCACGTCATGGGGAAACTCGATCAGCTCGCCCGCCATGACCTTTTCCAGGCCATGAATTCGTGCGATGCCGTCGCCCACCGAGATCACCGAGCCCACTTCGGACACGTCGACGGCGCGCTCGTAGTTCTCGATCTCCTGGCGCAGGATACTGGTAATTTCGTCCGCTCGAATCTGAGCCATAAAACCTTTCTGTTCGCTATAAGCTCTAAGCTCTAGGCTCTAAGCTTTTTCGCGGCGCTGCGCGCGGCGCGCTTTTGGCTTAGAACTTAGAGCTTAAGGCTTAAAGCTCCTGCCTATAGCCCTCCTTCCAATTTGTGGGCCATGGAATTCAACTGGCCGCGTACGGAACCGTCATAAACCGTGGAACCGATGCGGGCGACCACACCGCCGATGAGGGCGGGGTCAACTCCGTATTTGGCGCGGATGCGTTTGCCGGAAATGCGCTCGAGCTCGACGTTGAGGGCAGCGCGCTGCGGCTCGGTGAGCTCGCGGGCGGCGGAGACTTCCGCGCGCGCGAAGCCGAGACGTTCGTCCAGGATCACTTCCAGGCTTTGCAGAATATTGGAAAAGTCGCCGATGCGCCGGTGGTCCACCAGAACAAAAAGGAAATTGCGCGCTACTTGGGAGATTTTCAGAAGGCCGCCGATTTTGGCCACCACGGCGCGCTTGCGGTTCGCCGGAACGGCGGGTGTAACGAGGGCGTTATAAAGCTCAGCCGAAGAGCGCAACGCAGCTTCGAACGACCGCAATTCGGCGAGCGCATTCTCCGGGCGTACGACGGAGGAACGGGAAGTCACCACGTCAGCGAGAGCGTTGGCGTATCGCGAAGCTACGGCAGTGATCGGCATGGCGGTTTAGTTGGCTTGCGCGGTGGAAGACGTGGAATCGAGATTCTTGACGAACCCGCGTACCAGGCGATCCTCCGTCTCCGGAGTCATGCGAGCGCGGAGCTTCTTTTCGGCCAAACCGAGGGCAAGCTCGGCCGCGTAGCGCTTGAGCTCGCTTCTGGCGGCTTTACCGGCGGCCGCGATTTCCTGCTCGGCGCGGGCCCGAATCTTGGCGATTTCGGCGGCCGTGTGCCGCGCGTACCGGGCGTTTTCGGCCTCTTCCTCGCGCTGCGCTTCGGCGCGGAGGGCGGCGATTTCATCGCCCAGGTTGGCGAGGCGCTTCTCCACCGCTAGGGCGCGCGCGTCGGCTTCCTTTTTGGCCTCTTCCGCCTCCACCATTTCCTTTCGAATGCGACGGCCGCGGGCGTCAAAGGCCGGTCCGGCATTCTTGCCGATGACGTACCCTAGCCCGGCAGCCAGCAGGATGAAGTTTGCCCACTCCCAAGTCTTGAGCCCGCTGCTCTCGCCTTCGGATTTCTTTTCTTCGGCGCGCAGGGCGACCGGAGCCGCCAGCAGCGACATCGCCAAAACCAGCCAGAGGATCGTCCGTCTCATGCCGCGCTCCGTCTCAGAATGGATGCCGCTATCTGGTCGGCGAGAGCTTCGCTCTCAGCAGCGAGCCCCTGGCGGGCGCCGGCCGCTTCGGCTGCGAGACCCTCGTTCGCCTGGCGGATGGTTTCTTCCGCCTGCGTCCGGGCCGAGTGCAATTCGGCGGCTTCCCGCTCCTCCAGACGCTTATGCAACTGCTCCTGCGCCTGGTAAACCTCTCCCCGAGCGGATCGCATGGCCACTTCGTATTCCGCAGTTCGGGCCGCAGCACGGGCGAGGGCTTCCTCCGCGAGTTTACGCGCGCCTTCGGTCGCCTCGTAGCGCTGATGCAGAATTCTTTCGAGCGGTTTGAAGAAAACGCTCTTCAAAAAGAAGTGCAGAAATACCACCAAGAGAAAGGTGGGTATGGCATTCAGCAGTATTCCGCCCAGAGCTTGCAACGTGCCATTCATGAGTTTTTGGGAGAGGCCCTATCCCTTTAAGCCGATCAGGGTAACACCACGGGCAAGAGGCGGTCAACCGTCTAAAAACGCGTCAAAAGTGGAAAAGTTCCGACTAATATCAGCATAACAGAACGCCAGGAGCACGCCTCAGACCAACCCTTGCAGGAAATAATTGAACTGCTTTTCGCGGCCGATCGTAGTGTTTTCGCCGTGGCCCGGAATCACGGTTGTTTCGTCGTCCAGCAGCAGCAATTTATCGTGAATGGAGCGGAGAATCTGACGGCCGTCGCCCCCGGGCAGATCGGTGCGGCCGATGCTGTCGCGGAAGAGCGTGTCGCCGGCGATCAGTTTGCGTTCCGAGGGAAGCCAAAGACTGATGCTGCCGGGAGTGTGCCCCGGGGTGTGGAGGACATGAAATTCCGCGGCGCCGATGACGAGGCGCGCGCCATCGTTGGCGGGTGCATCAATCTCTACCGTCTCGGGAGTAGGTACGCCGAGCCATTCGGCCTGCACATCCATCATCTTTTGCAGAGCTTCGTCGGCGGGATTCATGTAGACGGGCGCACCGGTTGCCTGCTTGAGCTTTTGTGCGCCGCCGATGTGGTCGATGTGCGCGTGGGTAATCACAATGGCCTTTACTGTGAGACCGTGGCGTTGGACGATTCGAAGTATGTTGGCAATGTTATCGCCGGGATCGACGACCAGAGCCTCGCGCGTATGCTCGTCACCGAATATCGAACAGTTGCAGGCGAGCATGCCGACGGGGAGGATTTCGTGGATCATAGAAATGAAGAATCAGAAGATAGACTCGGGAGAAAAACTCCGTTTCGGGTGCGCTCAGCCAGAGCGGCGGTCGCCGCTGATCTTTTTGAGGTCTTCTTCGACCTTCTTTACGCGATCCTTCACCCGTTCCAGGTCCGCATCGAATGCTCGCCTGACAGCCGAGTGGCCGCGCACTCGCTCGTCAAGCGGCGACCCCCACGTCCAGAAGAGAGTCAGAAGCGGGGTTGCAAGCCCCTCGACCTCTTCGAGCCATTGCTTCGCTGCCACGTTTCGGAGAATCCACTGCTTGTCTTCGCCAGTCAACATGGTCTTTCGCCACTTCAGCTTAGCGCCGCCGCGTGGGCATTGTAAACCGATTGTATACTCAACCATATGACGGCCGAAGCTCTCACTTTGATTATGCGATGGCTGCACATTGCGTCTGTGGCCTCACTCATCGGCGGCATGATTTATGGCAGCGCGGTGATGATGACCTCGGTCGGCGAGCTTGCGCCGGAAGCGCGTAAGGCACTGGAAGAAAAGACCGCCGTATTCTTTCGCAGGATCGTCGTCGTGGCGATCGTCTGCCTGACGCTCTCCGGTACCTACAACATCGTAATTCACACCGGGCACTCGAAGCTGTATCACGCCCTGTTCGGAGTGAAGCTGCTGCTGGTGGCACACATCTTTGCCTCGGCGATCCTGGCGACGCAGCCGAACAATCCGCGCCGCGGGCGGCAGATGGCCAGTGCGGCAATTTCAGGGCTTATCGTGATCGCGATTTCGGCCTGGCTGCGCTTCAACTACTAAGATGGAATCATGACCGAGGGATATGAGGCGCTGCGCCGCGGCGGCGCGTGGATGGATGTCTCGGCGCGCGGACGCATCGTCGTACGGGGGCGCGACCGTGCTCGCCTGTTGCACAATCTCACGTCGAACGAAGTGAACAAGATGCAGCCGGGTCAGGGCTGCTACGCATTCCTGCTGAATCCGCAGGGCCGGATTCAGGCGGATCTGACGCTGTTCTGCTTAGCTGACCACTTCTTGATCGACACGGAACCGGAGCTGCGCGAGAAGGTACGGTTGCACATCAACAAGTACATCATTGCCGACCAGGTCGAGTTGGAAGACGTGACGGAGTCGACCGGCGCCGTTGCGCTGGAAGGCCCGGAAGCGGCGGCCGTGATGGCGAAGATCGGCGCGCCTGCGCCTTCGACTGCATACGCTCACGAGCCTTGGGGCGACGCCACGGTGGCCCGAACGAGCCTCACGGGACAGCCTGGATATCGCATCTACTGCGGCAGCGCGCAAACCCGCGACATGATGGCGAAGGTGAGCGCCGCCGGTGCCCGGCAGGCTGGCGAGGATGATCTGCGCGCGGTGCGGATTGAAAACGGCCGGCCCCTATTCGGCGAAGATATTCGCGAGACATCCCTGCCTCAGGAGACGCAGCAGTTGCACGCTGTGAGCTTCACCAAAGGCTGCTACCTGGGGCAGGAGATTGTCGAGCGGATCCGCGCCCAGGGGCACGTGAATAAGAAGCTGGTGCGATTGACGATCAGGGGCGGCGACGTTCCGGCGCCCGGCTGCAAGTTGCTGGCAAATGGCGCAGATGCGGGCGAGATTACATCGGCGGCTGTGTCGCCGGAATCGGGCGAAGTGGCGGCCCTGGCTTATGTGCGCACGAATTTCGCCGACGCGGGCACGGAACTGGACGCGGGCGGAAAAGCGGCGCGCGTACGATAAGCTTCACCTGGCCGCGTGTCGGCTGCGCAGTTGCTCGAGCAGGTTGTCCGGAACCTTGAGATTGCCTCCGCAACCGGTGCCAAGCTGCACGTCTGGCTTCACGGCGCCGTGGAAATCGGAGCCGCCGGTCACCAGCAGACCGTATTGGTGGGCCAAGCCGAGGTACATTTCGGTTTCCTTGGGCCCGTGGTCGCTATGGTAAGCTTCGAGCGCGTTGAGCCCGGCATCGCAGAGTTCCGGCATCAACGCCGGCACATCGCCGTTGACGCGCACGGGATGGGCAAGCGAGGCGATACCGCCAGCCTGGCGGATGCGCGCCACACCTTCCGCGAATTGCGGCTCGCGGCGCCAAACGTACCCTTTGGCGGATTCGTCGAGGTAGTCATCAAAGGCCTGGCGGAGGTTCGCGACATAACCTTTTTCCACCATGATCTGCGCGAAATGCGGGCGGCCCGTCATGCCGCGGCCGCGCGCTTCCGCCTCCTCCAGGGTGATATCGAAACCCAGCTCGCGCAGGCGGGCCACCAGCCGGACGTTGCGTTCGCGGCGCGATGCCTGCAGGTCCAGGACCCAATGGCGGAATTCGGCGGGCGCATCGGCGTCCAGAAAATATCCGAGCAGGTGGACGGACTTTCCGTGCAGCTTGGTGGAAAGCTCGATGCCGCAGATGAGGGCCGGAGCGGGAGCACGAAGAGCCCTGGCCTGGTCGTAGCCGGCGAACGTGTCATGGTCGGTGATGCCGAGGACATCTACGCCGGCACGGACCGCCTCTTCGAGCAGTTGGCCAGGCGAGCAGGTCCCGTCAGATTCATTGGTGTGCGAATGAAGATCGATCAAAGGAAATCAAACCCAAGCTCTCCAGTGTAGCCCAGATTCGCTCCACGCTTTGTTCGGGCGTTTCGCGGGCGGAGTTTACAGTGACTTCCGGCGCGGCGGGAGGCTCGTAGGGATCAGACACGCCCGTAAACTGCGGGATCTCTCCGGCGAGCGCCTTCTTGTATAGGCCTTTCACATCGCGTTCGGCGAGGACCTCTACAGGGCACTCGACGTACACCTCGACAAAGTTGTCGATGGTCTGCCGCACCTGTTCGCGGACAGCGCGGTAGGGCGAGATAGCGGCCGCGATTGCGATGATGCCATTGCGCGAAAGCAGCCGGCAGACGAAGCCGATGCGCCGGATATTCTCGTCGCGGTCCTCCTTGGAGAAGCCGAGGCCCTTGGAAAGGTGAGTGCGGACTACATCGCCGTCGAGCACCTCTACTTTGGCGCCGAGGCCGCGCAGCCGGGCTTCGAGCAGGCCGGAGATGGTGCTCTTGCCCGCGCCGGACATGCCGGTAAACCAGAGAGTGAATCCTTTATGCATGGAAATCTAAGAGTATCTCCCGCCCCGGCGCAAAGGCGCAACGCAGACAAAACGATTCCGGATTGTTCTTTGCGCCCGGGCGGCCTGGCGAGCGCCTTTGTCAAGAGCCCGCACGCCTCACCGATCCATCGGGGGCGAAGTGGATGCCGCATTCCTTCTTGGCATCGTGTTCCCACCACCAGCGCCCGGCGCGGTCGCCTTCGCCCGGCTCGACCGGGCGGGTGCAGGGTGCGCAGCCGATACTGGTGTATCCCTGAGCATAAAGAGGGTGGACTGGGACGTTGTGGACGCGGGTGTATTCGTCGACCTGAGCGGCGGTCCAATCGGCCAGCGGGCTGATTTTGATACGGCCCTCGACCAGTGCGGCCTTAGGCACGGCGGCCCGGGTTTCGGCCTGGTCGCGGCGCAACCCGGTGGCCCAAGCATCAAGCGCAGCGAGTTTTCGCGCGAGGGGTCTTACCTTGCGCGTTTCGCAGCAGAGCTGGCGGAACTCCACCCCGTCATAGAAGAGGTCCGGGCCGTGCTGCTCGATCATCTCCTGCACCTCTTTGTGGTCCGGGGAAACGAGTTCAACCGCTATGCCGTAATGCTGGTGAACCGTTGCCGCCATCGACAAAGTCTGCTGGGGCAGGCGGCCTGTGTTGAGGGTAAAGACACGGCAGGGCCGTCCGGTCCGGGCGGCAAGGTCGAGCAAAACCATTCCGGATTTCTGGAAGCCGGTGGCAATGGCAAAGCGCTCCCCATAGGTCTCCAGGGCCCATGCCAGGATTTCCGGAGCCGTCAATCCCTCGATTTGTTTTAAATCCAGCAATCTCTATCTAGATTACCAGGATTGTCTCGGGCAGGCTCAAGCCACAGGCCGCAAAGTTTTCGCAAGCTGGGATTCTGCTGGAATCGCCGGGCCCCCGCGCCCGCGGGACGTCCCCGTCCCGCCGTTGTTCCAAAGCTGGAAAGGGCCGTCGAGGTCCTAGCAGGCCGGGCAGAGGGCCGCGGCGTTAGCCTCAAGCCTGTCCCACCAGCTCATAGCTCACAGCTCATAGCTATTCCTTCGGCCCAATCCCCAACGTCTTCATCTTCCGGTACAGATTGCTGCGCTCGAGGCCTAGCAGTTCGGCGGTCCTGGTGACGTTGCCGTTCGTCTCCTCCAGCTTCTTGAGGATGTACTCGCGCTCGGCGGCTTCGCGCACTTCCTGCAGGCTGCCAAAGCGGTCGAGCGGACGGTCGGGCTGTTTGCGCGCCGTGAGCGGAATGTGGCGGGCGTCGATGCGGATCTGCGGATTCAGAATGACAATGCGCTCGATCAGGTTCTTCAATTCGCGCACGTTGCCGGGCCAGTGGTGCTCCATGAGCACGCGATACGCCTCCCCCGTGAGTTCCTTGGGCTTACGGCCGTAAGCAGTGGTGAATTCGCTAAGGAAGTGCTCGGCCAGCAGCGGGATATCCTCGCGGCGGTCGCGCAGCGGCGGGACGAAAAAGGGAATCACATTGAGCCGATAGAAAAGATCCTCGCGAAAGTTCCCGCGCTCGATCTCTTCATCGAGGTTCTTGTTGGTGGCAGCCACCACGCGGACGTCCACCTGTATCGCCTGGGCCGCGCCGATTGGCTCGAAGCGCTGCTCTTCCAGCGCCCGCAGAACTTTGGCCTGGGTGCGCAGGCTCATATCGCCCACTTCGTCGAGGAAAAGCGTGCCGCTGTCGGCCTTTTGAAACTTGCCGATCTTATCTTCGTGGGCGCTGGTGAAGCTGCCCTTGTTGTGCCCGAAGAGCTCGCTTTCGATCAGCTCCTCGGGAATCGCGGCGCAATTGACCTCCACAAACGGCTCAGCGGCGCGCGGGCTGAGGGCATGAATGGCGTGCGCGACAAGCTCCTTGCCGGTGCCGCTTTCGCCAAAGATCAGCACGCGGCCGTTGGTGCCGGCCATGAGCGCAAGCTGCTGGCGCAGCGCCTTCATGGGGACGCTTTCGCCGATGATGCGGTAGCGCGCGCTCGAGTCCTGTTTGAGGCGGCTGTTTTCGAGCGCCAGGCTGCGGTGATCGATGGCATTCTTGGCGACGACGGAGACCTTCTCGATGGTGAGCGGTTTCTCCAGAAAATCGAACGCGCCTAATTTGGTGGCTTTAACCGCAGCCTCGATACTTCCGTGGCCGGAAATCATGACGACCACAGGACGCTCCGGGGCAGCCATCTCCTGGATGCGCGACAAGACCTCTATGCCATCCATACCGGGCAGCCAGATATCGAGCAAAACGAGTTCGAAGCCGCCGGAGCCGGAAGGCGTGCCCAAGGCGGAGAGGCAGGCCTCGCCGCTGTCAGCGGTATCGACAGCATAGCCCTCGTCCTCCAGCACGCCCGCCAGCGAACTGCGGATATCGGGCTCGTCGTCAACAACCAGAATGCGCCGGTGTTTCATGCCTTGGCTGCGACCGTCCCGGGGGAACGCGCCGCGGCGCTTTCGGCGGATTCGGCATCGACGGCAACCGGAATCTCCACCGTGAAGCGCGCCCCGGCGGGCTGATTGTCTTCCACCCGGATGGTGGCATTATGCTCGGCGACGATATGGCTCACGATGGCAAGACCCAGTCCGGTGCCCCGGTTTTTGGTCGAAAAATAGGGAAGGAAAAGCTTTTCCTTGTCATCCGGGCCGACACCGCAGCCCGAATCGGCCACAACCAGCTCCACCGTATCGGCGGGACCGGGCTGGGTGGCCACGTAGAGCTTTCTGACGAGCGAATCCTGCATGGCTTCAGCGGCGTTGTCCACCAGGTTCACCACCACGCGCTGGAACTGCTCGCGGTCGAGATTTACGGCCGGCAGGCCCGGCGCGAAGCTGGTACCTAGGTCGATGCCCTCCAGACGGCCGCGAAACACCGCCAGTGCCTCGCCCACCAGTTCGTTGAGATCGCACCGGATCGGCTGGGCGGTGGGGAAGCGGGCAAACTGGGAGAACTCATCCACCAGCGTTTTGACCGACTCCACGGATTTGTTGATGGTGGCGGCGCACTCACGAATAATGCGGTCGCTAGGCGCGGGCACCTCGACCCGATCGAGCTGGCGATCGATGCGTTCGGCCGAAAGTGCGATCGGGGTGAGAGGATTCTTGATTTCGTGGGCGACCCGGCGGGCGACCTCGTGCCACGCGGCCGATTTCTGGGCGCGCAGCAGCTCGCTCGTATCCTCGAGAACCACCACAAATCCACTGGTGAGTTTTTCTTCCAGCGCCGAAACCGTGACAGCGAGGTGCAGCTTGCGGTTTTCCGTGCGCAATTCGAGCTGCCGCGAGGCAACGCCGGTGCGGCGCGCGCGCTTCATCAGGTATTTGATTTCGGCGGTATCCTCCCGCGAGAAGAGATCTTCGAGCCGCGTGGCCGTCTCCACCTGCTCAGTGGGAAAGATCTTGGAGAGCGCGCGGTTGGTGCGCTTGATGGAACCGTCGGCGGTGAGCGAGAGCACACCGGTGGGGATGCTTTCGAGGATGGCTTCCGTGAACCGGCGGCGGCGATCCAGCTCGCGGCCGCTGGTTTCCAGCTCCTGCGTCATTTGGTTGAAAGCGCGGACTAGCGTGCCGAGCTCATCGGCCGCCCGCACGCCCACGCGGTAGGTAAGATTACCTTTGCGCACCTCGCTCGAGGCTTCGAGCAAAGCGATGATGGGAATACTGATCTGCTTGGAGAGGAACAGAGCAATCCAGGTCGCAACGAAGAGCACGAACAGCGTAATGAGCAGCATCAGCATGGTGTAGAACTTGCGGAAATCTTTGCTCTTCTGATAGTTCGCATCCAGCCTATGGGACCATTTGCCGAGTTCCTGACCGGTCTTCACAACATCAATAGGAATGAGAGCCGTGACCGCGACCGAGCCGATTTCCTTGCCTTCATCCAGCACCACCACCCGCGTGGACACCGCCGAACCGGGGTCGGATGCTTTGCGAAAAGGACCCCAAGAGTCGAGAGGCGCGCTGTCCGCTTCCGGCGCCGGCCGGTTAAACACCGCTACCGATTCCAACTCGTACTGCCGGGCGAAACCTTCGAGGAACCCGGGTTTGCGGGCGCCGTTTTCGATCAATTGGCGTACTTCCGGCTGCGCGGCCAGCAGCCGAGCCTGCGCGTTGGTTTCGTCGGACATCTCCTTGGCAAGCTGCGACGTCACCTGGCTGAAGATGAGGAGTTCCTGGCGCGCCGGCTCGCTGAACCATGCGCCCAATGCGTGGTTCATGGCCTCATACATAAAGAGCACCAGGAAGAAGACGGGTACGAAGCTTAGTGTAAGTGCGCCGACGACCAGCTTGCCCTTGATGCGCGAGCCCTCGCGGCGGCTCTGGCGCTCCATGTAGAGCTTGACGAATTCCTTGCAGAGCACCCAGCCGAGAATGACCATCAGCAGGAAGGTGAGGCTGGAAACGGCCCAATAAATGAGGGTTTGCGTGGGATTTTGGGGCCAGAACTTGTCAGTGTTGAAACTGCCTTCCCACACGACGAACAGGACACACAGCGCCAGCAGAACGAGCAAAAAGCCGTAGATGAGGCGCTTTTTCATCCGTAAAGGCCTTGTTTGATTATAGCTGCGAGCTTCGAGCGGAACCGGTGCGCGGTGGAATCCAGGTTTGTCTCGAAGCTCGTGGCTCGCGGCTCGTAGCTGGCCCGCGTCATCTGCCGTACAGCTTCGTGAGATTACGCAAGCGCTCTGCGCCGGCCGCAGTCGCCGCATCCCCCCGCATGCGCCAGCGCCAGTTGCCGGAAGCGGTGGCGGGGGTGTTCATGCGCGCCTCCGAGCCCAGACCGAGCACGTCTTGCATGGGGAACAGGACCGTATCGGCCACCGAGGCTATGAGGGCACGGATGAAGGTGAGGTGAATCTGGGAGCCGTCCGTGTTCAGGTAACTGCGGGCGAGAGCCTTTTCGCGGAGGACATCGTCGGCGGGGCGGGTGCTGTCGCCGCCTTCGCTCCGCCACCAGCCGTTTGCCGTGTCGTTGTCGTGCGTGCCGCTATACGCCACCAGGTTGGCTTCGTAGTTGTGCGGCTTGAAGCTGTCGGCCTGCGGATCATTACCGAAGGCGAATTGCAGGATGGCCATTCCGGGAAAACCGGACTGATGGCGGATGGCTTCCACCGCGGGCGTGATCACTCCCAGGTTTTCGGCTACCAGCGGGAGCTTGCCGAGCTCGGCTTCGAGCGCCTGAAAGATACCGGCACCGGGGCCCTTGATCCACTCGCCATGAATCGCCGTGGTTTCGCCGGCCGGCACCTGCCAGTAGGCTTCGAAGCCGCGGAAGTGGTCGAGGCGCACCAGGTCGAACAGGTCGAGCGCCGCGCGCATGCGCGCGATCCACCAGGCGTAGCCTTCCGCTTTCATACGGTCCCAGCGATAGATGGGATTGCCCCAGAGCTGGCCGGTGGCGCTGAAATAGTCGGGCGGCACGCCGGCCACAGCGTCGAAGCGGAATAGGTCGGGGCGCGACCAGACGTCGGCGCTGTCCATGGCGGCGTAGATGGCCACGTCGCCCATGATGGCGATGCCGCGGTTGGCGCAGTAGGATTTGAGCTCGCGCCATTCGCGGAAGAACTCGAACTGGAGAAACTTGTGGAACTCAATGGCCCGCGGATCGGCCTCCAGGGACGGATTCCAGTCGCGCCACGAGACGCCGCCATTGGCTTCCTTTAGGGCCATGAATCGGGAGAAAGCGTCGAGCCAACCGGCGTTCTCGCGCGTGAAGGCGTCGAACTCGGGGCTGCCCGGGAAGCGGGCGAATGCCCGTTGGAACAGGCGCGTCTTCCACGGCAGGACCTTCTCGAATTCGACACGGTCTTGGGGGAACGAGCGCGCTGTGGAAAGATCACTTTCCGCCAGCCAGCCGCGTTCGAGCAGGCGCTCCGGCGAGATGAGCATGGGATTGCCCGCGAAAACGGAAAACAATTGGTAAGGAGACTCGCCGTAGCCGACGGGGCCGAGCGGCAGAACCTGCCAGATCTTCTGTCCCCCCTGAGCCAGCCAGTCGGCGAAGCGAAATGCCTCGGGCCCAAGGTCGCCGATGCCGAAAGGACCCGGGAGCGACGTAAGGTGCAAGAGAATGCCACTGGCGCGGCCGGTTTTCACAATCTCAGTGTGGCAGGTTCACGCGGTGGGTCAGTGTGCGCCCGCGTACGCCGGGCCAGCGTAGCCGAGCCGCAGGCCCCAATCGGTATCGGCCGGGAAAGGCGGCAGCGGGATCACGCCGATGGCATTCGTTGCCAGAAAGCCGGCGCCGGCATCGGAAAACGTTCCCGAACGCGGGTCGAACCATTCGGCGCGGTAGGTGCTCGATGGCTCAAGCGCGCGTACGATGCTCTGCGGGCAGCCTTTTTCGAAGTAGGCCAGCAGGAACTGCCGATCGGGCGTATGCGCGGCGTAGGCCCAGCCTTCGTAGCCGCGAGTCGTCTGTGTCTTGGCGGGCGAGACCCAGTCGGCATCGGGAATCAGCTCCTGGTAGCTGCGGCCGATCGAGAACGCGAAAGTGCGGAGATGCTGCATCTGCGCGGCGGAACTCCATTGCAGGGCGTCCCACATCTTGACCGGCGCCGCCGCCTGTACATCCGCGCCCCATATGCCCTCGGCGCCGTAAATGTGGCCGGCAAACCCGCCGGAAAGGAAGCTGCCGTACATGCCGGAGCGGACGAACTGGTCGTCCTGCGGCGTGTTGCCGGGAGCACCGAACTGGTAGCCTGCGGCGCGGCCACGGGCATCGTTGTAGCCGGAGTAGTAGGGCTCGCCATTCAGCGCGGGCTGCGGGTGGACGGCATGGAAGATCTGGGTGAGGTACCAATAGAAATCGTGCTCCCGCGAGTTGCCGATCTGGTGCAGCGTGACCCACGAACCGTCGCCCCAGTTGAGCAGCGTGGAGGGCGCGGGATTGCCCGTAAGCAGCGTGCCGAACGGCGGTGGCGCGTGCCGCAGAGCCGTCTCGATGGCCGGCAGGAACTCGGAGGCGGGAATGGATTCGCCGGCGGTGTCGAAGTGGATGGGGCTGAGCAGCACGTTGTTTGCCTGGTAGCGCGCGAAGATGTATTCAATGAACCGCGCATACGAATCGGGCCATTTGTAATACCGCTTCCAAGCCTGGCTGGCATCGCGCCGCGAGACCTCGATGAAAGGCACGAAGCCCTGCTGGTTCAGATAGTCGATCTTGCGGTCGAGATAATCGAAATACCTCGGGTTGATGCGGTCCACGTCGGCGAAAACGTCTTCGTACCCGGGCACCTTGCCGGGATAGAGAAACGGCCGTCCGCCTTCGTTATCCATGTTCTTGGCGCTGTTGGCGCCGAACTCCAGCCAGGCGGACCGGATGACGGTATGCTCCGGGTTGTCCATCACGATGTGGGCGGGCTTGCCGTCGTTGGCCCAGTTGGGGAAAGCCGCGATGATACCGACCAGGTTGAAGCCCTGCGCTTTGCGGAAGCGGACGTAGTCCTTGAAGCCGGCCCCGGGGCCGAGCGGGCGAGGCTCATCGTCGTCGTACCAGCGGAAGCAATTTGTACCGGTGGCCCACCAGGTATCGCCCAGAATGAAGAACGGCGTGCCGTCAGGGAATTCAAGCGCGTGGTGATTGGCGGTAGAACGAACGAAGCCACGGCGGAGCGGATTCTGCTGCTTCTCTTCGGCCGTCCAAGCGATGGCTTCGAACGAACCGGTTTTGCCGGCGAGGCCATCATCGGACGGATTGGACCCGCTTTGCCACTTCCACGCGCCGGGCTGGGTCGCCACCAGCCGCACTTTGAACGCGGGGCCGCCGTCCCAAAAACCGTAGATGCGTTTCTTGAAGTTGGGACCGGTGAGATCGATCCAGACGGTGGTATCTGTGTAGGGATTGGCGGCAGCGCGTCGAGCGGTGAAGGTGAGCTCCTGCTTCTCCCATACGTGAACGGGAGCAGCGAACGCAACCGCGGCAAACAGCAACCCGGCAGGGCGCAAGACAGTAGCCCAGGTCGTAAAACCTGGGAAAGCGTTGGGAGGACGGATAGCCCTGGAATGGCGTAAGGGACTCATTCCCATAGCTCCCGGACATCATACGCCAAGCCGGGCTGTTGCGGAAGCTGGCCAGTTCCTCAGGAAGCGCCGACCGCGGGTGGGCCGAGTTTGCCGTCCTCGGCGGCTTCGAGGTAGATACGGAGATGGCCCGCGTGGAGCAGGTGTGTCACGACGAGGAAGAGGCAGATCTTGAACAAGAGTGCGACGAGATAAGTGTAGATCTGCCATGCGGGCGGCAAGTTGAAAAAGAAGACGTAGATCATCTGGATGAGCGCGTAGCCGTACAGGGGCGCGAGCATCCAGCGCGGAACGCGGATCCAATGGCTGTCGAAGCGGCCCACCAGGAAGGCGATGGCGAGGCCATCGTAGATCCCCATGAAGCCTAGGCAGAACTCGTTCAATCCCCAGACGTGCAGACGGCCCGCCGTGGCGAGCAGCGCCACACCCGCGCCGATTCCCCAGGTGACGCCGACGGCCTTGCGGAATGCGGCGTTACGCTGCGGCTGGCCTGGTGCCGGGACGCTGGGCTTATCGAGCACGAAGAAACACCAGAAGAGCGGGAAAGAGGTCAGGCAGTTCAGAACGTCCGCCACAGGATAGGGGTTGCGCCCCAGAGCGGCGAGCACCCAGAGCCAGGTATACAACGCCAGCCACAGCGCCCAAGCCCATCGCCAGCCGGCGATGAATTGCGCCAGGCACTGGCTCGCGATGGGATGCTCGCGCGCGGAGATCGTCTGCGGCTGGAAGAAGCCTGTGAATTGCACCGCCAGCAAGAGTCCGGCGATGGCGGCGTGGACCAGGTGCAGAACGGCAGGCGCGCCCGGAGCAGCGGCGCCCGGAGCGGACGCGAAGGTGGCGCCGGCCGCGGCGAGCGCCGTATAGCCGAGCCGCAGTGCCACGGTTGTGGCCAGCGTGGACACGACCGAGCGGAGCACATCGGCTGCCAGCGATGGACGGCTATAACGCGGCGGAGCCGCGAGCGCAGCATAGGGCGCGCGCTCGGGCTCCGGCTCCGGCTGTGCGGCCGGCCCGCGCCGGTCCCAGGAATTCAGAACCGCCGCCGCACGGCGACGCTCTTCCGGAACCGCCAGCGCCTCGCGTAGAGCGTCCGCTTCCATGACCTGATCGAAGAGATCCTGGTCCGCGGCCGCGGCTTCCAGCAGGGTCTTTTCCTGCTCGGCCGTCAGCTCGCCGGCGGTGTGGCCGAGCAGCAGCGCGTCGCGATCGACGTCGTCGGGCCGGCTCATCTGCCGCCTCCCACAAGGCGCAGCATCGCTTGATGGCATCGCTTGACCATTTGGTAAATATTTCCCGAGATTCCCATGCGCAGACGAATCTCCGCGTACTCCTGCTGCTCCACTAGTTTGAGCCGCAGCAGCTCGCGGCAGCGCGGCGGAAGCTGCAGCATGGCTCGCAGAAAACGGTCGGCGGATTCGCGCGCCGCCACGTGTTCGAAGAGGCTGGAGTCGCTGGCTGAGAGCCCATCGGCCGCAGCGCGCGACACGCGTTCGCGGTCGCGTCGAAACTGCGCGATCTTGTGGCGCGCGGTGCCGATGGCGATTCCCATCATTTCGCTCAATTGGCGCTTCCCGGGATACCGCTCCCACAGCACCACAATGGCGTTCTGAGCGATCTCCTCGGCTTCGGCGAAATCGGCCTCGCGAGGCACCAGGCGGCGTTGCACGTAAGCGAGAATCCGCTGGCGGATGAGGGCGAGGTGCTGCTGATACTGTTCCTCGCCGGCGTCGGCCTCGCGGATGGGAAACATGGTGCCTCATTGTAGCCCCGGCGGTCGGCGAAAATAAACCCGCGGCGCAGTGTGAGATTGGCGGCCTCCCGGGCGATTCCTCTATATGAGCCTGTTTGAAACGAAATCGGTGAGCCGCATTCTGGCCGAGGCCGATGCCGGCGCGCACAAGCTGAAGCGGACGCTGGGACCGGGCCAGCTGGTGGGGCTGGGAATCGGAGCGATTATCGGTGCGGGTTTGTTCTCGCTCACCGGCCTCGCGGCCGCGGAGAACGCAGGACCGGCGGTGGTCCTCTCTATGGTTATTGCCGCGGTCGGGTGTGCGCTCGCGGGGCTCTGCTACAGCGAGTTCGCATGCATGATCCCAGTGTCGGGCAGCGCGTACACTTATGCCTACGCCACGCTCGGCGAGTGGATCGCGTGGATCATCGGGTGGGACCTGGTGATCGAATATGCCATAGGAGCCGCCACCGTATCGATCAGCTGGTCGGCGTACGTCGTTTCGCTGCTGCACGCGTTTCACATTGATCTGCCGGCTCGGTGGATCGCTGGACCATTCGAAGCGGTAGCGCTGCCCGACGGCATGGCGGCGGCGGGATATGCGAACCTGCCGGCCGTCGTCATCGTGTTTCTGGTGTCGATGCTGTTGATGGTGGGGATTCGGGAGTCGGCGCGGGTGAACGCGGCCATCGTGATCCTCAAGCTGGCGGTTGTGGTGGTGTTCATCGGCGCGGGCTCGTCGTATATCCAGCGGGCGAATTATCACCCGTTTCTGCCGGTCAACACGGGCGCGTTCGGATCATTTGGAATCAGCGGCCTCATGATGGGGGCGGGCACGATATTTTTCGCCTATATCGGATTCGACGCGGTTTCGACGGCAGCGCAGGAGTGCCGGAACCCGCAGAAGGATATGCCGATCGGCATGTTCGGCTCGCTGGCGGTCTGCACGGTCCTATATATCCTCTTCTCGCTGGTGCTGACAGGGCTGGTGCCGTATCAGAAGCTGGGGGTCGCCGCGCCGGTGGCGCTGGCGATCGACCGGACGCCCTATGTCTGGCTGAACAGCCTCATCAAATTCGGCGTGATCTGCGGCTTTTCGTCGGTAATCCTGGTGATGCTGATGGGACAATCGCGCGTGTTTTATTCGATGTCGCGCGACGGCCTGGTTCCGCGCGTTTTCTCCCAGATCCACCCGAAGTTTCAGACGCCGTGGCGATCGAACCTGCTGTTCTTCTTCTTTGTGGCGCCGTTTTCCGCGTTTCTGCCGCTGAGCGTAGTAGGGCGGATGACGAGCATCGGGACGCTGTTCGCGTTTGTCGTCGTTTGCGCCGGAGTGTGGGTTATGCGCCGAAGGAATCCCGCGCAGGAACGGCCCTTCCGGACGCCCTGGGTGCCGGTGGTGCCGATTCTCGGCATCTTGATAAACTGCGCCCTGATGTATTCCCTGGGCTGGTCGAACTGGCTGCGGCTCGGAGTCTGGCTCGTGATCGGCCAGGCGATTTACTTCCTGTATGGACGGCGGCACAGCAACTTGGCGGGGAAAGAGGAAATAGAGCGTACACCAGCAGGCTCGACCGCTCCCTAATATTGCGGCGTGACAAAACTCCTATGGCGGCCGGTGAACGCAGATAAAATGCCGATTCAAATTCCTCATCGGCGTTCCTCGGTGGCCAGTTGTGGTTTTTCCGCGACCCGCTGGCGGCTGCCGATCGGACTTGACGTGAAGGCAAGGCGCCTGCTGTAAGCTGTTAGCTGTAAGCGGACAGCTTTTATGTTCCTCGCCAAATCCGAACGCTACACACAGATTCCGTATCGCCGCTGCGGTAGAAGCGGCATCCTTCTGCCGGCGGTCTCGCTGGGCCTGTGGCACAACTTTGGCGGCGTCGACCCGCTGGAAAACAGCCGCGCCATGCTGCACCGGGCTTTCGACCTGGGCATCACGCATTTCGACCTCGCCAACAACTACGGGCCGCCCTACGGGTCGGCGGAGGAGACTTTCGGGCGGGCGATGAAGCTCGACCTGGCGCCCTACCGCGACGAGCTGATCATCTCTACGAAGGCGGGCTACGACATGTGGCCGGGGCCATATGGCAATTGGGGCTCGCGCAAGTACCTGCTGGCGAGCCTGGACCAGAGTCTGCGGCGGATGGGCTTGGGTTACGTGGACATTTTTTATTCCCACCGGCCCGACCCGGAGACGCCGCTCGAGGAAACAATGGGCGCGCTCGACCAGTCGGTCCGTTCCGGCAAGGCACTGTACGCCGGGATTTCGAATTACCCGCCGGATAAGACGGCGGAGGCGGCGGCCATCCTGCGGCGCATGGGCACGCCGTTTCTGATCCACCAGTTCGCGTATTCCATGTTCCGCCGGGGTCCGGAGGACGGACTGCTGCAGACCCTCACGGACGAAGGGATCGGCGGCATCGCCTTTTCGCCGCTGGCTCAGGGCCTGCTGACCGACCGGTATCTGGAGGGCATCCCAGCCGATTCGCGCGCGGCGCGGCCCCGTGCGTTCCTGCGTCCCAAGGACGTAGACGAGAAGGCGGTTGCGAGAGCGCGAGCCCTCAACGAACTGGCGCAGGCACGGGGGCAGAGCCTGGCGCAGATGGCATTAGCTTGGGTGCTGCGGGCGCCCGCAGTGACCAGCGTTCTGATCGGCGCCAGCCGCCCCGAACAAATCGACCAGGACGTGGAAACGCTCCAGAATCTTGAGTTTAGCCACGAGGAATTGCGGAAAATCGAAGAAGTTCTGACGAGCTGACGTCAAGGTATTGGCCGTATCGATCCGCACTCCCTCCCCATGGTATAAGGCAATTACCTTAGATAGGCCGGGAGCGGCCTCTTGGTATAATTGCGACTTATGCCCGTACCGTAAGTCCTCACATCCGGGAGCTGCGTTCTGCCTCCCAGCCGAACCCCTGGCTGCCCCGCGCCCAGCCGCCACGGCAGCCCCAAATCCATTTAAAGGAGTTCCAGCTTGATGATGAAAATCCTTTCCACGGGATTCGTATTGGCGGGCGTGGTGTGTACCCCGGCCCCCATCTCCCGTGTACAAACCGCTCGCGTCACCCCCTCTCCCGATTTCCGGGACGATCCGCGCCTGCCGGCGCTGCGCCAGTTCTTCGCCAAAGCCAGCTGCCCGGCCCTGTACTACGCGAAAGTGTTCATCGAAGCCGCCGATGTGTATAAGCTGGATTGGCGCCTGCTCCCCAGCATCTCCTATGTGGAGTCTACCGGCGGCAAATACGCAAAGAACAACAATTTTTTCGGTTGGGATTCGGGGAAGGCCAGCTTTGATTCGCCCGTAGAGGCCATCCACCACGTCGGTTACAAGCTCTCCCATTCCAACCGCTACCGGGCTAAGAGCGTGGACATGGTTCTAGCGAGCTACAACCCGGATGCCGAGTATGCAGCGAAGGTGAAATCCGTCATGCGGCGGATCGCACCCCTCGAATGACCGTCAGGAGATGAAATGAACGGCCAGGTAAAGGCCGACGAACAGAGCAACCGAGAGTACCGCAATCAGCGTATACCGGAGAGCACGCTCCCGGCTTGAAATCTCCTTACGGTCGTCCGCTTTAATCTGATCGGAGAGGCTTTCGAACATAGAATTAACCCCCTATGAGGCCGGATGACGGCTCCGATCTTCAGGGAGATTTTAACGCCGACCCGTCCCGCCGCCAAGGACTAAAATTCACCGATTCCCGTCGGCGTAGCGGTGACGCATGGGGTCAAAAACGCGGAAAGCGCACCTTCGATGGCGACTGGTGTGCTGTGAAGCGTTGACAACGCCCAAGCAACCGGCGTATATTTGCTAACATACTGATCTCTCAGTGGTTGTGATAAAGCTAGCGCATGCTCTTGCTCAGGTGGAATACGGGAATCGGCAGAGCTTGTCTGCTACCAGCCGCAGCGTACCTGCCCCGGAATTTTAAACCCCGGCAATCCACTGTGAATCGGCGAACGGCGGAGGCTTGATGGCCGGAGACCTAGACAACGGGCGAGTGGAACCAACGGGACCGGAAAGCTACGAGAATCTTCTCGACGACTACAGCCACTTTGCGCCCCCAGCCGCCGATGAAGTGCTGCAGGGAACCGTCCTGGGTATCACCGGAAAAGATGTGATTATCGATTTCGGTTACAAGTCCGAGGGCATCGTTCCCATAGAACAATTTCAGACACCAGCAGGCGAAATTACCGTGCAGCCGGGCGACGTGGTCGATGTGATGATCGAGCCTGGCGAGCCGCCCGAGGGATACGTGCTGCTCTCGCACACGCGTGCTTCGCGGCTGCGCGTTTGGGACAACCTGGAAAAGGCGTATCAGGAGCAGCTTGTCATTTCAGGACATGTTCTGGGCCGCGTCAAGGGCGGGCTGGCCGTGGATGTCGGCGTGAAAGCCTTCATGCCCGGCTCACAGGCCGATCCGCGCCCGATACACAATCTCGACGGGCTGGTGGGGCAGGACATTCCGGTCAAGGTGATCAAGTTGAACCGCCGCCGCGGCAACGTCGTGGTTTCGCGCAAGTCGGCGGTCGAAGATGAGATCAACGCGCGCAAGTCGGCCACCCTGGACCACCTTGTGGAAGGCGCGGCGGCGACGGGCTCCGTCAAGAACCTGACCGAGTACGGCGCGTTCATCGACCTGGGCGGCATCGACGGGCTGCTGCACGTCACGGACATGTCGTGGGGCCGCATCACGCATCCCTCGGAGCTGCTGCACGTCGGCGACGAGATTACGGTCAAGGTGCTGAAGTTCGACCGCACGAAGGAGCGCGTTTCGCTCGGCCTGAAGCAGCTCGAGCCCGATCCCTGGGAAACGGTGACGGAACGCTATGCCGTTAACAGCAAGGTAATTGGCCGCGTCGTAAACGTTACCGACTATGGCGCCTTTGTGGAATTGGAGGCCGGCGTCGAGGGCCTGATCCACATCAGCGAGATGACGTGGTCGCGGCGGATGAAGCATCCTTCCAAGGTGGTGAAACCGGGAGACCAGGTAGAGGCGGTGGTTCTGGAAGTGCACCCGAAGGAGCGGCGCATTTCCCTCGGCCTGAAACAACTGGAGCCTAACCCGTGGACGACCATCGACAGCCGGTACAGCGTGGGCTCGGTGGTGGAAGGTCGCGTGCGGAACATGACGGACTTCGGTGCCTTCGTGGAAATCGAGGAAGGCATCGACGGGCTGGTACACGTTTCGGATCTGTCCTGGACCAAGCGGGTGAAGCATCCGTCGGAAGTGCTGCGTAAAGGCCAGGTGGTGCAGGCAGTAATCCTGAATATCGACTCCGGATCTCACCGGTTGTCGTTAGGGATCAAGCAGCTGCAGCCCGACGCCTGGGAGAGTTACTTCCAGACCCATCAGGTGGGCGATACGGCACATGGCCGCGTGTGCCGGCTCGCGAGCTTCGGAGCGTTTGTCGAACTGGCGGAAGGCGTGGAAGGTCTTTGCCATTATTCGGAGATTCCAGGCTACACTGGCCGGCGCGGCACGGACGAGACGCTGCTCGCCATTGGGCAGGAAATGGACTTCAAAATCATCAAGATGAGCGAGGCGGAGAAGAAGATCGGACTCAGCCTGCGCGCCCTGGCGGACGACGAGGAACGCAATCGCCTGGAAGACTATCAACGCCAGGCTGCCGCTGCGACCACGACCATCGAAGAGGTGCTGAGCCTCAAGGACCGCAACGCGGAATAGGGCGGGAAACTGACATAGGGCCGGAAGCCGACTTGCAAATTTTGTGTAATCACGCGATACTGCGGTTTCTAAGCTATTCAGATTCTGGAGAATACGATGACGAAGGCCGATCTGATTGAAGAAGTCTCCCGCGTGGTCGAAATGACCCGGAAGGAATCCGAGGTCATCGTGGAGGCTATATTCGACAGCATCGTGAAATCTCTGCGCTCCGGCGACAAGATTGAAATTCGCGGATTCGGCAGCTTCCGCACGCGCCAGCGGCAACCGCGGATTGGCCGCAATCCGAAAACCGGCGCACGCGTGGAAGTGCCCGCCAAGAAGATCCCGTACTTCAAGCCCAGTAAGGAGTTGAAAGACGTGGTCAACAACTCGAACGGCGCTCCGGGCGGCGAACCGGGTCCGGGCAGCACGCCCACCCCGCAGCAGATTCCCAATCTCTAGCGCCCTAACGGAATGGATTATCTCTGGACTCCCTGGCGTTACCAATACATTACCGCCACGGATGAGCCGTGTGAATGTGTGTTTTGCGTGGCCGGGAAGTCAACCGACGACCACGCGCATTTCGTGGTCTATCGCGGGGCGCACAATTTCGTTATTCTGAACCGCTTCCCCTACACGAGCGGGCACGTGATGGTAGTCCCATACGCGCATGTCTCGAATCTGGACGACCTGCCCGACGAGAGTCTGGCGGAGTTGACCATCCTGGCGCGCGACGCCACGAGGCATCTGCGCGCGAGCTACCGCTCGGAAGGGCTCAATCTGGGAATGAACCTGGGCAAATCGGCTGGCGCCGGAATTGCCGGTCACCTGCACATGCACGTTCTGCCCCGCTGGACCGGCGATACCAACTTTATGACGGTGGTGGGCGAAACCCGGGTGCTGCCCGAGGATCTCGACAGGACGTGGGAAAGGCTGCGGGCGGCGTGGCGCGCGGGCTCTTAGCTTCTAGCTCTCGGCTTTCTTTAGCGGCCGGTACATCAGCCAAAATAACAGCAGCGTCAGTGCCGCGGCGGGCAGCAGGTACACGGGCCAGGGACCGAGGGCGTCGAGCAGGGATCCGCTTTCCGGCTTGGCGCGGAGGAACATGTAGTTGGCGCCGGTGAGCCAGTTGACGGCGCCGACCGCGCCGGCATAAGCCAGCAGCGCGAGGAATGCCCGCCACCAGGCGCCGCGCCGTAGCATGGCCATCCCTCCGAAGACAGGCACAGACGAGGCCGCGACGATGCCGCCGTGAGCTACGAAGAAGTAGATGGCCGGATACGACGGCCAGGGCGACCAGAGATCGGGCGTCAACACAGCCATGCCTGCCCCGGCGACGCCCGTGAAATACGCAACCTCCACGACAAAAGGCTGTAGCGTAAGGCAGGATGCTGCCGACAGCCAGACCGTGGCATCGCACAACTGCAACGGCAGGTTGACCAGCTGAATGCCCTCGCGGGAGTAGCGAAAGATCCACCAGACGATCTCGTTGGCCGCAAGGCCGTAGCTGAGTGCGAGGCGCACGGGGCGTGCGGCATCTGAGCGGCGGCGGCATAGGATCGATAATGCGGCGACGATGGCTACGGTGGCCAGGATCAGCGAAAGGTGCAGCGGACCGAAGAGGCGCACGGATCTGAGGGTATCATGGCCGTTGGCGGGACATGCTTTCGCTGGTCCAGCCGCCGCAGGCGGCCTTAATCGATCAACCCATTGCGCAGCGCGAAGCGGACCAGCTCATTGATGCTGTGCAGGTTCAGTTTTTCCATGATACGGCCGCGGTGGGCGTCGACCGTGTAGACGCTCAGGTTGAGCACAGTGGCGATCTCCTTATTGGTCTTGCCTTCGGCCAGCATCTGCAGCACTTCCCGTTCGCGGCTGGTGAGCAGATCGACGGGGTTGGTGACGTGGCGCCGGTAATCGTCGAGCACGGCATTGGAGACTTGCGGGCTCAGGTATCCTTCGCCGCGCGCCACGGCGCGCACAGCGGATACCAGGTCGGCGGCAACGGAGTCTTTCAGCAGGTAGGCGCGGGCGCCCGCGCGCAGGATTTCGCGGACGTAGACGGAATCCTTGTGCATGCTCAGCGCGACGACGCGCGCGTGCGGCACGGATTCCGCCAGGCGCCGCGTAGCCTCGATGCCATTGAGCTCGGGCATGGCGACATCCATCACCACGACGTCGGGTTTGAGCCGCTCGGCGAGCTCGACGGCATCGCGGCCGTTGCCGGCTTCACCGATGATTTCCATATCGGGGTGGGCGCTGAGAATCATCTTGAAGCCCTGCCGCACCACGGCGTGGTCGTCAGCTAACAGGATGCGTATGCGCTTGCTCATTGACCAAAGGCACTTCGACCTTAATTAGAACACCGCGGCCGGGCGAGGAGTGTACGGTGATATCGCCGCCGGCGCTGCGGGCGCGCGCCCGCATGCCGATCATGCCCATGCCGCGCCCGTCGGGCGCAGCGCCGCTCAACCCGCGGCCGTTATCCTCGACGCTCAGCGAGATCCATCCGCCGTCCGACTTCAGATCGATGCGCACACCGGTGGCCCCGGCGTGGCGGGCGACGTTCGTGAGCGCCTCCTGCGCGATGCGGAACAGATGGGTTTCGGTCTCGTCGGGCAGGCGGCCGGGATAGTTAGAGTCGAACTTCACGTCGATGCCGGTGCGCGTGGCGAACCCTTCGGCCAGCCAGCGCAGGCCGGCCTCGAGACCGAAATCGTCCAGAATCGTGGGCCGGAGGAGTTGCGAGAGCTGGCGCACGTTGCCGATGGCCTCATCCACGAGTCGCAGGGAATCGGCGAGCCGGCCGGCATCCACGGGCTGTCCGGGCTGAAGCGAGGACAGGTCGGTTTTGATAGCCGTCAGATCCTGCCCCAGCTCGTCGTGCAGTTCGTGAGAGAAACGGCGGGCGGTGACTTCCTGATCCTCCAGCATGTGCCAGGAAACGCGGCCGAGCTCGGTAGTCTGCCATTCCATCTTGCGGATGAGGTCGGAGACCATGCGCACGGTGATGCCGGCGAAGACCAGCGCCAGCACGAGGCTGGCGGCGGCGAACGCGAGGGTGGTGCGCAGCAGTTCGGAGGAGCGGGTGTCGATTTGCGTTTGTGCTGCCGTTACCTTGTGGTATTCGGCTTCCACCAGCCGCGCTACTACAGAGAGGAAGGCTTCGTGCTCGCGAAACAGTTCGGAGGGCGCGAAGGTCTCTGGCTCCTCGGCCGCCAGGATGCGGCGGGCCTCGGAGGAGAAGTTCAGGGACGATTGTTTGAGCTTCGCCCAGAGATCGTGCTCGGGCGTTTGCGAACCTTCGGAAGAGATGCGGTCGATATCACGGTCGGCTTCATCGAGCTGATTCAGGATGGCGACGTAATCGACCGTGTCGGGATCGCGCGCGAGCACGGAAAAAACCTCGCTCAAGCTGGTTTGCTGGCTGTGCAATTCATCGATGAGATGATTCGTGACCGCCTGTTCTCGCACAATGCTGGCGGCGCTCTTCTGCACGAGTCGGATGTTCTGCACCCCGAAAAGCGTAGCCGCCACCAGCAGCCCGGTGACCAGCGCGAACCCGGCAGTCAGCACACGGAAAACGTTGCCATGGGTGACGTGAGACATAGCCACGAGCCGCGCGCTACCAGACCTCCAATTCCCAGCTTAGCAGCGGCTTGTAACGGTTTTAGCTCGTGGCTCGAAGCTCGTAGCTGAAAGAATCTTAATCGCTCCCACCCCGGATTCGGGTCGGGCATTAGCCTATCCCGGCTATCGAGGTTTTGGCCCTATTCCCGCAAGATGGAATTGTGAGCGGGCGATATAGAGCCCGCCGGGAGAAGGAGAAAAGGAACCATGAAAAAGAGTTTGATTGCCATCGTCGCGTTCGCGTTTGCCGCCGTTTCGTTTGCGGCCCAGACGCCCGCAAAGCCGGCTGCCAGCAACGCCGGCCAGAGCACCAGCGCCAACGCCAGCTCGAGCACCAGCAAGGTGAAGAAGTCCCACAAAAAGAGCACCAAGCCGGCCGCGAAGAGCACCAGCAACTCGACCTCGAAGTAAGCGGTCTGCGCCAAAAAGCCCCGCCGGGAACGGTTCCAAACCTCCCGGCGGGGCTTTTTATTTTGTGCTCTGATGGAAGCAGCGGAATCAGGAATATATGAGAAGAATCGCGCTGGGAATGTCATTCTTGATGGCCAGTTTGCCGTTGGCGATCGGTCAAACGGGCGCCACCGCCGGCACGGAGGGGGTTTCCACCACCTCGCACCGGGGCCACGGGAAAGCCAAGAAGCGGCGCAACTACCCGATCGACACCGGCGCCCCAAAGCCGGCGGCCCGCAAGACAACGCAAAGCCGGCAATAGCTCCGAGGTGCGGGCTAACCCCGCCGCATCTCGTGGCCCGCGGCTCGTGGCTCGTGGCTGGCCTGTCGCGCCGCCCACTTCACATACCGCAACCAATCCCTCCTCTGCTTCCACACGAACCCCCAGAATTGTGAGAAGGTGATGCTCTCGGCGTGACAGCCCCAGTAGGTCTCGATGCGCCAACGCAGGTACGGACTGCGCCACGGCCGCAGGCGGTAGCCGCGCGTCAGTCGCCAGAGAATGCGGAGCATCTATTTTTCGGCGGAGGTCTGCGGCGCCGACATATCGGGAGTGGCGTAGTAGCCGTTGCGGGTGCGCACACTGGGCTTGCCCGGCGCATTCACCGCAATCTTGATCGCACGGAACTTGCCATCCATGTTGGCATTGCTGGGAGTGTAGGCGATGGTGTACTGGTTCCGGATATCGTGCGCGACCTGCGTGGCGATGCGGTCTACTTCGGAGAGTTCCTTGGGGAAGAAGGTCTCGGCGCCGGTGGCTTCGGCCAGGTCCTGCAAGGCGCGCTTGGCCTTCTGTGCTTCGCGCCGCTCCTCCTCGCTCAACAGGCCCACCGAGTAGATCAGCACGCCGGCCTGCTGCGAAGCCTTGACGAGATTCTCGAGGCTGATGACGCTGGAATTGTCGTTGCCATCGGTTACCACCACGAGCACTTTCTTATCGCGATGGCCCTTCTCCTTCACCCAGTCGATGGACATCCGGATGGCGTCGCGCATGGCCGTGCCGCCGCGCGAATCAATGCGCGAAAGGGCCTCTTCGAGTTCCTTGAGGTCGTTGGTGAAGTCCTTGCCGTGCGGCAGGTCCATGTAAGCTTCGTCGTTGAAGTTCACGACGAAGGTCTCGTCTTCCTTATTGGAGGCTTTCACCAGCGCCAGCGCCGCGGCGGCCACCTTGGCCCGCTTCTCGCGCATGCTGCCGCTGTTATCGATGACCAAGCCGATGGATACCGGCAGGTCCTCGCGCTTGAATACCTTGATGTCCTGCTTTACGCCGTCTTCATACACGTTGAAGGCCGATTGCGGGAGGTCGGTCACCAGGTGCCCGCTTCTGTCCACCACCGTGGTATGGCAGACGATGAGGCGCGTATCGACGCGAATGACGGCGCCGGAATCCTCGCTTCCGGACTTCGGCGGCACAACGGGCTTCTGCTGTGCATAGAGGGCGAGCCCGGCTACAGCGCCGGCGAGAGTAATGGCTATAAATTTCTTATTGATTGGGAGCATAGTAGCCCAGTCTCCAGAAGGGCCGTAGCTGGGGCAGGCCGCGCGGAGGAACGATCTTCACCAGCACGTGCCTGTACTTGCCGTCGCGCTCCTGGTTTTGCGGGCTATAGCCCAGAAGGTATTGATTTCGCAACTCGATTCCGATTTTTGATGCTACGTCCGGCAGTTCGTTGAGGTTGTCTACTTCGTATTGGCGGCCGCCGGTCTGTTCGGAGATCTCGGTCAGCAGGGCCGGCCCGTTACTTTCTTCCGGCGTGCGGCCGCGCGCGGACCCCGATTCGTAAATTCCGATCGCATAGATCTGGACGTCCGCCTCGCGCACGAGGTTGCGGATCTCGCCTTCCGTGTACCGGCTGTTGTTGTCGCCGCCGTCGGAAATGATCAGCAGCGCCTTGCGCGGATTCTTGGCCTTTTTCATCTCGTGCAGGCCCAGGTAAACGGCATCCAGCAGCGCCGTCCGGCCCTTCGACTGCGTGAACGTCAGACGGTTCTGAATCTCCTCCAGGTTCTGTGTGAACGGTTGGATGAGGTTAGCGGTATCGGCAAACTGCACCAGGAAGAATTCGTCTTCCGGATTGGCGGTCTTGAAGAATTGCGCTACCGCGAGGCGCGATTTTTCCAGTTTGTGGCCCATGCTGCCGCTGCAATCGAAGATTACACCGGCGGAAAGCGGCGCATCCTCGGCGGAAAACGCACTGATGGTCTGCTCTTTTTTGTCTTCGAAAAGACGGAAGTTCTCTTTTTCCAGGCCGGTTACGAAGCGGTTCATAGGATCCGTCACCGTAACGGGAATGAGCACCAGGTTGGTATCGACCCGTAAGGTCGCCTTGGGAAGAACTTCATGTTTCTCGGGAGCCTTGGGCCTGGGTACAATTGACACAGGTCCTCCCGAGTCCTGCGCGCTTCCGGAAAAAGCGATTCCCAGCAAGGCGGCGCTGACAAAAAACAGCTTTCGGTGGGAGGGCAGCATGGCGGCCGGCCAGCCTTTCTTTTCCAAGTCTAACATAGCGATTTTATGGTATGATCGCGTGTGCGCCGTAAAATTTTGGGCGTGATCCCCGCACGCTTTTCCTCGTCCCGTTTCCCCGGCAAAGTTCTCGTCCCCCTCTCCTCCAAACCGATGCTGCAACACGTGTACGAGCGTGCTTGCCAGGCGAGGTACCTCACTAGCACGATCATTGCCACCGACGACGAACGCATATTCGAGGCGGCTCGGAGTTTTGGGGCGCAGGTACGGCTGACGCGTAGCGACCATGTTTCGGGTACGGACCGTGTGGCTGAAGTGGCTTCGGTGGAAGAAGCCGACATCATTGTGAACATTCAGGGTGACGAACCTCTGATCGACCCGGACGCCATCGACTCCGCCATCCTGCCTTTAGAACACAACCAGGAAGTGGTGATGGCAACTTTGAAGAAGGAGATCGTAGCGCCGGGCGAAGTTACCGATTCGAACGTCGTCAAAGTAGTGACGGATCGCGCGGGTGACGCGATTTATTTTTCACGGTGCCCGATTCCCTTCGGCCGCCAAGGCCACCCGCCTCGGCACTTCAAGCATGTCGGGCTCTATGTTTACAGACGCCGGTTTCTGCTGCGATATTCCAGCCTGCCGATCGGTCCACTGGAGGAGGCGGAGCGGCTGGAGCAGTTGCGGGCCATCGAGAACGGGTACAAGATCCGAGTCGTCGAGACGGAGTATGAATCCCTCGGCGTGGATACACCCGCGGATCTGGACAGGGTGACGCAATTGATGGAAGCTTCTTTGAGTGCGAGGGTGAGATAGCAAATGGCTAAGTACATCTTTGTGACGGGCGGCGTGGTTTCGTCGCTGGGAAAAGGCATCGCCGCGGCCTCCATCGGCTGCCTGCTCGAGAGCCGCGGGCTGAAAGTCACCTGCCAGAAGTTCGACCCCTACCTGAACGTCGATCCCGGCACCATGAGCCCCTTCCAGCACGGCGAAGTCTTCGTGACCGACGACGGGGCGGAAACCGATCTCGACCTCGGGCATTACGAGCGCTTCACGCACGCTCGCCTCACGCAGAGCAATAATCTCACCTCCGGCCGCATCTACGAACAGATCATTGCCCGCGAGCGCCGCGGCGATTATCTGGGCAAGACGGTGCAGGTGATTCCGCACGTCACCAACGAAATCAAAGCCGCCATGAAGAAGGTGGCGCAGGATGTGGATGTGGTGATCGTGGAGATCGGCGGCACGGTCGGCGACATCGAGTCGCTGCCGTTCCTGGAAGCGATCCGCCAGATGCGGCATGAGCACGGCCGCGGCAACTGCCTGTTCGTACACGTGACGCTGGTCCCATGGATCGCGGCAGCGCAGGAATTGAAGACCAAGCCGACCCAGCACAGCGTCAAGGAACTGCGCGCTCTCGGTATCCAGCCCGACATTCTGGTGTGCCGCTCGGAGCGCTTCATCCCGCAGGAGATGAAAGAGAAGATCGCGCTGTTCTGCGACGTGGACGTGGAAGCGGTAGTAACGGCGCGCGACG
>Ga0126381_100000523_pt1 | contig 42268 bp, 38 predicted proteins | sample PanSoiMetPlot_28_FD_96465 | JGI IMG/M metagenome (GOLD analysis project Ga0126381, IMG submission 96465) | Tropical forest soil microbial communities from Panama - MetaG Plot_28 | ecosystem: Environmental > Terrestrial > Soil > Tropical forest > Bulk soil | place: Panama | collected 2016-02-17 | reverse complement strand
CCACAGGGGCACGACATCAGACGACTAGCCTCCATGGCGAGAGGGGCTGGATGTCGCGGAAACTATCCGCCTCCAGTGGAGGGAGAAAAATGTTCCTTGACATCCCCTTTTATAGAACAGGCGATTGCACAAGTTTGCGCCGTCTGTTCGCTCTCATCCGCAGCACTCGGGGCCGCAGGTCACTTTCTCTTGCCGGATCCTCGCCGCCTCGATGGCCCGGCGGAGAAGCTGCGCCGTGGCACACAAGCACCAGCGCCCACAGCTGGGGCACTTCCTAGCTTCGTGCTTCTCGACAGAAGCTCCAGGTTCGATGGCTCTGACCAGATCCCGGCCTTTTCGATTAACCCAGGCATCCCGCGGGCCATGGTCAAAGCTTGGAGGGCTATACCGACGCACAATAGCCTCTGGAATGTCGTGATCTCGGAGGGTGACTCGGTAAAGGTAGGTCGGACCGGTGAGGATGAAGCGCTGGCTGCTGGGCACACCTCCCCAGCCCGTTGCGCTATTTTTTTTCTTAGCGGCTGTGTCTTTCATTATCGAGTTCCGCCATGCGCCATCTCGGCAAGAAACCGTTGTACTGACCGTTGCAGAAACGGGTGCATATACGGGTGCATAAATCATTGCCAAAGTGCCACATTGCACCCGAACAGGGGCACCTATGCCGAGGGTAACTGGCTGATTCCGAGCAACAGGAGCGAGGCGAGTTGATTTGCTAAACCGTTATACGGTCAAAAGCTGTATCGGGGGTTCGAATCCCCCCCTCTCCGCCAGCTAGTCGTTAACGTCAGAGAAGTGCCTACTCCAAGCGCCAAAATCATCGCATTTGGCCGGAATTTCGCGACGATCTAGCCCTCACCTGCGGCAGAGAAATTTTGTCAGCGTCAATCAAGGCGCTCTCGCCGGATTGCGGGTGCAGGGTGGATACGTTTGCCTTGCATTCGTAAGCTTGCGGACCGATAATGGCGGCTCTTCGGGCCGGGGAACCGAGCAGGCTGTGACCAATATCAATCACAAAACCTACGCGATGAACGCGATCACTCCCATGAAATGGTGGAAGACGTGGATTGTTCGCGTCTTCTTTGTCATCCTCGGGACAATTAAGCCCCTCCAGAAGGACCTGGTGCAACTGTCGTTCATCCATTTTGCCCGATGGGTCATCATTAAACGCCGCAGTTTCCCCCACGTCGTGCCAGGGCAGCCGAAAGAGGAGCTGAAGTACGACTATCTATTGTTCTTCAGCAACTTTAACGGAACCTGGAACCAATATATCGACGCATTCTCAGCTGTCTTGAGCCGCGGATTGAATGCCATATGGCGGTGGAGTGAAAAGTTTCCCGGTTCGGTTCCGGTGACGCCGTTTAAGCAATACATTGCACATTGCCAGTTCGATACGGATTACTACTACACCGCTTACCCGTACGCGACCACCAACGACGTCAAAGCAGCACATCGGGTTCAAGCGGCCCTTGAAGTTCTTGAAAAGGACAGTGCTGGTCAATCGGCGGAAGATTTCGCGCGTTCCTATCTGAAGTTCGTGTTAACGGTGCAGTCTGATCTTGGCGAGACTGGCAAAGCGCCGGTAGGCACGTAAAGACACTGGAGAAACGACAGCATGGCGAACCAAAGCGGAAGCGTATATGGCTTAACCATCCTTTCGCCGATTTGTTACGACAAAACGGCGGAGACTTCACATAATTGCGCTATCCGGATGAAGCTCGCGGCCATGCCACGCGACGAATTCAGTCCATTTGCCAAGGTCTCAAGCACGCACCTGGCAAGGTTGGTTGTGATGGACGACGTGGTCTACGTTGGTGCGCCGTCTTGCGAGGAGCACCTGAAGTCCCAGTATCTTATCTTCGAAACGAATTTTGACGGTGACCTCGACACCTATCTCTCCCGGATGGCGCGCGAAATCCCCGAGGAAGTGGATGCGGTGTGGCAACATTGCTGGGGTTATCCGGGCGTAAAGAATGTAGATGCATTTATCGCCTACATGAAGAAGTGCCAGGTCACCACCACGTTCTTTTTCGCCGACGTCAACAACAAAACCGTTCAGCAAACACTGATTGCTCTGCAGACACAGGCCGCAGTAGCCGAGTTCGTTGAGCATGCGCAGGGCCTTTCCCCCTCTGAACTTCAAAAATCTTTTGCCAGCTTCTTAGTCAAATTGCGAGGCGCACCGCCGCCAGTCCCAGGCCGGCCCGGTGCTGGCGGGCCACCTCGTATAGAAACAAAAATGAAGTGGGCATCCAAGAACTTGGCGGCATCCATGGCGGGCGGCGCGCAATGAGCAAATTGGACGCAACCGATATTCAGGGGTTTGTGTTGCGAGGATACGGACTCCCCTTCGCACGCTATATGTTTCTCGAGATCGCTGATGTTCAACGCGGACGGCGGTTTATCGGGAGTCTCCTGGGTCAAATCACAACCGGGGAGCACTGGGACGCAGGCAAACCCGAATGGACGCTTAACATTGCTTTCACGCATAAAGGTCTCGTCAATTTGAATCTTCCCGACGCCTCTCTGCTGACCTTTCCGGTGGAGTTTATACAAGGCATGAAGGCGCGGGGCGAGATTCTTGGAGACACGGGCCGGAACGGGCCGGAGCGGTGGGACGCAGTTTGGAAGGACGGCCGGGTCGACGTTTGGGTGGCAGTTAATTCGAAAAACAAAGAGACGCTCGAGGAGCGATGTGCGGACCTGATCCGGCTGACGAGTGAAACTGGCGGGGCGAAACTGCTCGGTTCCCAGGATGCGGGCGCCTTCCTTATCGATGGCCAATGGAGCCCTAAAGAGCACTTCGGCTATACCGATGGCTTCGGCAATCCTGATTTCCTCGGCGTGAAACGTAACACCCAACCTGGCCAGGGAAAACTGCTGTCCGATGGCAGCTGGGCGCCGCTGGCGACGGGTGAACTGTTGTTGGGCTACGCGGACGAAGCGGGCGAACTGCCCGTAGCGCCGGTCCCACACCTGCTTGCCATCAACGGTTCGTTCATGGTGTACCGAAAGCTGCATCAAAATGTGGCCACCTTCCGCCGCTACCTTGAGGAAAAGGGAACGCTATACGCGGGAGGAAAAGAGAAGCTCGCCGCGAAACTTATTGGCCGCTGGCGTGATGGCACTCCCGTCGAGCTTTCGCCCGATGCACCTGACCAGCAAGTCGTCAAGGACAAGCAAAGAAATGTGAACTTCACCTTCGGCAACGATCTCAATGGAGCGCGGTGTCCCGTTGGAGCGCATATACGGCGCACCAATCCGCGGGATGCATTCGGTTTCAACGGTCAGCTGATCAACCGTCGCCGCATTACACGGCGCGGATTGCCGTATGGGCCGTATGTGCCGGAGAGCGAGCCGGCGCGGGATGACGGCGAACACGGAATCATCTTCATGGCGCTCAACGCCAGCCTGTTCCGGCAGTTTGAGTTTGTGCAGCAGCAGTGGGTCGAATATGGCAACGATGCCCGCCTGGGCAACGACAAAGACATGCTGATGGGCAACCACGAAGGCCATGACCGATACACCATACAGGGAAGTTAAGATCCCAGAAATCCGCCATTCGTGTGCGGCGATCTGCCGAATTTCGTGGAACTACGTGGGGGAGATTATTTTTTCCTGCCGAGCATGACGGCGCTACGGATGATTGTCGCCGGTACGGTGGATCCCAGGTAAGACAACCTGAGGCAACGGAATTGGAATGGTCAACCGTTGCCAAGCGCTTTGGATTGACGCTTCCCCTGGGCTCAAGTGCGGACGACGAGCCGAGGCCTGCCGACAGCTCTACTTCTTGCCTCGAGCGCGATTCTTGATCCAGATCGGCGTCCCCAGAAAACCAAAAGCCGCGCGTATCTGGTTCTCTAAGAATCGCTGGTAAGAGAAATGCAGTTTCACCGCCCGATCGGTGAACAGGATGAACGTCGGCGGCGCAACCGCTGCCTGGGTCATGTAGTAAATCTTGACCCGCTTAGCGACGGGCACAGAGGCGCGCTCGAAGTCGATACGGCCGAGGAAGCGGTTCATCTCGCCGGTTGTAATACGCTTGCGCCGCTCGCGCGCCACCAGTTCCAGAGTCGCAAACAGCTTGTCAAGACCCTTACCGGCCGTCGCTGACACGAACACGACAGGCGCGTAGGAGAGAAACTTCAGGTGCCGGCGAACCTGCTCTTCGTAAGTCGCGCGGTCGGCAGGCGGCTTGCCGTCGGTGCGACTGGCGGTGACAAGGTCCCACTTGTTGATGACGATGATCACCGACCGCCCACTCTCGTGAGCGTAGCCGGCAATGGTCGCATCCCCGCCAGTCACTCCCTCCGTCGCGTCGACCACGATCAGCGCCACGTCGGCAGCCTCCAGATGCTTGCGCGCCATCACTACGGAGAGCTTCTCCGCCATCAGATCGGTCTTGCCCTTGCGGCGAATGCCGGCAGTGTCGATGAAACGGTACGTCTGCCCATCGCGCGCAAGCAGCTCGTCAACAGCATCGCGCGTCGTTCCGGCAACGGGGGACACAATAGCGCGCGAGGTGCCGGTCAGCGCATTCAGCAGGGTCGACTTGCCGACATTCGGCCGGCCTATGATGGCGACCTTGGTCTCGCGCGCAGCTTCGACAGCAGTGGTGTCCGAGCTATCCTGTTCGTCTTGCTCGATCGAGATCTCCTCATCAACCTTTAGCGAAGCCGGACGCTCGCTTACTGCGCTCGTTGTCATCCCGACCGAGGCCTCAGGCCCGAGTGGAGGGATCTGCGGCTCGTCGGAAGTGGAAGGATGTTCCGGGATCACGTTGAGCACATGCTCCAGCAACTCGGCAACGCCATTGCCGTGCTCTGCTGAAATCGGGAACAGTTCGCGTATTCCCAGCCGCCGAAATTCCTCCGCATAGGGCTCGAGCTTAGGAGTGTCGATCTTGTTCACGGCCAGCATCAGCGGCTTGCCCGTGCGAAGCAGCAGGCGCGCCAGATCGATGTCCGGAGATGCCAGCTCCGTCCGTCCGTCAACCACCAGTACGATCGCATCCGCCTCGTCGAGCGCCACTCGTGCCTGGCGAAAAATCTCCGCCGGGATCAGCGCCTGATCGTCGGGAATGATGCCGCCGGTGTCGACCACGCGCAGCGTGCGCCCACTCCACTCCGCCTCGCCATAGATGCGGTCGCGCGTAATACCCGGCTCGTCGCCGACAATGGCGCGTCGCGAGCCTACCAGCCGGTTGAACAGGGTGGACTTTCCGACGTTGGGCCGGCCGACGATAGCGAGCGTTGGGAGGCGAGCTGACTCGCTGCCGGTCCGCCCCCGGGTTGGTCCACTTCGTAGTTGCTTGGTCACTCAGGTGCTTTCAGTGGCGATAGCCTAAACAGCTATTATAGGAATACGGTAGTCGCTTCGTGTCTTCCACCTCACAATCCGCCGCGATGGCTGCCCGCCTTCCCTCGCTCTTTCAGTTCTTCGGCCCGGGAGGCCTGCTGGCTCGCACCCATCCCGCCTACGAATTTCGCCGCGGGCAATTGCAAATGGCGGAAGCGGTCGAGCAGGCCTTGGTGGAGCGCCGTCACCTCATCGTTGAGGCCGGCACGGGTACAGGAAAGACGCTGGCGTATCTGCTGCCGGTCATCCGCTCGGGCAAGCGCGTCATCATCTCCACGGGAACGAAAACGCTGCAGGAGCAGCTCTTCTTCAAGGACGTACCGTTCCTGAAAGAGCACCTCGGCGAGCTGCGCGTCTGCTACATGAAAGGCCGTGGCAATTATCTTTGCCGCAAGAAGCTGTACGACCTGACATCGCAACCGGTGCTGAACGGACTGGAAGAGGTCAATCACTTTCGGATTATCAGCGACTGGGAGAAGACAACCGAGACCGGCGACCGCGCCGAACTGGCCGACCTTCCCGAAGCCAGCCAGCTCTGGCCCAAGCTCGACGCGCGCACCGACCGCTGCATTGGCTCCGAGTGCCAGCAGTTCGACCGCTGCTTCATCACCGAGATGCGCCGCCGTGCCGCTGAGAGCGACATCATCATCGTCAATCATCATCTGTTCTGCGCGGACCTGGCGATCAAAGCGGCCGCCGATCGCGCGCCTGACGCCGGCGTCCTTCCTGATGCCGGTGTGGTGATTTTCGATGAGGCGCACGAACTGGAAGACGTTGCCGCCGACTACTTCGGCGTGACCGTCTCGAATCTGAAGGTTGAAGATCTGCTGCGCGATGTCGAGAACGGTCTCCGTCGCGCCGACATCCCGGTAGCGGATGTACTTCACGCGTCCGCTCGCGTTCGCGAGCACTCGCAGTTTTTCTTCGCCCTCATCCCGCCTGGTGAAGGCCGATTCGCCTTCGAGAACCGCGCCGAATTCCTGGAAGAAAACGGCGAAGAGTACCTCGGACTTCAGAACGCGCTGCTGCATCTTTACACCGAGCTGCAAGCCATCCCTAACAAGCCCGACGAGGTTCACGCGCTGTCGCGGCGCGTTGACGAGCTGAAGGTGCAGCTGGGATTCATCCTGGAAGCGCAGGATCGCAACACCGTCTTCTGGATCGAGCGGCGCGGCGACCGTCGTGGCGGGCAGCACAATGTCTTTCTACAGGCAACACCGATCACGGTTTCGCAGATTCTGCGTGACACGCTGTTCGAACAGTTGGAATCGGCGGTCTTGACCTCAGCAACGCTGGCCGTCGCTGGTGGCTTTGAGTACATCCGCAACCGGCTGGGTATTCAGCATGCGCGCGAGTTGGTCGTGCCATCGCACTTCGACTACGAAAGCCAGGCGCTGTTGTATGTCCCGCCGGACCTGCCCGATCCCCGCGATCCGCGCTTCGTCGAACGCGCCTCGCAGCGCGTGAAGCAGCTGCTCCAGATCACCCGTGGGCGGGCGTTCTGCCTCTTCACCAGCTACTCGTTGATGAACCAGCTCTACGAAAGCCTGCTCGGCGAACTCGACTTCCCCATGCTGTTGCAGGGCAGCGCGCCGAAGAATGCGCTGCTGGAAGAATTTCGTCTGACGCCGAACGCGGTGCTCTTTGCCACGTCATCGTTCTGGCAAGGTGTCGATGTGCAGGGCGAACAGTTGAGCTGCGTCATCATCGACAAGCTGCCGTTTGCGGTGCCGAACGATCCTGTGGTCGCCGCGCGGGTGCGCGCAATCGATGAAGACGGCGGCAATGCCTTCTACGAGTACCAAGTCCCCAGCGCGGTGATCTCGCTGAAGCAAGGCTTCGGCCGCCTTATCCGCTCGCTGCACGACCGCGGATTGCTATGCCTGCTCGACAATCGCATATTGAAGAAGCAGTATGGCCGCGTGTTTCTCGAGAGCCTGCCCAGATACGGCCGGACCACGGATGTGAAGGCGGTGGAGCGATTTTTTGGAGAGGCGACGGAGAGTTAGGTGTGGGATTTCTGAATTTTTCGATAATAACTCGCCGGGTTGATCGAGAAGCGACTTGGCGCCATTATCTCGGTCCTGGGCAGACACTTATCCTGCGCCAAACAAGCTAGAATAAGTATTGGCGGCGGGTTTTTTGCTCGCCCTGCCGCCGCGACTTTTATGTTTGAAGTCACCGTAGAAGACACATTTTCCGCCGGTCATTACCTGCGCAATTATCACGGGAAGTGCGAGAAGCCGCACGGCCACAACTATCGTGTGCGCGTCACGCTTAGCGGTGAAGAACTTGACCAGGCGGGGCTGCTGCTCGATTTCAAAGAGCTCAAGGACGTCCTGCGTCCGGTGATGAATTATCTCGATCACGAGATGATGAACGAGCTGGAGCCGTTTACCACGATCAATCCGTCGGCGGAGAACCTGGCGAAGTACTTTTTCGATCAGACGAACGCCCGGCTCAAGAAAACGACCGACGGCCGCGTGCGCGTGAAGGACGTCACGATCTGGGAGACAGATACGACCACGGCGCGGTATAGCGAGTAGGAAGGACACCGTTCGCTCTTCGCCATTCGCCAGAAGAGAACGCCGGCACCTTCACAGACCGCGAAGCTTCCGGGCGGAAAGAGAACTCGGAAACAGTTGGTTTCGTTTTTCGATTTCTCGACTTAAGGTGGGTACTCAACTCGGACTTTTCCCGGCGGCCTCTGGCGAAGAGCGAATGGCGAACGGCGAAAAGCGTCTTCCCGATGCAGATCATCGAGATCTACAAGTCGTTGCAAGGCGAATCGTCCTACTCGGGACTGCCCTGCGTCTTCGTTCGTCTCGCCGGCTGCAACTTGCGCTGCGTCTGGTGTGACAGCGAGTACACCTTCAAGGGCGGACATCGCATGACGCTCGAGCAGATTGAGCACGAAGTCAATCACCTCCTGCCCGATGGCGGCCTGGTCGAGATCACCGGCGGCGAACCGATGCTGCAGGAACGTGAAGCTGTCCCGCTGATGGAGCGCTTGCTGGACGCCGGCTACACCGTTCTCCTCGAGACCAGTGGCGAACGGCCGCTGGAGCGGGTCCCGAAGGACGTAGTCAAAATCGTGGATGTTAAGTGTCCCGACTCGGGCGAGGGTGGCACATTTCGGAATGAGAATGTCCAGACCCTGACGCCGCGCGATGAAGTGAAGTTCGTGATCGCCAGCCGGCGTGACTACGAGTTCAGTCGCGAATTCACGCAACACCACGATCTGACCTCGAAAGTAGCGTCGGTGATCTTCTCGCCCGCCTTCCGCAAGGACGCGGCCGGCACGCGCGACGTCTCGCACTGCCTGCTTGATCCGCAGGACCTGGCTGAATGGATGCTGGCCGATGGGTTGAAAGCGCGCCTCGGATTGCAGATTCACAAGTTCATCTGGGAGCCGTCGCTGAAGGGGGTGTAGCCGCCATTCGCCTTTCGCTATTCGCCTATCGCCAGAACAGAAGCTGCATCGTCGGCGACAAGCAAAGAGCGATTAAACCAACATGGAACCGGAACAGGCCCAAGTCGTAGTCTCCCTCAGCGGCGGAATGGACTCCGCCGTCTGCGCCGCGCTTGCCGTCCACAATTACGGCCCCGAGGCCGTCGCCGCGCTGCATATCAGCTACGGCCAGCGCACCGAAGCCCACGAGCAGACTTCCTTCATCGCGATCTGCGAGCGTTTGGGAATTCACCGCCGACTCATTGTGCGCACGCCGTTCTTCCGCGCCATCGGCGGGTCAGCGCTTACCGACCACCAGATCGACGTTCCTGACGCGCCTGCCGAGATCGGCGCGCACATCCCGGTGACCTATGTTCCCTTCCGCAACGCGCATTTTCTGTCGGCGGCGGTGAGCTGGGCTGAGGTACTGGGCGCCGAGCGCATCTATATAGGTGCGGTGCAGCAGGATAGCTCCGGCTACCCGGACTGCCGCCCCGAGTTCTATCGCGCGTTCAACGAGGCGATCCGCGCCGGAACCAGGGAAGGGCGCATCCAAATTGAGACACCGCTGATCGCCTTACGCAAATCGGAGATTGTGATGCGTGGCCTTGAATTGGGCGCGCCGTTCGATTTAACGTGGTCTTGCTACAGCCGGGACGATCAGGCGTGTGGCAGTTGCGACAGTTGCGTCCTGCGGCTGCGGGCATTTGCCGCCGCGGGCGCCGTCGATCCCATTCCTTACCTGTCGCAACCAGCGGTCCAGGACTTTTCATGAAATTTATCTCAATGTCTTCGCTCGAGACCGTGCACGGCAAGCCGATGATCCGGTTTCATGCGCTGGAGGAACTATGAAGAAGTACATTTATTGGGTTGCCGTGCTGTTCGTTGTCAGCATGTGTGCCGCCCCTTTGTGGGCGCAGATGGAGGGCTCCATCCGGGGCGTTGTCACCGACCAGGCGGGTAAGCCGATCGCCAACGCGACCATTCGGCTCTACAACGCAGATACGGGCAGGAAGTACGATATCAAGACCAACGACAAGGGTGAATATCGCTCCATCGGCATTTACATAGGCACGTACAAAGCGACCCTGCTGGTGAACGGCAATCCCGTTGATGAGCACAATGGCGTGCCGATTTATGCCGAACAGGAACAGGTCGTTCCCTTCGATCTTGCCAAGGACCTTGGCAGCGGCGGTGGAGTGAGCGACGAACAGCGCAAAAAGATGGAGGAGGCGCAGAAGCAGGGCGAAAAGATAAAAGGGCTGAACGCCTCACTTCAGCAGGCCAAGGACCTTGAAGGGGCGGGAAATTACGACCAGGCGATCACGGTTTTGCAGCAGGCCACGCAGGTCGACCCCAATCAGGACCTGGTGTGGGCTTACCTGGGTGACGCGCAGCGGGGAGCCAAGAAGTACAGCGACGCCGTCGACTCCTATCAGAAAGCGCTGGCCTTGAAACCGACTTCCGGACCGTATATGTCTCAGCTAGCCGACGCTTACGCGAAGTCGGGCCAGACCGACAAGGCCATTCAGCAGTACGCCGCCGCAGCGCAGGCTGACCCGCAGAATGCCGCCGCCTACTATTTCAACGAAGGCGCGGTGCTTACCAATACGGGCAAGATTGACGATGCGATTGCCGCTTTCGACAAGTCCATCCAGCTCGACCCCAACCGTGCTGACGCTTATTACTGGAAAGGCGTGGACATGATCGGCAAGGCCACTACCGATAAGAGTGGCAAGATGGCTGCTCCTCCCGGAACGGCAGATGCCTTCAACAAGTATCTGGAACTGCAGCCCACCGGCAAATACGCGGATGCTGCCAAGCAGATGCTGGCCACCATCGGGGCTTCGGTAGAAACCAGCTATGGCAAGGCGAAGTCGTCCACGAGCAAGAAGAAGCCCTAATAAAGCGTAGCGCCGATCTCCAGATCGGCTGTGGCGGGGGTCTCCAGACCCCCGCTCCGCACTTCCTCTGACGCAATCAAAGGTCGTTTCCGTTTTCGCCGGTGCGCACTTTCCTCCATTAAAATCGAGGCTTGATATCCCCATGGGAGCCACGGTCCATTCGAAACTCCTGTCCTTCAGTGACGCACGTCATCTGGTGGAGGAATACGCCTCCACCGTTTCCGCGACATCAGCGGAGATGCTGCCGCTGCTGGATGCTAACGGCCTCGTTCTCGCCGAAGAGCTCCGCGCTGATCGCGACTTCCCGCCATTTCCGCGCTCGACGCGCGACGGCTTTGCGGTCCGTGCGGCCGATGTCGCCGGCACACCTGCGCGCCTGCGATGCATAGCCGAAATCCGGGCAGGCGCCACGGTTGACGAGAGCTCGATCGTTGTGGGCCAAAGCGAATGTGCGGAGATCATGACCGGCGCGCCGGTTCCGGAGGGAGCGAACGCGGTTGTGATGGTGGAGCACACGGAGCGAAGCGGTGAAAGCGTGATCCTCCAGCGCTCAGTAGTCCCCGGTGAAAATGTGGTGTTGCAAGGTTCGGAAGCGCGGCAGGGCGCGACAATGGTCGCTCCTGGTGTCAGAGTGAATCACACCATTACAGCTATCGCCGCGGCCATCGGCCGCCCTGAAATCGCGGTACACAGGCGCCCGCGTGTCGCCATCCTGGCCACAGGCGATGAGGTAGTCGACGTTAATCTACGGCCTCGGCCAAACGAGATTCGCAATTCCAACAGCTACTCGCTGGCGGCGCAGGTGCAGCTGGCGGGCGGCGAGCCCATGATTCTTCCCGTGGCGCGCGATGAAGCCGACGACCTCGCATTGCTGCTGCGCAAAGGGCTCGAAGCTGACCTGCTGCTGATCACCGGTGGTGTTTCCATGGGGAAATACGACCTGGTGGAGCAGGTGCTGGCCTCGTTTGAAGCGAGTTTCTTCTTTACGGGCGCGAAAATTCAGCCCGGCAAGCCTGTCGTGTTCGGAGAATGCAAATCGGCGGAAAAGGTGACGCCCTTCTTCGGATTGCCGGGAAATCCGGTCTCAACCATGGTCACATTTCAGCTCTTCGTGCGCCCGCTTCTGGATGGGCTATCAGGATCGAAGCCGCAGCCGCTGCCCTTCGCGCAGGCTGCCCTGAAATCCGAATTCACAACTCGTACTGGGCTGACGCGCTTCCTTCCCGCGCGGCTACTGGGCAGCAACCAAAAACCGGAGGTCGAAGTGATCCGCTGGCAGGGTTCCGGAGACCTGATGGCCGCCTCCCAAGCCAACTGCTACCTCGTGGTGCCTCCTGAGCGGGAGCGCTTTTCTGCGGGCGAAACGATGACGATTCTGCTGCTCTGAACTGCAGGCCATGATTACGAGTGACAGGGTATTCTTTCGTGTGAGTAACGCGACGAAACGTAGCTATCTCTTCCGGGCAGCCTTGGCAGGTTTCCTGGCGGTCTTCTTTGATGGGCTCTTCTTCTCGAGCCCGTTCTCTTCGGCCGCTTCTTCTGCCGCTCGGCGCTCCAGCGCCTTGATCACGACGTAAGCCATCTCGGCGATGGGCGCCGGCTTGCCCGTCCAGATCTCAAACTGACGCGCGCCCTGTTGGACGAACATTTCCAGGCCCGGGATTACCTGAATATTCTTTGCCCGCGCCATCTTGACCAGCTTTGTCTCTGCCGGCGTATACACAAGATCGAAGACATACTTCGTGTTGAGCTCTTTCTCTTCCAACGGCGATTGTTTGCTGCCGTTCATGCCGACTGGCGTCGCATTGATGATCACATCGAACTGCTGCTTGGCGACATCCGTTCGCTTGAGATATTTCGTCTTCGCCTGTCGCGCCAGAGTCTGGCCTCTTTGCGGCGTGCGATTGGTGATGTGGACTTCCGCGCCTCTGGCTTTCAGTCCGAAGGCGGCGGCGCGTGCAGCACCGCCGGCGCCAACGATCAAAATTTTCGCGCCCGCCAGGCTCATCCGCTGCTCGAGCGGCACAACGATTCCGGCTACATCGGTGTTGAAGCCGTAGAGCTTGCCGTCGGCGCCGCGCACCACCGTGTTGCACGAGCCGATTTGGCGGGTGAGCGCGTCGGAGTTCTCCAGCGCGTCCAGCATCTCCTGCTTGTACGGCATGGTGACGCTCAGACCGCGAATGGGAATGTGCTGTACACAGGCGAGCAGGTCCTTGAGCGTCTTCGCGTGCAGCGCGAGGTAAACGGCATTGACTGTCTCGCGCCGGAAGGCCGCGTTCATCATCACAGGCGAGAGCGAGTGGGCAATGGGATCGCCGACCACTCCATAGACCTGCGTCGCCTGTTCGACCATCTCGATGCGATAGACGTCGCGCAGATCGCTGGCAGTGACCTGGCCGGGGGCGGTTTCCTCCCCTTTGGTTGCCGCGGCGAAGGTAAACACGCTTCCTGCGCGCACTCCCAGAACACGGCTGATAATGCCTTGCTCTCCCATGCAGACGCCAACCATCTCGTGACGGCCGGAGTTCTTCTCCAGGAACTTCATCATCACGACGTTGTCGTAGAGGTTGGTGGCCGTCGAAACCACCTTGTAGAAGTCGGCCGGATACTTGCTCATCTGGGCGAACGTCTCGTCCAACTTCTTGGTGCCGCGGAAGTTGTGGTAGGAGAGGATCAAACCGACTCTGTCCCAGAGGTCCCGCAGTTCCGCTTCTTTCATGCTCTCCGCGCTTTGCAGCTCGAGGTCGACCAGAGGGAAGCCGGCGTCGGCCGCCTTGCGCAGGATCGTCAGCTGGTTTGCGATGGATCCCTTGAATTTGCCGCCATTTACGACCCGCCGACAGGTGGCGATGAAGGTCACTTCGGGGTGCAGCTCGACGAAGCTCTTGAGCTTGGGAAGCGCTGCCAAAGGCTGCGCCAGATAGTCCAACCTAAGCTCAATAAAAGGGTTATCGCGCACCAGAGACTCGGCGCGCTCCATCATCGTTGGGGCGTCTGGACCAACAACCGCAATGCAAAGTCGAGGCAGCCGAAAACGACGGATCCGGGATGCGTAAGTACTTGAAGACTCGCGCATGTAGCTGCCCGATGGTAACGGTGCACAAAGAAAGATGCAACAAGCTTGTTAGGAAATTTCCGCTTGGAAGCCGGGAAAGTGCATTCAAGGGTACGAATCAGCAGTGCTAACGCCAGCAAGCTTCACGGGCGTCTCAGCGGCGTAACTCAAGAAACGCAGGCACAATTGCCCAATTAGCAACAGAAATGCCTCATTTTGTAGAGGTATTCCCACTTAACACACTTTTGCGGCCACAAATACCGACGAGGCTCCCACCATCTCATAGCGATTTCAGATTTTTCCTGCATCGACTCGTTGACCACCCGACGCTATTCCTCGCTAAAGATTTCCGCGCTAAACGCGTGCAATTCCGCTCCTCGCAGCCACGCGTCCGGCGGCAGTCCGGCTTTCAGACAGGTTTGTTCAAGGAAGGTGGTGCGGTCCCACTCCCACTCAATCGGGACTTGCGGCAGGAGAAGCCCTCGGCGTCCACCGTAGGTGACGACCAGTCCGTGTCTGCCGAGAACGACCTCTTCAGGCTTAATAGGCCGCAGCGGCGATAACACACTGATCTCAATCTTCAGAGCCGGCGCCTCATCGGCCTTCACCGGATTGAAACGCGGATCGTCGAACGCCGCCGACCTTGCTGTCTCGGCGACAGTGCAATAGAGAGACTGCGTGGGGAAGACGTAACCGATACAGCCGCGTAGCTTGCCGTTAAGGTGCAGCGTCGTGAACGCGCCCCGGCCCTCCGCCAGATGTTCGTTGGGAGGATTCAGATCGACGGAACGGCCTTGCAAGGCTGCTTCAATGGCCTCATGCGCCAGGCGCAGCAAGAGCTGTCTTTCGTGGGGAGAATACTCCGCTGCTTCCGAGACCACACGCGGAACCGCGTTTTCAGATGGCGGGGACATCGTTGCGCTTCCTTCGCCGGCTCAGCACAAAGGAACGACGGCGGCGGCGCTTCTCTGCCGTCTGGTCAATGCGCTTCCAGAAGGCGATGAAGTAATCGGCGGCAGACCACAAGGAGAGCACCACCATCACCCAGATCGAAACCACGGCGATAGGATGAATCGGAATCCCCGGCAGCCACCAGACGTACGCCCAGTGATGCTCGACGATGGCCGCCACCACCGAGAAGATCTGCACGAACATCTTGAGCTTGCCGAGGTCGCTGGCCTGGATGGTGAAGCCCTCCGACGCCGCAATCGAACGCAGGCCGCTCACCAGAAACTCCCGTCCGATGATAATCACCGCCATCCACGCCGGCACGATTCGCGGATTGAACTGCACCAGCGTGATATAGGCCGCGGCGATCAGCAGCTTGTCGGCAACCGGATCGAGCAGCATGCCCATCGTGGTCACCTGCGCGCGCCGCCGCGCTAGATAACCGTCAATGGCGTCCGTGATTGAGGCGCCGATGAAGACGAAGGACGCCAGCAGCTCGCGCTCCCCATTAGTCGAGCTGAAGCGGCCGCTCGACAGGATCCAGATCAGCACAGGGATGCTGAGGATACGTGTAAGCGTGATGTAGGTCGGGAGGTTCACAAACACCGAGGGTGGCAGGCCACGAGACGGATTGCCGGTAACAGCCGATTATGCGCTACAGGTTAGAGTGAAAGCAATCGCGGAAAGAGGCCTAAGTGGGCTAATCGAGCGGTTTATTCCGCTCCTGGTAATCAGGCAGGCTACTCGTCGTGATGCACAGCAATCTCATCCAGCATGATGGGCGCTTCGTACTGCTCCCAATAGCTGTAGCCCACGGGAATGCCCTTCCCCCAGTCGAGCACGCCCATCCAGACCCGCAACGGCGTCCGCAGCCCGTGGCGCAATCCCGTCAGCGACCGCCCGACCGTGGCCACGACGATGTACAGCAGAATGACCGGAAAGGCCACCGCGATCGCGAGGAGGCGTAAGCAGAAATACAGACGTGACATGATGACCCTGTTCGGGGGAGTTTCCCACACGCGCTGTAAACTTGGACGCTATTATGCCCCAACTGGAGGTTTGGTGCTGAACTTCCGACGAAAATTATTTTTGTCACAAAACGAGAGCAGCCCCCTGGCGGGAGCTGCCTCAGTGCCGGGGTTTACCGGGTCATAACCTAGGCGTAAATGCCGCGTTGCCGGATCGTATACGCCACCCGATCGATCGCCAGCATGTACGCGGCGATGCGATTGTTCACATGATGGGTCTCGGCGTAGCGCACCACATCCTCAAATGACGACACCATGATGTGCTCCAGCTGCTCGTTCACCACCGATTCCTTCCAGAAGTAGCCCTGCCGGTCCTGCACCCATTCGAAGTACGAGGCTGTCACGCCTCCGGCATTCGCCAGAATGTCGGGCATGACGAAAACGTGCTTGTCGGCGAGGATGTCGTCGGCGGCCGCCGTGGTCGGGCCGTTGGCGCCTTCCACCAGGATCTTGGCTTTTACCTGGTCAGCATTGGAGGAGGTAATCACGTTCTCGGTCGCTGCCGGAACCAGGATCTCGCAATCGGTAACCAGCAGCTCTTCCGTCGCCCGGCGCTCCGCCTCTTTAAAGCCGTGGATTGTTCCTTCCTTTTGCCGATGCTCCCACAAAGCATGGATGTCGATGCCGCGCGCGTTATACAGGCCGCCATCCCACTCGCCGATACCAACTACTTTGTATCCCGAGTTGTGCATTAACAGCGCCGCGTTCGATCCCACATTGCCGAAGCCCTGAATGATCACGCGTGTGTCCTCGCGGCGCATGTTGAGCTTCTTGATCGACTCGTCGCAGATGATCATCACGCCGCGGCCGGTGGCCTCGCGCCGCCCGCGCGATCCGCCCATGTTCAGCGGCTTGCCCGTAACGACCGCTGTCACCGTCTGCCGCATGTGCATGGAGTAGGTGTCCATCATCCATGCCATGACCTGCTCGTTGGTGTTGACGTCGGGAGCGGGAACGTCCTTCTCCGGGCCGATGAATTCGATCAGCTCCGCCGTATAGCGCCGCGTCAGGCGCTCCAGCTCGCCGCGCGACATGTTCTTGGGATCGCAAATGATTCCGCCCTTGGCGCCGCCGAAGGGAATGTTGACCACTGCGCACTTCCACGTCATCCAGCTCGCCAGAGCGCGAACTTCATCCAGCGTCACATCGGGCGCGTAGCGTACGCCACCCTTCGCCGGCCCGCGCGCGATGGAATGCTGCACGCGATAGCCGGTGAAGACTTCCAGCTGCCCGTTGTCCATGTTGACCGGGATATGGACTATGATTTCGCGATTAGGCTGCTGTAGAACGCGCCACAGGCCTTCGTCGAGCTGCAACTTTTCCGCGGCGATCTTAAAGCGCGCTGCCTGTTGTTCCCAGGGATTGCTCTCTTGTTCCAATACATGCGTGGTAGCCATAGAACTCTCCGATATGACTGCAGACTGGTGCAGTAGGAATTGCGCGCGATGAGGTTAAGGGCGCGCATTGCCTGTTGGACACAAACTTTAAAGTATATGCAGTGGCACGGACGGGGTGCAAGTAAACCTGCCAGACCACCCTTCCTTCTCCTACGCGGCGTAGTGCGACCAGCAGTGAATTACTTCCCCTTCACCACAATCCCGCGCTCCCGATCGCCGAGCCGCTCGATGGAGATCTCCGCATCGCACTCTTTCTCAAAGCGCGGAAACTTTTCGCCCCACTCGATCAGCACCAGATTGCCATCTTCGGCAAAGAGCTCGTCCAGACCAAGCGTCTCCAGCTCGCGCGGTGCCTCGATGCGATACAAATCTACGTGGTAGAGATTTACTTCAGGGCCTCTGAATTCGTGAATCAGCGTAAAGGTCGGGCTGGTGACGTCGTCCTGCGAGGCAGCCTTCAGACCCTCGGCGATACCTTTCACCAGCGTCGTCTTGCCCGCGCCAAGATCACCGCGCAGCACGACCATCCGCATAGTCTTCAACACGGGCGCGAGTTCGCGACCCAGCGCCATCGTCTCTTCCTCCGAATGCGTGATGTATTCGGCGACGGTCATCCGACGCGGACCATCTCGTCCGTCGCCCATTGCGACGCGCGGCGGAACGCCTCGGGCAAGCCATCGAGCAGATCGGTAGCCGCCAGCGAGTGTTCGCCCATGCGTTCGCACGCCACGTCGCCAGCCAGTCCGTGAAGAAAACCGGCGGCCACGGCCGCACGCGCGTAATCGTTTGGCATTTGCGCGATCACCCCCGCGGTCAAGCCGGTTAGGATGTCTCCTGTGCCGCCGGTCGCCATCCCAGGATTGCCCGTGGGATTGACCCAGGCGCTCCCGTCAGGCAGTGCGATGATCGAGCGGTCGCCTTTTAACACCAACACAAGGTGATGCTCGCGCGCGAAGCTGCGTGCGACATTGAGGCGGTCCGCCTGCACGGCTTTGATGGAGATGCCCGCCAGGCGTGACATTTCGCCGGGGTGCGGCGTGAGTACCAGCGGCCGTCGTCGCCCGTCCAGCAGGTTGGTTTGCCCTTCGAACGCATTCAAACCATCAGCATCGATAACGAGCGGCACCTGCGTCTGGTGCACAGCTTCGTGTACGAACTCCACCGTCTCAGGATGCCGGCCGATTCCCGGCCCGATGGCGACCACCGTCATCGGCTTGGTCAGCTCAAGAAATCGTCCGCTTTCTGCGGCGGCCAACGCAATCGAGCCCGCGGGAGTTTCGGCCAGCGGCTCGGTCATGATCTCGGCGGCGAACGACGCAACGCTGGTGAGCACCCGTGCAGGAGTCGCCACCGTACTCAATCCCGCGCCCGCTCGCAGGGCAGCCATGCCTGCCATCGCCGCGGCACCCGACTTGCCGAACGAGCCGCCGACGATCAGCACGTGCCCGTAGATGCCTTTGTTGCTGTCACGCGGACGCGGGGCCAGCAGGGCAGCGAAGTCGCGCGGCGTCGTGACCTCCAGATTCAGGTTCGAGACGATCGCCTCCGGTGGCGACCCAATAGGCGCGACCACCACCGGTCCACGCGTGAGATTGCCGAAGATGTGCGCCGGACGCGGCGCGGTAAACGTCACGATTGCATCGGCGCGTGCGATCCCGTCGCCCGACTGCGGTTTCGTGGAATCGGAGTCCGCGCCGGACGGAATATCGACCGCCACCGTCGGTTTCCCGCTCCGATTCATCGCCGTGATGCCTTCGGCGTACAAGCCGGCGACCGGCGGCCGGAATCCCGTGCCGAGAATCGCATCGACGATCAGATCGCAATTCGCCAGACTGCGCGACGACTCGGCATACAACTCCTGGGCGCTGCGCACTTCAATCGGCCGCAGCGGCAGGCGCTCGAACATGACCAGCGCTTCGCCCTTCAACTCGGCTCGCGAGGCCAGCAGGAGAACCTCCACTACCCGGCCGGCGCGGTGAAGCTTACGGGCAATCACAAACCCGTCGCCGCCGTTATTACCTTTTCCGCAGACTACAGTCACGCGGTTGGCACCGGGATAGCGTTGCAGGATGAAGCGCGCGATGGCGCTGCCCGCGTTTTCCATGAGCGTGAGAGGATGAACTCCAAAGCGCTCGGTAGTGGCGCGGTCGATGGCACGCATCTCTTCCGCCGTGGTGATCTTCATGCGCGCTCCGCTGCCGAGTGCTCCAACCGTCGCAGCCCATCGGGCTCTCCCATCGCGATCAGGTGGTCGCCCTCGCGAATCACTACATCCGGCGAAGGATTGAAGCGCATGCCCGAGCCTTCTCCTTTGATAGCAAGCACAATCACTCCCATCTCCTGGCGAATGCGCGAGCCCTCCAGCGTCTGCCCGGCGAATCGCGAACCGGATTGCACCTGCACTTCCTCGATTTCCAGAGGCAGCTGCTGGTTCATCGCCGTGTCGAAGAAGTCGACGACATGCGGCCGCATGAACGTCTGCGCAATGCGATATCCGGCAAAGTTGTAAGGCGAGACGACGTGATTTGCGCCAGCAGTGAGCAGATGCTTTTCTGCTTCTTCTTCGCTGGCGCGCGCGATGATTTGCAGCCTGGGATTCAGGCTGCGCGCAGTAAGAATGATGTAGATGTTGGTTGCGTCGGTGGTCGTGGAAGCGACCAGCCCCCGCGCGCGCTCAATCTGCGCCTGCCGCAGGACCGGCGCCTGGGTGGCATCGCCAAGCATCGTCAGCCAGCCCTGGTCGGAGTAGCGCGCCAGCTTCTGTGCGTCATTGTCGACGATGACGAATGGCAGCGGCTTGCGCGCCAGCTCGCGTGCTGCACTGCGCCCCACGCGTCCCGCGCCGCAAAGGATGTAGTGATCGGAGAGCCGGCTGATCTCGCGGTCCATGCGCCTCCTGCCGAAAACCGATTGTAGCTCGAATTCCAGCAGCGCCTGCGTTGCGCCGCCGAAGAACAGCAGCACCAGTCCGACGCCGGTAACGATGACAAAGCTGTTGAAGACGCGTCCGGCTTGCGAAAGCGGATGGATCTCGCCATAGCCGATGGTGCTGATCGTGGTCAGCACCATGTAGAAGCCTTCGAACCATGTCCAGCCTTCGATGAAGTGAAATCCCGCCATGCCGACGAGCACGAGCAGGATCAAAGCCAGGAAGACAATCTTCAGGTTGAAGAAGGGCTTCATCGCAGCCATTGTTGCGCGCCGCGATGGCGAGCGCAAGAAAAAGCCCTTCCATCAGGAAGGGCCGAGAAGCAAAACGGAACGGACTTAATCCCCGGCGACCTTCACCTCATCAGCCACGGTCTGCTGTACCCGGCTGTGATGCCGGCTGTAGCCGAAGTAGATGACCATCCCGATGATCAGCCATACGATGAGCCGAATCCAGGTGTCCAGCGGCAGGCTGGCCATCAGACCGAACGAAACCAGCATGCCGAGGATCGGCACCACCGGTACCCAGGGCGTCTTGAAGGGCCGCGGCATGTCCGGCCTGCGGTTCCTGAGCGTCCACACGCCGGCACAGACAATCACAAAGGCCAGCAGCGTTCCAATGCTCACCAGCTCGCCAAGTATGTCGATGGGAACGACCGCGGCAAAGACGGCAACGAAGGCGCCAACGATCATCGTCGAGATCCACGGAGTGCGGAAACGAGGATGCACCGCGCCGGCCCACTCCGGCAGCAGGCGATCGCGCGACATGGAGTAGAAGACGCGCGACTGTCCCAGCAACATCACCAGCATCACTGTAGCCAGGCCGAAGATGGCGCCGAGTTTCACCAGAAATTTCGCCCATCCGACGCCAGTAGCGTCGATGCCCACCGCGACCGGATCGGAGACGTTCAGAGCAGAGTAGGGAACGATTCCCGTCAGCAAGCCTGAAACCAGAATGTACAGAATGGTGCAGATGACGAGCGAGCCAAGGATGCCGAATGGCATGTCCTTCTGCGGATTTTTTGCTTCCTGGGCAGCGGTGGAGACGGCGTCAAATCCGATATACGCGAAGAAGATGACGCTGGCGCCGCGCGCTATGCCCGACCACCCATACTTGCCGAAGCCGCCCGCATTGGTCGGGATGAAGGGATGCCAATTCGCCTTCAGAATGTCAGGATGCTGCACCGCGAAGATCCCCGCAATCACGATGAACATCAGCACAATCGTCACTTTGACGATCACGATGGCGGAGTTGAAGTTCGCCGACTCCTTGATGCCGATCACCAGAAGAATGGTGACGGCAACGATAGCCAGAAAAGCTACCAGGTTGAACAATCCCGTTTGCTGCGGCTGCGAATTAGGGTCGATGTGCTGCGCCGCAAACATGTCCTTCATGCGTTCCAGGTGCTCCCAATGCCCGCCGTAGAAGACGAGCTTCTCGCTGGGCGCGAGCGTCAGACGGGGAGGGATGCGGATGCCGAAGTCCTGCAGAAAGCTGAGCACATAACCGCTCCAGCCGGACGCTACGGTAGCCGCGCCGAAAGCGTACTCCAGAATCAGGTCCCAGCCGATGATCCACGCGAAGATCTCGCCCAGCGTGGCATAGCCGTAGGTATAGGCCGAGCCGGCGATGGGAATCAGCGACGCGAACTCCGCATAGCAGAGGCCGGCGAAGACACAGGCGATCCCCGCCAAGACGAACGACAACACAATCGCCGGGCCCGCGTATTTCGCGGCCGCCGAGCCGGTAAGCACGAAAATTCCCGCGCCGATGATGGCGCCGATACCGAGCGTGACCAGGTTAATCGGGCCCAGCGCGCGTTTGAGACTGTGTTCCCCCGTCTCGGATGCTTCCGCCATCAGCATGTCGAGGGGTTTGCACTTCAACAGATTGGACATTGGAGGATTGCCTCTTCTCAACTACTAGGCTTCTACGCGGTCCTGCGGATTGCGTCGCGACCACAGGAAATACACGGGAATCCCGAGAAGAACAATGATCAGGCCGGGCCACGTGTACTGCGGCTTGTACCGCAATAAGACTACATCAATAAAGGTCGCGATCAAAATGTACAGCGCGGGCAGCACCGGGTAGCCGATGGCCCGGTACGGCCTGGGCTCGTCAGGCCGCTTGACTCGCAGCACGAACAGCCCCGCGATCGTCAAAATGTAGAACACCAGTACGGCGAAGATGATGTAGTCGAGCAGCTGGCTGTAACTGCCCGAGATGCACAAAATGCAGGTCCAGATACACTGCATCATCAGCGAGTGCGCCGGCGTGCGGTACTTGGGATGGAGCCGGGCCGCGCCGCGGAAGAACAGCTTGTCCTTCGCCATGGCGTAGTAGACGCGCGCGCCCGCCAGAATCAGCCCGTTGTTGCAGCCGAAGGTCGAGACCAAGATCGCAATCGCCATGATGGCCGCGCCGCTCGGCCCGAACATCTGCTGCATGATCGCGGTTGCGACGCGATCTTCCGAAGCATGCTGAATGCCGCGCGACAGGATCGTCGCGCCATTCCCGTCGCCGTGCAGCGGCAGCACGCTCAGGTACACAACATTCGCCAGCACGTAGAGCAACGTCACTGCCGCCGTGCCGAATGCCAGCGCGATCGGCAGGTTGCGCTTGGGATCCTTCACCTCAGCAGCGGTGAAGGTGATGTTGTTCCAAGCGTCGGAAGAAAAGAGCGAGCCCGTCTGCGCAACTGCAAGGATCGTTAACACGCCGACAAGGACAATTGGCCCGCCCACTCCCACTTGCGCCGGGTGCAGCGAGTGCCATCCGGCATTGCGCCAGTAGTTCGCGCCGAAGTTCGCCGCGATAGCCTGAGCATTGCGTCCCAGAAACAGTCCCAGCAATACGAGCCCAAGCAAGGCAGCGGTCTTCGCAGTGGTGAAGACATTCTGCACCGCCGCGCCCAGGCGCACGCCGAAGATGTTCAGCACCGACAAGAAAACCACCAGCAGGATGGCCGCAAGGTTCTGTGTGTTCAGGCCGATGTCCATGTTGCCCAGGACCATCGGGCCAACCTTAATGGGCGGCACGTGCACGATGTGAAGCAGCCACTGCGTTGACGAGACCGATTTGAAGAACACTCCCAGAAACTTGCCGAAGGCGATGCCGACGGCCGCAATCGTCCCGGTCTGCACCACGAGGTACAGCGTCCAGCCGTAGAGAAATCCCCAAAACGGCCCGAACGCCTCGCGCAAGTACACATATTGGCCGCCGGCGTGCGGCATCATCGCCGCCAGCTCGCCATAGGCCAGCGCGCCGGTGATGGTCAGGAATCCAGTTAGCACCCATGCGCCGATCAGCAGCACAGGCGAATCGACCAACCGGGCAATGTCGGCCGACACAATGAAAATGCCCGAGCCGATCATCGAGCCCATGACCAGCGCCGTAGAGCTGATGGGGCCGAGACCCTTCACGAAAGCGGTTTCGCTGGAAGCGACGGAAATGGTTTTTACGTCAGTAGCCAAGGGACCTCGGATCGGAGACTGTGCTCGCCAAACTTTACACCAACAACTGCAGGAATTCCTCGACGTTTTTCGCGGGGGCGCTTAACAAGTCGGCAATCACTGCCACCGAATCCGCCCCCGCATCGATTAGCGACCGCGCATTTGCCCGTGTAATCCCGCCGATCGCCACCAGCGGCTTTTTGGTAGCGGCCCGAGCCGCGCGAATCCCATCCAAGCCGACCACGGGATCAGGATTCCGCTTGGACGAGGTCTTGAACACCGGCCCGAACGCAATGTAGTCACCCGGGCCCGCATCGGCCTCCAGCAATTGCTCCAGATTGTGCGTCGACACACCAAGAATGCGATCGTCCCCAATCACCGTGCGCGCGCCCTCCGGCGAAAGATCGTCCTGCCCGACGTGCGCGCCCTGAAAATCAGCCGCGATACAGATATCGGCGCGGTCATTCATGATGAGGCGAACTGTGTCGTCAAGGGTGTGACGGATTTCGCGCGCCTGCGTAAGCATCTCGCGTGTACTGCTGACCTTATTCCGATATTGAATGAGCATGGCACCGCCCGCGGCAAGATCGCGAGCGTAGTCGAGAATCGACGCCGTCGTGCGCAGCGGCGGAGCAAAACAGGAGACATCGACAATGGCGTATAGCTTGGGCAGCTTCATCTTGAAACTAACCACAGAGACACAAAGACACAGAGGAGCGCGGATTCAGTTGACGGACCGAACAACCATTAAGACTCCGATCGAGAAACAAATAACGCCTGCCATGAGGACAACCAGCCACAGTTCAATTTCGTGAGCATCGCCTGCCTCTAAGAACACTCCCTGCCGTCCGTACTTCCGTCTTGAAAAAAGCTTCTCTGTGTCTCTGTGTCTCTGTGTCTCTGTGGTTAATTCTGTCTTTACTTGCCAGCTTCCTTCGTCTGCGCCAGGAAGCGTTCCATGAATTTCGTATCGAAGTTCCCCGCCCGGAAGTCCGGATCGCGCATGATTTTCTGGTGCAACGGAATCGTGGTAAAGATTCCTTCAATGACGAACATCTCCAGTGCGCGCGACATGCGTGAGATGGCCTCGTTACGGTCGCGGCCGCGCGCCACCAGTTTCGCAATGAGCGAATCGTAGTAGGGAGGAATCACGCCTTCCGCATAGGCCGCTGTGTCCAGGCGGATTCCGGTCCCTCCCGGCGCATTGAACGCCGTGATCTTCCCTGCCGACGGCGTAAATCGCTCCGGATGCTCGGCGTTGATGCGGCACTCGATTGCGTGTCCGCGGAAGCTCACCGGCCCGTTGATTACACTCTCCAGCTTCTCGCCGGCGGCGATCATGATCTGTGACTTCACCAGGTCAACGTCCGTCGTCATCTCAGTCACCGGATGCTCCACCTGGATGCGGGTGTTCATCTCAATAAAATGCAGGCTTCCGTCCTCATCCATCAGAAATTCGACCGTGCCGGCATTCATGTAGCCGATGTGGCTAAGCGTCTTCACCAGGATGCCGCCGATGCGTTCTCGCAGCTCAGGCGTGACCTTCACCGACGGCGCCTCCTCCAGCAGCTTCTGATGGCGGCGCTGGATGCTGCATTCGCGCTCGCCCAGGCTGATGACGTTGCCATGCTCGTCGGCCAGCACCTGAAACTCGATGTGCCGCGGACGCTCGATGAACTTCTCCATGTAGAGATCGCCGTTGCCGAACGCTGCCGCAGCCTCGGATTGCGCCGAGTGAAATAGATTGGGCAGCTCTTCTTCACTGCGGATGACGCGCATGCCGCGCCCGCCGCCACCGGCCGAAGCTTTCACGATGACCGGAAAGCCCACGCTGCGCGCCCACTCCAGCGCCTCGTCGGCCGAGCCGATGATCCCGTCCGATCCCGGCAAGATCGGCACGCCTTCTTTTTTCATCGTGGCGCGCGCGCGCTCCTTCTCGCCCATCAGCCGCGTGACCTCGGGCGGCGGACCGATGAACTTGATGCCGCAGGTCTGCGCCACCTCGGCGAAGTTCGCGTTCTCGCTGAGCAGACCGTAGCCGGGATGCACCGCATCGACGTTGGCGATCTCAGCCGCGCTGATCACGGCGGGAATATTGAGGTAGCTTTCGTTCAGGCGCGGCGGTCCGATGCAGATGGCCTCGTCGGCAAAGCGCACATGCAGCGAGTTGCGATCGGCCTCGCTGTAGATAGCGACGGCCTTGATGCCCAGCTCTTTGCAGGCGCAGATGACACGCAGAGCGATCTCGCCGCGGTTCGCAACTAGGATTTTCTTAAACATGAAATCTACGTTTCGATAATAAGTACGGCCTTCTTCTCAACCGATGCTCTCCACCGGCCATGCCGCGCCCGCGGCGCGTTGTAATCGCTCCGCAAGCGTTGGTCGTATCCAGAAAGCAATCTTGAGCTCGTGCCCCAGTTGCAGGCATACCAATTTGATTAGAAATCGCGTCTTTCTCGTGACCGCAATCTCACTCCACGGAATCATCAACGGCGGACAACGATAGCTGAAGGGCGGAATGACCGCCAGATACAATCCCATCGCGGACGCGCCGACCTTCAGGCAGGTATTAAAGTTCGTCCACCGCATCTTTCCGCTCTGCCATCTCCAAACTTCGCCGTCAAAGCTCGGCTGCAGCCGATATTGCCTGGCGAGCGCGGCCCAGCCGCTCGCATAGCTGAGAATCGTTAGAACAAGCAGCCAAACGAAAATAAAACCGGCGGGAAGTAGGATCCAAAACAGGCGAGGGTCCAAGCGAGTTTGCATGAATGTATCGTGACCGCGAACTCAACTGCGGCGAATCCCGAACAGCGCCATTCCGTACTCGACCGGGCTTCCGTTGCTGACGAACATCTTCGCAACCACTCCTGACACTTCCGACTCGATCTCGTTCATCAGCTTCATCGCCTCGATGATGCAGAGCACCTGGCCTTCCTTCACCGTATCGCCAAGTTTCACGAACGGCGGCGTGCCGGGCGAGGGCGCTTCGTAGTAGGTGCCGACGATGGGCGACTTCACGATGTGCAAGTCCGCATCCGCGGCCGCTTCTCCGACCGGCTCTGGAGTGGCCTTTGCGGTGCTTGGGGCAGCAGGCGCAGCCGGCGGAGGCGCGACTGGGGCAGCCATTGTCAAGGGAAGCTGCGGAGCGGCGGCCACTGCGGGTGCAACATGGACAACCGGCGGGCCCGTATTGCCGCGCTTGACATGCACCTTGATGTCGCCGCGCTCGAGTTCGAACTCGGTGATGTCCTTTTCGACGAGAAGTTCTATCAGTTCCTTGATTTCTTTTTGGTTCATGTAATGTATGGCCGCTAGGTGGTGCTGAGGGTCGATGGCCTGAGATGTTTTCCCACTATGCCGTGCCGTTTCGCCCCGGGATTACGCGCTAGGCCCCCGCCGCGTGGCTAGTTTGAGGCCGTCCTTCGCATTCTTGTTCCACCACGCGGATATGGTTGCAATCTCCGGTGCGACCGCGGGCAATCAGTCATTATGAACGTTCGAACAAGATTTGGGAAGTCAGCCTGGAAGGCGGCTTATTGAGATTTGTTCGCAGCGCTTGGTTCCTGACTCGGATACTCATATACCCCACGCCCCGACTTCCGTCCCAGCCTTCCGGATTTCACATACTGCACCAGCAGCGGCGCAGGACGAAACTTCTCACCTAGAGTTTTGTGCAGGTACTCCAGGATGTGCAACCGCGTATCGAGTCCGACCAGATCGATCATCTCGAATGGGCCCATGGGATGATTCAGCCCCAGCTTCAGCGCCTTGTCGATGTCCTGCGCCGACGCGATGCCTTCCTGCAGCATGTAGAACGCTTCGTTGCCGATCATCGCATTAATCCGGCTGGTGATGAACCCGGGCGACTCTTTGATGGCCACGACCTCCTTACCCATGCGCTTGCCCACGTCAACAGCCGCAGCCAGCGTATCCTCGCTCGTCTCCAGCGCGCGCACAATCTCCAGCAGCTTCATTTTGTGCACCGGATTGAAGAAATGCATGCCCACGCACAGAGGCGCGCGATAGGTCACGGACGCGATCTCCGTGACGCTCAGTGAAGACGTATTAGAGGCGAGAATCGTTGTCGGGCGACAAACCTTGTCCAGCAACGTGAAGATCTCGATCTTCGACTCCATCTCCTCGGGGACCGCTTCGATCACCAGATCGGCCTCGCGCGCCGCCTGCTCGACCGACGACGCATACTCCAGCCTGCCAAAAGCCTCGTCGGCGTCGGCCTTCGTGACTTTTCCCAGCTCCACGGCCTTGTCGAGATTGGAGCGGATCTCCGTCTCCGCCTTGCGCAGTGCGGTCGGCAAAATGTCTTCAAGGATCGTGCGGTAGCCGCCGAGCGCAGCCGCATGAGCGATGCCGCGGCCCATGATTCCGGCGCCGATAACCGCGATGGTGCAAACTTCCGCCATCCCCTTACGCTCCCTTTTCCAGCTGATCGATCACGGCAATAAAATTCGGATCGGACTTGCGCATGTATTCGGCCAGGCGGCGCTTCTCGTCAGGAGTTATCAGATAAAGGCTGGCATTGATGCGACGCAGCGTCGCGGCAATATCATCTACGTAATTCATCATGCGAATCAGTTCACCGGTAGCGGTCATACGAGTCCTTTCCAGCAGTATCGGGTACAGAAGGAATGCGTCAACAATCGCAGAGAGCTCACAGAAATATGTCGGCTAAATTGGCCAAACGCTTATTTTCGCTGGCGTTAGGAATTAAGTAAAGCCACTGACAGCGTTGCAGCCAGTTTTTGCATCCAATTCTGTTTGCGGCTCCTCCCATCAATTAGGATAAGTCTGCCCAGTAACCGAGAGCTCCTCATGCAAATCAGTTCGACGGCCCTGCTCGAACGATCGGCTGGACTCTGTGATTGTCTCGACGCTCTTACTGCCGAAAAGCGGCGGACCACGCCTTTTTCCACTTACCGGCTGCAGTTTAATGGCAATTTTCGTTTTGCAGACGCACGCAGGCTGCTCCCATATCTGGAAAAGCTGGGAATCAGCCATTGTTACTCGTCGCCCATCCTGAAGGCCCGGGCCGGCAGCCCGCACGGCTACGACATCATCGACCATAACCAGCTGAATCCCGAGATTGGCACCCTGGAAGAATTTCAGCAGCTGGCGCACGAACTTCATGCCCGCGGCATGGGCCTTGTGCTCGACACCGTGCCCAACCACATGGGCGTAGGTACGGGAGACAATCCGTGGTGGCAGGATGTCCTGCAGAACGGCCGCACCTCGGCGTACGCAGACTTTTTCGATATCGATTGGGAGCCGATAAAACCTGAGCTGCACAGCAAGGTGCTGATTCCGATTCTAGGCAACACTTACGGCGAGGAACTGGAAGCCGGTCACTTCAAGGTGCTTCTCGATGACGACAGCAGGCTGATGGTGAGGTACTTTGAGACCAGGCTGCCGATCGATCCCCAAACCGTCCCACTGATCTTCGGGCCCACTAAGGAGTTCCGCCGCCGTAACGGCACTAATGCCAGCTCCGTGCTCGTTGAGTTCGACGCATTACTTACGGCAATGGGACGGCTGCCCGTAAATTCCGTTACCGATCCCGCCGATATTCGCCGCAGGCAGACCGAACTGCCGCGCCTGCTGGACGAGTTCGCCCGGCTGGTGCGCGAGTCATCCGAGGTGCGGGTGCACATCGAAGAGGCGTTGCGCGAGCTGAACGGCGCCCCGGGCGATTGCCCTAGCTTCGACGCGCTGCACGAGCTTTTGGAAAGACAAGCGTACCGCTTCGCTTTCTGGCGGGTTTCCGGCGAAGAGATCAATTATCGGCGTTTCTTCGACATCAACGACCTGGTTGGCCTGCGCATGGAGAATCCACGGGTTTTCGCGGCAACTCACAAGCTGATGCGCACCCTGTTGGCTGAAGGCCTCATCTCCGGCTTGCGCGTTGATCATCCAGATGGGTTGCTGGATCCGCTGCAGTACTTCATGCGCATGCAGAGGCTTTATGCCGCCAGCCGCTGCCTTGGCGCGGAAGCCTCGCTTGCGCCCGCTGCGGATGGCATCGAACTCGATGTGCACGCTGCCTTCGCGCAGCAGGAGTCGCGCGATCTGCAGGCGCCGCTTTATCTGCTCGTCGAAAAGATCCTCGAGCCCGGCGAGCATCAGCCGAAACACTGGCCCACCGATGGCACGGTGGGTTACGACTTCATGAATCTGCTCAACGGCATCTTCATCGATCGCCGCAACGAGCGCCTCTTCACCACCCTGTATCAGCGAGTCGTAGAGCTTGGTGTCAAAGTCGAAAAGCTGATCTACGAAAGCAAGAAGCTCGTGATGCGCCGCGCCCTGGCCAGCGAAGTGAATGTGCTGACGCAGATCCTGGATGAAATCTCCAACCGCGATCGTCGCGCGCGCGATTACACGCGCGGCGTCCTGCGCGAAGCCATCCGCGAGACCATCGCCTGCTTCCCTGTTTATCGAACCTATATCGACGAGCAGGGTCACGTCAGCGAAACTGACCGCAGCTACATTGAGCAGGCCATCGATTGTGCCAAACGGCAGAACGGCACGCCCGCGCCGGAGGTTTTCGATTTCCTGCGCAGCATCCTGCTGCTCCAGGGCAGCGAAACCGATACCACAATCTACGGTTATCGCCGCCAGCTGTACTTCACTCTGAAATTCCAGCAGCTCACCGGGCCCGTCATGGCAAAGGGACTGGAGGACACCGCCTGCTACGTCTACAACCGTTTCATTTCGGTGAACGAAGTGGGCGGCACGCCGGCGGCCTTCGGAGTCTCCATCTCCGAATTCCACCGCGGCAACAAGGAGCGCGGCGAATCGAACCCGGATTCGATGCTCTGCTCCTCGACGCACGATGCCAAACGCAGCGAAGACGTTCGCGCCCGCCTCAACGTACTTTCGGAGATGCCGCGGATGTGGGCTTCCCACGTGATGAAGTGGCGGCGCGTGAATCACAAGCACAAGATCACCCTCGCCGACGGCCGCACCGTCCCCGATAACAACGAGGAATACCTGCTCTACCAGACGCTGGTTGGCGCGTGGCCTTTGCGCATCGAGGGCGACTTGCAGTGGAAGGAATTCGTCCGCCGAATCCAGCAATACATGGAAAAGGCCATGCACGAGGCGAAGGTTAATCTCAGCTGGATTAATCCCAACCCCGAATACGTCGCCGGCATGAACGCCTTCATCGAGAAGATTCTGGCGCCCGTCGATGGGCGAAAGGCAAATCTCTTCTGGGATTCGCTGCAAAAGCTGCTTCCGCAAGTGATGTACTTCGGGTGCATCAACTCGCTGGCGCAGACTGTGCTAAAGCTCACCTGTCCGGGAGTGCCCGATTTCTACCAGGGGGAGGAGTTGTGGAGCTTCAGCCTGGTCGATCCCGACAATCGGCGTCCGGTCGACTTTGAATTGCGCGAGCGCGCGGCCGACGAGCTGCGAACCCGGGCCGTCAGCGAAGGCCCGGCACAGGTCTGCCACGATCTGCTCCGCAATTTCGGCGACGGACGAATCAAGCTGTGGGTCACGATGCGCGGGTTGAATTTCCGCCGTGAGCGAAGTCGGCTGTTTCGGGTGGGCCGATATATCCCGTTAGAGGCAGAGCACGGGAAAGCGGAACACCTCGTCGCCTTTGCACGTGAACACGCAGGCGACGCAGTGATCGTCGCGGTACCGCGGCTGAGCTTAACGCTGATGAAAGGCAGGGAGGAAGCGCCCCTCGGCTCGGTTTGGAACGACACCGCCCTCTCACTGCCGCCGGAAGCCATCGGCAGGCGGCTGCGGAATGTGCTTACCGGCGAAATCATTCAACCCGGACACACGCTGCTATGCCGCGAAATCTTCGCCGGCTTTCCCGTTGCCCTGCTCGCGCTTGACTGAGGGCTGCTTAACGCTTGCGCCGCGATCGGTGATCTCAACCAGTTCGGCCATTTTCGCCGCCAATTCCGCAGTAAGCGCGCCAGCTTTCAAGCGCCAGGTCCAGCTGCCATCGCTTTCGCTGGGAACATTCATGCGGGCGGTGCTGTCCAGTCCCAGCACATCCTGAACCGGAACCACGCACAAGTTGGCCACCGATGTCAGGGCCGCGCGAATAAAGGCCCAATGTACGCCCTCGCTGCCGATTCCCAGGTAAGCGGTCGCCAGTTCCTTCTCTTCGTCGGTAGCGCCGGTATTCCACCACCCGACAATCGTGTCGTTATCATGCGTCCCGGTGTAGACGACGGTGTTGGGCTCATATTGGTGCGGCAGGTAGACGTGTGCTCCCTTGTTGCCGAAGCCGAACTGCAGAATCCTCATTCCCGGAATCTCCAGCGACTTGCGAAGCAGGTGCACTTCACGCGTGATGTAGCCGAGGTCTTCGGCAATGAACGGCAGCTTCCCTAAGGCCGAGCGCAAGGCCTGAAACAACGCCTCATTGGGCCCCTTCACCCACCGCCCGTGGACTGCCGTCGGCTCTTCGGCGGGAATCTCCCAGTACGCTTCGAAGCCGCGGAAGTGGTCGATGCGCATGATGTCGCAGGTCTCGATCGCCCAGCGCATCCGCCCGATCCACCAGTCGTAACCGCGCGCACGAAGCGCGTCCCAGTCATACAGCGGATTGCCCCAGCGCTGCCCTGTCTCGCTGAAGGCGTCAGGTGGCACTCCGGCGACGAAGGCTGGAGAAAGATCCTTCTTCAGGCGGAAGAGCTCTGGGTAGGTCCACACATCCGCGCTGTCGTAGCTGACAAAGATCGACACATCGCCGATGACGCGAATTCCACGCTCCGCGCAATAGGCGCGTAAGTCACGCCACTGCTCGAAAAATGCGAACTGCAGGAAGCGCTCCACATCCAAGTGCTCCTGCAGTTCCGATCGCAACTGCCTCATCGTGGCCGGATCGCGGCGGGCGATTTCACGCGGCCATGCATTCCATGCCTGCTGGCCGAAGCGGTCGCGCACGACGCCGTAGAGGACGTAGTCTTCCAGCCACCACTCGTTGTCTTCGCAGAAGGCTTCGTATCGCTGCCGCGCTTCATCCGGGGCAGAGCGCAGGAATTTGCCGGCAGCTTCGTGCAGCAGAGGGAGCTTGTGGACGCGGACCCGATCGAAATCAACCGGCGCATCGCCGTCAGGCACAGCACCCAGACGTTCGCGTTCCAGAAGCCCTTGCTCGGCCAGGCGCTCCAGGCTGATCATCAGGATATTGCCGGCGAACGCCGAGGTGCACGAGTACGGCGAGTTGCCACAGCCCACCGGTTGCAGCGGCAGGATCTGCCACAGCGTTTGCCTGGCTGCCGCCAGCCAGTCCACAAACTCGTACGCCACCGGTCCCAGGTCACCGATTCCCCCTGGCGAGGGCAGCGACGTGGGGTGCAACAATATTCCCGATGAGCGCTCAAATACCATAGGTGACTATAACTCACGTATTTGTTGATTACGGGCGCGGGGGAAGAAACAAATTTGGCCAGCAGAGTATCTTCTGCTGGCCCACGATCGCAAGCCTGAGGCGGGTTATGACCCCTCAGTCATGTGCTCCATTTCCTTCTTATTGATTTTGATCTTTCCTTCCTTTTCCAACCTGTCACGCAGGTTCTCGACATAAAGGCCTTCGAATTCCTGCCGCTTTTGATCCAGCAATGCGTCTTTGGCTTTGTCCCAGCCCTGCTTGAGTTGCTCGGGAGTCGGTTCCTGCAGCTCCAGGATCTTCAACACAACACCGTTCGTGCCCGCCTGGATCGGCCCGCTGATCTCGCCGGCTTTCATGGTGAATGCGACACTTGTCGAACCGCTCATTGCCCCCAGGTCAGGGACCTGGGCACTGCGGTCCACCAGGTCGCTAGTCTTCACCGTTGCACCCACTTCTTTTGCCGCCGCGGCCAGATCATGCTCGGCGTGAGCGCGGTCGGCAAGCTGTTGCGTCTTCTGCGCCAGCAAGGTCTGGGCGCGCTGGTTCTTAAACTGGGTCTCCACCTTGTCTTTTGCCTGCTCAAAGGTCGGCGTTTGTGCCGGCTGTACGTCCACCACTTGATAAATCACATACCCGGCAGGTGAGGTAGCCAGGGCAGCCGGATCCATCTTCTTCGCAGTGAAAATCGCATTCACGACCTCAGGCGCCGCGCCCACACCGGGCAACTGGTCGCTCTGGGTAATGAAATCCGTTGTGTAGACGTTCAGGTTTTTCTCTTTTGCAGCCTTGTCCACTCCATCCGTGCGCGAGAGGGTCTCGATTGCGCTTGCCACGCTCTGCGCCTCCGCCGCGGCTTTCTGCTGCTTGAGCGCCGGTTCGATCTCGCCCTTCACTTCATCCAGCGGCTTCAGCCGAGGCTCTTGCTTCGACTCCACGTGAATGATGTGGAAGCCGTAGGTGGTACGAATGATCCCGGTGGTCTGCCCGGGAGGAGTATTGAACGCCGCCTGTTCGAACTCCGGTACGGTCTGCCCCTTTCTCAAACCGGTCAACAGCCCGCCATTGGGCGCGCTGCCCGGATCCTCCGAGTACTTCTTCGCAAGCTCCGCAAAATTCCCGCCGGCCTTCACCTGCTTTTCGATGTCCTCCGCCTTCGCGCGAGCGGCGTCCACGGCTTTCTGGTCCACCTTGCCGTTGGCGTCCGGCGTCGGCGTCTTGATCAGTATGTGCCGTACCGTTACGCTTTCCGGAATGCGATAGTCATCCTGGTGTTGCTTGTAATAAGCCTGCACCTCTTCCGGCGTGATTTGTACCTTATCGGCAACGTCCTTGGTGGCGATGAAAATGTACTTCGCCTTGCGCTTTTCGGGGATGGAGTTTACATACTGCTGCTTGCTCTGCTCGTAAAAGGCCTTCAGCTCGGCCTGGCTCGGGTTGATGCTCTTCTTGACGTCGTCTAAGGTCAGCACCGCGTAATCAAACTTTACTTTCGATTGCTGCTTCTTCACCTCTTCGGTGATGTCTTTGTCGCTTACGGTAACCGCTGCGCCCACAGTGGCCAGCAGCTTCCTCTGAGCAATCTCCGCTTTTACCTCCTGCTCGAACTGCTGCACGGTCAAGTTGAAATTGCTTTCAATGAATTGCTCGTAGGCCGGCTGACCGATGAAGTTCCCGCTGGGAAACAGCACCTGTCCAAACTGTCCCTGGTGGAGATAGTCACGGAGTTCATCGTCCGATGCGCTGAGCCCCATCTTGTCGGCTTCATAGACCATCGCCTTTTCGGTGATCATGCTCTGCGCCGCGCGCTGCATCAGGTAGGGCATCAGCCCCTCGGGAATGTTTCCGCGGAACTGCTGCTTGCCCATGAGGCGTGCCTGTTGCGAGACCTGCTGGATGGCGATCTCCTGGTCGCCCACCTTGGCGATAACACCTTGGGTGGTGATATCGCCGCGCAGGTAGTCACCGAAGCCACCCGGGACGAGGTACGTAACCATCGTTAGCGACACGATAACCAGGATGCCGCCCAGGACAAATTTCTTCACCGGGCCCGGCTTTTGCAGAAAACGAATCATGCTTTGGAAACTCCGGAATAGTTGGCTGAGTCTTTTGATTATAAATCAGATGGGTTCGTCGAGGTCCTGGTGGAGAGGGTTGGCGCCCCACCCAAGCTGCACGGCTTGGGTGGGATGTTTGTTTGCTCTACAGCTTAACAGCACCGTAATTCCTTACATGCACAGCGGCCAAACGGCCTCAGATGGCAGCATTCCCAACCAACAAGTCAATTCGCGCTTTGCCCCAGCGCCTTCAAGTACTCGTCAATCGACTTCGCCGCTTTACGGCCGGCGCCCATAGCGAGAATGACCGTCGCGCCGCCGGTCACAATATCGCCGCCTGCAAAGACCCCAGGCTTGGAGGTCGCCAGGGAATCGTCGGCGGAAATGTAGCCGCGTTTGGTAGTCGCCAGTCCCGGCGTCGTTGACTGGATCAGCGGGTTCGCGCTCGTTCCGGCCGCGATAATCGCCACCGAGCAGGGGGTCACGAACTCGGAACCCTTCACCGGCACAGGGCTGCGCCGCCCGGAATCGTCCGGCTCGCCAAGTTCCATGCGAATGCACCGCACGGCCGTGAGATTACCTTTCTCGTCGCCCAGGAACTCGACCGGGTTCACCAGCATCTCGAAGTGAACGCCTTCATCCTTCGCGTGATGCACTTCCTCCACACGCGCGGGCATCTCAGCTTCGGTTCGGCGATAGAAGATGCTTGCGCTCTTCGCGCCCAGACGCAAGGAGCTGCGCACCGCGTCCATTGCGGTATTGCCACCGCCCACCACGATCACATCCCGATCTTTGCAGGGGTAGATGGGCTCATCGAATTCGGGGAAGCGATACGCGCGCATCAGGTTCACGCGCGTCAGGAACTCATTGGCGGAGTAGATACCGTTCAGGTGCTCGCCCGGCACGTTGAGGAAGCGAGGCAAGCCCGCGCCGGTGGCGATGAAGAGGGAGTCAAATCCTTCGTCGGTCATCAGTTCGTCGATGGTTACCGTCTTGCCCACGACCACGTTGGTCTCGAACTCCACGCCTCGCCGCCGAAGCACATCGATCTCGTGCCGCACAATCTCCTTTGGCAGGCGGAATTCGGGAATGCCGTAAACCAGCACACCACCCAGTTCGTGCAGCGCTTCGAAGACGTGCACTTGGTGTCCCATCTGTATGAGATCGCCCGCGCAGGCCAGGCCTGCCGGACCGCTGCCGATGATGCCGACCTTCTTGCCGGTCGGCGGCGCCGCTTTCGGCAATCCAAAGCGGCCGGTCTCGCGCTCCCAGTCGGCGACAAAGCGTTCGAGATACGCAATGCCCACCGGCTCGCCCTTCTTGCCCAGCACGCAGCCCGACTCGCACTGATCTTCCACCGGACACACGCGGCCGGTGATTGCGGGCAGCGCATTGTCTTCGCGAACCTTGGCAGCCGCACCCAGATAATCGTTCGCCAGGATCAGATCGATGACCTCGCGTACATTTACCGACACTGGGCACTTTTCAATGCATCCGGGCTTCGGACACTCGATGCAGCGCAGCCCCTCTTGCCTCGCCTGCTCCGCGGGGAAGCCCAGGTTTACTTCCAGAAAATTGTGCGCACGGACCTGAGCGTTCTGCTCAGGCACACGTTGCCGGGGCAACTTCACTCGTTCTTTGTTCGGGAGAGGATTGTTGCTGGCCTTGGTTTGCGTCGGATTACTCACAGCTCACCCCCACTGCCTCAGCGGCGCATTCGTGTTTGTGATTTTTCCGGCGAAGCCGGTCCAGTTCCGCCTGCGGATCGGCTTGCAGCCGATCCAGACTCGCCCGCTCCTGTTCGCGATACATATTGTTGCGTTGCGTGAGCACGTCGAAGTTCACTTGACTGGCGTCGAACTCGGGACCATCCACGCAGGCGAATTGGCTGCTGCCATCGACCAGCACGCGGCAGCCACCGCACATTCCCGTGCCGTCAACCATGATCGAGTTCAAGCTGACGATGGTCTTGATCTTCTCCGGCGCGGTCATGTTGGCGACCGCGCGCATCATCGGCACCGGGCCGCAGGCGAGCACGTAATCGACCTTCTGGTTGGCCAGAACGTCCTTCAGCTTGTCTGTGACCAGACCTTTGGAGCCGGAGCTGCCATCGTCCGTGATCACGTAGGTCTCGTCGCTGACCGCGCGAACTTCGTCTTCCAGCACCATCAGGTCTTTGCTGCGGGCGCCGACGATGGAGATCACCTTATTGCCCGCACGTTTCAGCTCCCGAGCGGTGGGATACGCCATCGCCGTTCCTACGCTGCCGCTGACCACTGCAACCGTGCCAAAGTTTTCGATTTCGGAAGGCTTGCCGAGCGGGCCCACGAGGTCGAGGATCGAATCGCCTGCCTCGAGCATATTCAGCAGCGTCGTTGTCTTGCCGATGGCCTGCACAACGATGGTCACCGTCCCTGCTTTCGGGTCGGCATCGGCGATAGTCAGCGGGATACGCTCCCCGCAGTCATCCAGCCGCACAATCACGAACTGTCCCGGCTTCTGCTTCCGGGCGATCCGTGGAGCCTTGATGACAAACAGCTTGATGTTTCGCGCCAATGGACGCGCTTCGACGATCTCGTACACGGGGATCCTCCACCTTCGATTCTGCGGGGGCATGTACAGGCCGTCTGTGGCATACGTCACAGGGCAGGCGGACATGGCGCACAAGGGTCGGCCGCTGTAACTGGGTGTGGGGTTTGGGGTGTTTCTGTTCTCGCAACCGTCAGAAGCTCAGGGTCGGGTGCGTTACTGTGGCGCCGTTTTGACCTTTACTTTCTCTGCGCCTTCCTCGGTCTTCGCAGCGCCCTTGTGCACCACTTTTTTGGTTGTCTTCTTCGTCGCGTGGCCGACGTCTTTGGCCGCATTCTTGGTGTCGTGCCCAGCGTTCTTTATGTCCTGTTTGGCGCTGGTATGCGATGTGGTGGTTGTTGTGGTTGTATCTTGCACGGCGCTGCCAATGCCCAGGCAAAGAACGCAGGCACACAGAAATGACGCAGTTGATTTCATCCTATCCCTCACAGATCGATTGGTAGGTTGGATGCCAATTTGGCTTACCGCGGCGGCCCCGAGCATCTACGGAGCGGCGAATCATTACAAATTTGTCAGACATCAGGCACGCATCTAATAGCAGGAATCCAAGCGCAAGAGTGCAATCCCCACTTTTTGCCTGGGAGAACTAGATGACATGTCTACTGGCGGTCGAGCGCTTCGGGTTCAAGCGAGCCATTTACAGGTGTTCGCCGCTGCACGCTTTAACGCTCTCGTTGCTGTTGCTCGTGCCAGGCTGGTCTGCGGCGCAGTCGCAGCCCTCCAGTTCCGGCGAAGGCGCTACTGTTACCTCCGACCAGCCCCTGCCCGATGCTCCCTCGTCTTCCGCGCAGGGTACGTCTCCATCCTTCGGCCAGCGAATGGGCAGCATCGGCCGTACCATCGGCGAGGACGAACTGCACTTTATCAAAGCTCCCTTCAAGAAGAAGGCGCTTGTGTGGGACGCTCTTTTCGTGGGGGCGACCGGGGTTCTGATTGCCAATGACGAAAGCGTCCTGTACCAGGTCCCGGCAAGCTGGCACCCGACCAGCCTCAACATTTCTGATGCATGCACTTATGGAACGGCCGCCGTCGCAGGTGGCATTTACTTCACCGGCTTGTTCACCAAGAACGAGCACGCACAGGAAAGCGGGATTCGCACGGCAGAAGCTACGGTCGATAGCGTCCTCATGTACGGCGTGATGAAAGCTGTCTTCCAAAGGCAGCGTCCTTACACGGGGGTTGGCGAAGGCAAATTCTTCTCCGGCAACTGGACCAACGGATCGTTCCCGTCCGGACACGCAATGTTTGCCTGGACCATCGCCTCGACCGTGGCGCACCAATATCACTCGGTGCCGCTCGATCTGCTGCTGTATGGGCTGGCGAGCAGCGTCAGCGTCACCCGTGTCACCGCCGGTCAGCATTTCCCCTCCGATGTTTTCGTAGGATCGATCCTCGGCTACCTCATCGGAGACTACGTAGCCCATAAGCCGGAGAGCGGATTTCCTGTCCGGACCCACAGCAAGTTCAAGCGCGTACCCGACGCCATCCTGCAGCACGTGACTATTGGAATCCAGTGAATATCGTCAATCTGCGAGCTTCGCGATAAGCTCCCCTGCTGGCACGCGAATCGCGCTACTGGACGCAATCCGCATTGTTATACTCCCACCAGATGCTCAAGCAGACTCTGGAACAAGGTCGCGTACTCACCGACAAGGCGCTGGAACGCCTGCTGCCGGCGGCCGATCAGTACCCTTCATCGATCCACCAAGCCATGCGGCACAGCGTGTTCGCCGGTGGCAAGCGCATTCGTCCCATTCTGTGCATGGAAGGCGCCCAAATCGTCGCCTGCTGCGTGCCTGATGGGGTGGAGGAGTTAGGCGCGGCCCTCGAGATGCTGCACACCTACTCGCTGATCCACGACGATCTTCCCGCCCTGGATAACGACGACCTCCGCCGTGGCCGACCAACCTGCCATAAAGCTTTCGGCGAAGCGACGGCCATTCTCGCGGGCGATGCGCTTCAGACCTTCGCATACGAGGTGCTGGCAAAACTGCGATGCCCGGCGGAGGCGCGCGTCGCCATCATCGGCGAGATCGCGCATGCAACAGGAACGATCGACGGCATGATCGGCGGCCAGGTGATGGACCTGGAAGCCGAACACACTCGCCCCGATGCCAGGACACTGGAGTACATTCACCGCTCGAAGACAGGCGCACTGTTGACAGCAAGCGTCGTGACCGGCGGTATGTATGCTGGAGCGAATGACGCGCAGGTCCGCAGCCTGCGTGACTTCGGACAGAACATCGGCCTGGCGTTTCAGATTGTTGACGACGTTCTCGACGTCACGCAAACGTCGGAACAGCTCGGCAAGACCGCCGGCAAAGACACGGCTACGGAGAAGGCGACGTATCCAGCGCTGTTCGGGATTGACGCTTCCTTGAAGAAGGCCGATGAGCTGGTGGCGAAAGCATCAGCCGCGCTGGACGGCTTTGGCGAACAAGCCGCGACGCTGCGGGAGATTGCCCATTTCCTGGTGGAGAGGAAGAAGTAAGTCCTTGTTCCGCGCAGGGGGGTGGTCCTCAATGCCTACTCGATAATTTCAAGGTAACGATGAAGCTCTCTGCCGGCCAGCACGCTCACCCCACGATCGAACGTCGCCAGCTTTCCGCGCTTCTTGATCGCCAGGCCCAATAGGTAAGCGTCGGTTACCTGTTGATGCCCGAAAAGCCTTTCTTGCACCGGCGCTACTGTCTCCACGAAACTCAGATCCATCGTCCAAAACTGATGGCCGGAAAGCCTGGTCAGCAACCGCAACATATCCAGAGCTTCTCCCATGTCAGGCGGCGAGTCTAAGAATCGTGGATTTGTAATGATCCTGACAAATCCGCCTTCGGTCATGGCGCATGTTGCCCAGTGGCTTCCGCCTAATCGCTCGAACCATCGTCTTGCAGTCTTGTGGGCAATGTGATCCACGCGGACCAGCGCGATAAGAACGTTGACATCCAGGAGATATCCATTCACCATTCCTCGGCCTCGAAAGCCTTTACACGCTCCGTGGTGATTGGGTCTTTCTCCTTAGGCATGTCAAAAACAGGAAGCCCATCGACAAACTTTATGCGTGATTCCTTACGCGTTCCGCGCAAGATCAGCTCGCCAATGGCCTTGCCCAGACTGACATTTCGAGCTTTCGCGTACTGCGCTGCAAGCTCAGCTACTTCCTCATCCAGGTTGATCGTGGTGCGCATGTTCGAATGATGTCACAACAGGAGGAATGATGCAATATCTGAAGTGTGAAATCATAATTTAAGCTTGATGCTGACAACGCTGACTTGATGTCTCGACCCCGCTCTGACAACGTTAAATCGATTGCACGGGAATACTCAGCAGGTCATCCACCAGCCCGACTTCCTTCTGGACAAAGGGTTCAGCGTATTGCACTCCCGCCAGCAAGCCGTAGTACCCGGCCATGGTCGCAATGCGCTCACGGATTTCGGCCTGCTTCGGAAACAGGCCGCTGCCTGCCGTCTGGTCTTCGTATTGCGATCGGTACGCCATGAGAGAGGCAAACCGCGCATCGAATTGGGCGGAGATGTCGACGACGAACGTCGGTCGCACGTCGGCATAGAGGCTGGCGTAGACGATCTTGAACGGCCGATGCGGGGGCGCGCCGAGATCAAGTTTCGAGAGACCGGCCAGGAAGGCGGCTTCATATCCCAGCGGCGAGGCAATGGCATGGTCTGGATGGCGAGCTTGCCAGTAAGGCAGAATCAGGACGCGCGGTCGCAGCTGCCGGATAACGCGCGCGACCTTCAGCCGGTTCTCGTACGTGTTCTCGACGCGGCCATCGGGAATGTCGAGCGCATGCCGCCAGCCAACCTTCAAAATCCGGGCGGCTTCGGCAGCCTCTCGCGCGCGATCTTCCACCGTCCCGCGCGTACCCATCTCGCCTTGTGTCAGATCGAGAATCGCCGTGCGGTACCCGCGCTCGGCCATCTTCAGCAAGGTGGCGCCGCAGGTCTGCTCCACATCGTCGCGATGCGCAGCGATGGCCAGGATGTCAGCGCGGAGTTCTTCGGGCATAATCGGCTAGAGCTTCAAAGCTATCGCAACTCCATCGCGCAGTGGAACAATTGTTGTGTACCAATCTTGAGACGAATATAGGCGCCGATTAAACTCCACCACGCCATCCGTATACTTGTCCGGCTCCGGTTTCGGCACATCTGCATTTCCTGCGGCATAAGCGACTCGTCCGCTCCACAATGTGTTATCCGTGACGAAGAGTCCGCCCTTGCGCACGCGCGGTGCGGCCATGTTGATGACGCGCGGGTAGTCATGCTTGTCGACGTCGCAGAAAAGTATGTCGAACTGCTCCTTGCGCTCCGACAGCAGCTCGAGCGCATCGCCTATGTGAACCTCAATGCGATCCGCAACGCCTGCCTGGTCGAAGTAGCGCCGGGCTTCATCGGCATTCTTGCGGCTGCCATCGGTGTAGTGGACCTTGCCGTCCGCGCCGACAGCCTTCGCCCACCAGATGGTCGAATACCCGATCGCGGAACCCATCTCGAAAACGCTCTTCGCATTAATCAGCTTCGCGTATTGGTAGAACAGTCGGCCGACCGCCGGGCCGACGATAGGAATATCGCGTTCCTTTGCCTGGCGCTCCATCTCCTGCAGGACCGGCTCGCGCTGCGGAAGCATGGCGTAAAGATAGTTTTCTACTCGTTCTTCAGTAATGTTGGGCATAAAGGAAGTAATTAGTGATTAGTGATTAGTGATTAGTGATTAGT